>Ga0209941_1002073_pt1 | contig 11927 bp, 11 predicted proteins | sample ThiBiot_300_plan_FD_183945 | JGI IMG/M metagenome (GOLD analysis project Ga0209941, IMG submission 183945) | Wastewater bioreactor microbial communities from Cape Town, South Africa - Thiocy_solids_1 (SPAdes) | ecosystem: Engineered > Bioremediation > Thiocyanate > Unclassified | place: South... | reverse complement strand
GCGCGATCGGGATCGAATTCGCGAGCTTCTACAACGATATGGGCGCCGAGGTGACGGTCGTCGAAATGCTCGACCGCATCGTCCCTGTCGAGGATGCCGACGTGTCGAGCTTCCTCGAAAAATCGCTCAAGAAGCAGGGCATGACGATCCTGACCGGCGCCGGCGTCGAGGAGTTGAAAGCGACCGCGAGCGGCGTTTCGGCGAAGATCAAGACGAAGGACGGCAAGGTTCAGGCGGGCGACTACAGCCACGCGATCGTCGCCATCGGCATCGTTCCCAACACCGAAAATATCGGCCTCGAAGCGCTCGGCGTCAAAACGACGAAGGGGCATATCGACACCGATCCCTATTGCCGCACCAATGTGAAGGGCCTGTGGGCTATCGGCGATGTCACCGCGCCGCCGTGGCTCGCGCACAAGGCCAGCCACGAAGGCGTGATCGCGGCCGAGGCGATTGCGAAGGAACTCGGCAACAAGGACGCGCACCCGCATCCGATGGACGCGAAGAACATCCCCGGCTGCACCTATTGCCACCCGCAGATCGCGAGCGTCGGGCTGACCGAGGCGAAGGCCAAGGAAGCGGGCTATGACGTCAAGGTCGGCAATTTCCCCTTCATCGGCAACGGCAAGGCGATCGCGCTCGGCGAGGTCGAGGGGTTCGTGAAGACCGTGTTCGACGCCAAGACCGGCGAATTGCTCGGCGCGCATATGGTTGGCGCCGAAGTGACCGAAATGATCCAAGGCTATACCGTCGGCAAGACCGCCGAGCTGGTCGAACAGGACTTCATGCACACCGTCTATCCGCACCCGACGATCAGCGAGACGATGCACGAAGCGGTGCTGGGCGCCTATGGACGGGCGCTGCATATCTGATCGCGCTTGAACCCGTCGATCCTTCACTATGCGCGCGGCGGCAATAGCGGGAAGGCCTTGCTCTTCCTTGCCTTTGCGGTCGTGGCTTTCCTTGTGGCCGGGTTGATGTACGACGACGCCCACGCCTCGCTGCCGCCAGTGCCTCTCGCCGGCGGCTTGTGGCCGGCGCCGGCGCCGCGGCGCGATCCGCTGGCACCGTTCCATATGATCGTGCTGATCGGGGCCGGATGCGGCTGCCTCTTCTATGCGGCGCGGCATGGGGGGCGGGCGGCCACGGCGCGCGTTGCGGCCAGGATCGAGAACAGGCGCCTCTATTCCGATCTGCTGCACGATGCGGGGACCGGGTCGGTCGATGCGCACGACATCACGCAGCTTCTCGTCGACCGCGCCGATCGCCTTCCGGGCGACCTCTCCGTATCGGTTGGATTGGGCGCGCGTTTCCGGCACGGACTATATCTCGCCTACCGCACCGATCAGGGGCCGGGCGTGCTGCGGCTGATGGACAATGATGTCGACGGCGGCACCGAGCAACTGCGCCGTTTTTCCGCCTATCTCGAGGCATGGCGCAAGCCCGCCGCCGACCGGATCAGGCAAGCCTGATCGTGGCGCAACCACCGGCGCGTTTGCGGAACAGGGCGGTCATCGTCGTGATGCTTGCTATCGCGGTGCTGGCGCTCGGCCTGTTGACTCGCGCCGATCATGTCATGGCCCTCGACGCCGCGATCGCGCGGCATCTTACGTGGCCCGACGGCGCCGGTCCCGCAAAACTGATCGCCTTCATGCAGGCGATAAGCTGGATCGGCGGCGGCACGCCGCGTTGGGTACTGGTCGGCCTGATCGCGGCGGCGGTGCGCTATTGGGGCGGGCGGCGTCCGGCACTGGCGATCGTGGCCGCAGTGCTGTTCGCCAACATTGCGTCGAGCCTGCTCAAGGCGGCCTTCGACCGCCCGCGCCCCGACCTGATCGCGCATCTCGATCATGTCAGCAGCGCCTCCTATCCGAGCGGCCACGCCATCAGTGCAGCGGCGCTCTACCTGACGCTGGCGCTGCTCGCGCCGTCGCGCTGGCGGCGACCAGCCTGGACCATCGCGGTGCTGATGATCGGCCTCACCGGCCTCTCGCGCGTCATGCTCGGCGTGCATTGGCCGAGCGATATCGTCGGCGGCACGCTGCTTGGCGCAGCCTTCGCGCTGACGGCGGCGTGGTGGGCGCAACCGGAGCGCGCCGGGCCGGCATGACCGCTCGACAGCGCCGGCCAAGCAGCTAGGGTGGGGTGATGGCACATGGCACGCATGATTTCGTCCCCGATCCGCGCAACGACGCGATCCTAATCAACGTCAACGGCGCGCTCGTTCCGCGCGCCGAAGCCAGCGTGTCGGTCTTTGACAGCGGCTTCATGCTCGGCGACGGGGTGTGGGAGGGTATCCGCGTCCACCGCGGCCGCATGGCGTTTCTCGACCAGCATCTCGACCGGTTGTGGGAGGGCGCGAAGGCGATCGCGATGGACATCGGGATTTCGCGCGAAGCGCTCGAACGGCGGCTCTATGACACGATCGATGCCAACCGGATGGACGCGTGCCATATCCGCCTGATGGTGACGCGCGGTATCCGCTCGACCCCCTATCAGGATCCGCGCGTGGTCGTCTCGCCCGCGACGATTGTCATCATTGCCGAACATAAGGATCCGCTGCCCGCGACGGTCGAAAAGGGGCTGTCGCTCTTTACCGTCCACGTCCGCCGCGGCGATCCCGCGGTGCAGGACCCGAAGCTCAATTCGCATTCCAAGCTCAACTGCATCACCGCCTGCATCCAGGCGGCGCAGGCCGGCGCCGACGAAGGGCTGATGCTCGATCCGCACGGCTTCGTCGCGACCTGCAATTCGACCCATTTCTTCATCGTCCGCAAGGGCGAGGTGTGGACGTCGACCGGTGATTATTGCCTGGGCGGGATCACGCGCGGCAACGTCATCCGCATCTGCCGCGACAACGGAATAGCGGTCCATGAACGGAACTTCTCGCTGACCGATGTCTATGGCGCCGACGAGGCGTTCGTGACCGGCACCTTTGCGGGCGTCGTGCCTGCGCACACGATCGACGGGCGCACGCTGACCGATGGGCGCGGGCCGATGGTCGAGCGCCTGCAGGGCCTCTATCGCGCGCTGATCGAGGCCGATATCGCGGCGCGGGGACGACCGTGACCGATTGCATCCGCATCGCCATGTGGTCGGGGCCACGAAACCTGTCGACCGCGATGATGCGCAGTTTCGGCAGCCGCGCCGACAGCTTCGTCACCGACGAACCCTTTTACGGTGCCTATCTGCGGCAAACCGGCGACCCGCAGCCGATGATGGAGCAGGTCATGGCGTCGATGGACTGCGACTGGTACAGCGTCGCGCGCACCCTGTCGGGGCCGAATCCCGCCGCCACGCCGATCTGGTATCAGAAGCATATGGCGCACCATATGGTCGGCCCGATCGCGCATCACGATCTGCCCGGCCTTCGCCACGCCTTCCTGATCCGCGACCCGGCGCGCGTCGTCGCGAGCTATGCGGCCAAGCGCGTGATGGTCCGCCCCGACCATCTCGGCACCGCGCGTCAGGTCGAGTTTTTCGACCGCGAGGCCGACCGGCTCGGCCATGCGCCGCCGGTGATCGACAGCGCCGACATATTGCGCGATCCGGCGGCGATGCTGCAGAAATTGTGCGCAGCGCTCGGCATCGGATGGGACGCCGCCATGTTGCGGTGGCAACCCGGAATCCAAGCCACCGACGGCATATGGGCGTCGCACTGGTATGACGCGGTTGCGGCCAGCACGGGCTTCGGTGCGCCCGACAAGCCGGCGGCGGCGCTGTCGCCCGAGGCCCAGGCCGTCGCGGACGCGTGCCGCGCCGACTATGCCTATCTTGCGCAGCATAAAATCGCCGCCTGACGCAATTTTCGCTGTCCTACACGGGCGCCTTTTGCCATCAAGTCTGCGGGCAGCAACAGAGGGTGGACGCGTGATGCAATCCAGTGTGAAGTTCGGCAGTTTTCTGCGGGGAATCGCGATCGGCGCGGCGGCGCTTTTCGCCGTTGGTACGGCATCGGCGCAGGACACGGCGGCAAACCAGAAGACGGTGATTACCGCGGCGCGCTATCTCGACGTGCTGACCGGCAAGACCGTCGAGCATCCCGCGATCTTCGTCGGGCCCGACGGGCGCATTACCGGCATCGCCGATGCGCGCACCGTGCGCTGGGGCTCCGACGTCCGGCAGATTGACCTCGGTGATCGCACGCTGTTGCCCGGCCTCATCGACATGCACGTCCATCTGACCTCGCTCGCCGAAGTGGGCGGCTATCAGGGGCTGCGCTACACCGACAGCTTCTGGACCGTCGTCGGCGTCGCAAACGCGAAGAAAGTGCTCGGCGCGGGCTTCACCACCGTGCGCAATGTCGGCTCCGCCGATTTCGAGGATGTCGGGCTGAAGCAGGCGATCGAGGGCGGTTTCATTCAGGGACCGCGCATCATTCCGGCGGGTTGGGCGATCGGCGCGACCGGCGGCCATTGCGACAGTGGCGGGCTGCCGCCCTCGATGGACCGCAAGGAGGCGTCGGTGATCGACAGCCCCGAAGAGGCGCGTGCGAAGGTGCGCTGGCTGCACAAATATGGCGCGCGCGTCATCAAGATCTGCGCGACCGGCGGCGTCTTTTCGCTCGGCGACAGCGTCGGCGCACAGCAACTGACCTTCGACGAGATGAAGGCGATTGCCGACGAGGCCCATATGCTGGGGCTGAAGGTCGCGGCGCACGCGCACGGCGACGACGGGATCAAGACGGCGATCCTTGCCGGCATCGACACGATCGAACATGCCAGCCTTGCGAGCGATGCGGCGATCAAGCTCGCCATCGAGCACAAGACCTGGTTCGACATGGATATCTATAACGACGATTATATCCTGGCGACCGGGACCGCCAACGGCACCGAACAGGAAAGCCTCGACAAGGAAAAGGCGATCGGCCTTGCCCAGCGCCAGACCTTCCAGCGCGCTGTGAAGGCGGGGGTGCGGATGCTGTTCGGCACCGATGCCGGCGTCTATCCGCACGGCGATAACGGCAAGCAGTTCGCAAAGATGGTCGAGTGGGGGATGACCCCGCTCCAGGCGATCCGCGCCGCGACGGTCAGCGGCGCCGACGCGCTCGACATGACGAACGACCTCGGCGCGATCGCGGTCGGTCGCTACGCCGACATCATCGCGGTCGATGGCGACCCGCTCACCGATGTGACCCGGCTCGAGCATGTGGCCGCGGTCGTGAAGGGCGGCGTGCTGGTGAAGGGCGAATAATCCGCCCTTTGGGAAAGCGACTATACGACCAGCTTGTCGATCAGGGCTTCGCGCATTGCGGGGGTGAAATTCAGCACCGCCTCGGCATAGCTCGGAATATCGCCATGATCGCGGCGCACCGTCGCCAGCGCGGCGTCGAGATAGGCGGGATTGACCGACATCAGAGCGCGCACCGCCTCGTCCTTGATCTCCGCCCCATAGCGGGCGCGGATGTGCGCGGCGCCTTGCGCGATGCGTTCCTCGATCTTGCCCGCCGTGTTGGTGAGCAAATAGTCGTGCATCAGATCATCCTCTTGCACGCCGACGAGCCGGTGGACGATCGCGACCGCAAAGCCGGTGCGATCTTTGCCCGCGACGCAGTGCACCAGGCTGGGCGCGTCATATTCGGCGAGTGCCGCCAGATAGAGGCGCAGGGTCGCGACGAGCGCCGAGCGATAGGGCATGCCGGCATAGGTGTCGATCATTCGTGCCCGTGCCGTCTCGACGTCGATCGCGCCGCCCGCTGCCTGAAGGTGCGGCGCCAGCCCTGCTGTGACGCCGCCTGCGAACAGGACGCGCGCCGAAAAATTGTCGGAGCGGCGACAGGGATGCATTTCGCGCTCATCGTCGCCGCGCAGGTCGATCACGGTTTCGAGGCCCAGCGCATCGACCGCGCCCAGATCCGCGTCGGTCGCCTGTTCGTGGTGCGCCGAACGCCAGAGCAGTCCCTGCCGCAGCCGTCCGCCGTCCTCGACCGCATAGCCGCCATAGTCACGGAAATTGTGGATGCCCGAAAGCGGCAGGACGCGGTCGGCGATCATGACTATTCTCCGGTAAAGACGGGTGGGCGCTTTTCGACGAAGGCGTTGATCGCCTCGCGGTTGTCGGCGGTTTCGTGGACGATTGCCTGATAAGCGGCGCTGAGTTCGAGGATGTCGCTCATCCGGCTGTGCTGCGCCTCGCGGAGCAGCCGCTTGGTAAGCCGCAGCGCGCGCGGGGGGTTACACACGATGCGCTCGGCGATCGCCACCGCACGGTCGAGCAGTTCGGCGTCGGGGACGACTTCGGTGACTAGGCCATAGTCCTTTGCCGTCTGCGCATCGAAGCGGTCGCCGGTCAGGAAGAGTTCGGCCGCGCGCGGATAGCCGAGCACGCGCTGGAGAAGCCAGGCACCACCGTCGCCGGGGACGATGCCGACCTTGATGAAGCTGCAGGCGAATTTGGCGCTCTCCGCCGCGATACGAATGTCGCAGGTGCAGGCAAGGTCGCAGCCAAGGCCGACGGCATGGCCGTTGACCGCGGCGATCATCGGGATTTCGCAGTCCATCAGCGCGCGGATCACGGCCTGCACGCCGCGGCGGTAATTGGCGCGGGTCGAATCGGGCTGATCGAGCACGCCGATCCCCTTGCGATCCTGCATCGACTTGAGGTTGCCGCCGGCGCTGAATGCCTTGCCGCTGCCCGTCAGGATGATCGCGCTGACGCTGCGATCCTCGCCCAGCGTGCGAAGCGTGTCGACGATATCGTCGCAGTCGGCATGGGTGCCGATCGCGTTCATGCTCTCGGGCTTGATCATCGTCAGGATGGCGATCTTTCCCCGCCGCTCGACACTCAGAAATTCGCCCATCATCACGTCTCCTGTACCGCGCACAGGCTATGCCTCGCGGTCTGTTCTGGCAAGTTGCCGATGACGTTGCCGGGCGCGGATCGGCGCCCGGTCGCCGCATCGGTTCAGCGGACCGCGCCTCCGCTGCGCAGCGCGGCGATCCGCTTGGCGTCGTAGCCGAGCGTGGCAAGCACGGCGTCGCCGTCGGCGCCCACCGCCGGTGCGGGACGCGGCGTGTCGGCCTTCGTCGCCGAATAGCGCGGAGCAGGGGCGGGCTGGGTGGCGCCGCCGACCGAGAGGAAGGTTTCGCGCGCGACATTGTGCGGATGCTGCGGCGCCTCGGCGAGCGAGAGGACGGGGGCAAAGCACACGTCGGTCATTTCCATCAGCGCGCACCATTCGTCGCGCGTCTTGGTCGCGAACAGCGCGGTCAGCTTGTCCTTGAGCGGTCCCCACTGCGACGGGTCCATCTGCGCATCGAAGGCGGGATCGGCGTCGAGTCCGGTCTTTTCGCGCAGCAAGGCATAGAATTGTGGCTCGATCGATCCGATCGAGATGAACTTGCCGTCGGCGCAGGCATAGGTGTCGTAGAAATGGGCGCCGGTATCGAGCATGTTCACCCCCGGCTCGTCGCGCAGCCGGCCCATGGCATAAAAGCCCCAGCTCATCCCCGCGAGCAATGCCGACCCGTCGGTCATCGCGCAGTCGATGACCTGACCCTCGCCGGTCTTCGCGGCGTGCAGCAGCGCGCTTGCCATGCCGAAGGCCAGCATCATGCCGCCGCCGCCGAAATCGCCCACATAATTGACGGGCGGCACCGGCTTTTCTCCCGCGCGGCCAACGGTATGGAGGACGCCCGACAGCGCAATATAGTTGATGTCGTGTCCGGCCGCCTGCGAATAGGGGCCATATTGGCCCCAGCCCGTCATCCGTCCGTAAACAAGCCTGGGATTGTCGGCGAGCAGCACATCGGGGCCGAGCCCCAGCCGCTCCATGACGCCGGGACGATAACCTTCGATGATGCCGTCGGCGCTCTTACAAAGGTCACGGGCGATCGCGACCGCATCGGGATTTTTCATGTCGAGCGCGATCGAGGTGCGGTTGCGCGACAGCGGATCGCGCGGGTCCATGAAACCGCCGGGACGATCGATACGGATTACCTCCGCACCATGGTCGGCGAGCATCATCCCGCAATAGGGGCCGGGACCGATCCCCGCAAATTCGATGATCCTGATGTCCTTGAGGGGTCCGGCCATGTCGTGTCTCCCATGCCTGCATCGTCATTGCGAGGACCCCGGACTTAATCCGGGGGGCACGGCAATCCAGGAGGGGCGTAAACCGTCCTGGATTGCTTCCCCCGGCTTTCGCCGGGGTCGCAATGACGACGATTGTCTTAGATGCGTTCGATGATGATGGCCGGTGCCATGCCGCCCGCGGCGCACATGGTGACGAGGCCATAGCGGCCACCCGAGCGTTCGAGTTCGTCGAGCGCGGTGCCGATCAGGATCGAACCGGTCGCGCCGATCGGATGACCGAGCGCCATCGCGCCGCCATTGATGTTCACCTTTTCGCGATCGAGGTCGAGGTCGCGGATGAACTTTTCGGCGACCACCGAAAAGGCTTCGTTGATTTCCCAGACGTCGATGTCGTCCTTGGTCAGTCCGGCTTTTTCGAGCACCTTCTTGGCCGCCGGAACCGGGGCGTTGAGCATCAGCGTCGGATCGTCGCCGATATTGGCATAGGCGACGACGCGCGCGCGGGGCTTCAGGCCATGCTTGTCGGCATAATCCTTGGATGACAGCAAAATCGCGGCGGCGCCGTCGACAACGCCCGACGAATTGCCTGCATGATGGAAATGCTGGATTTCAAGGTCGGGATAGCGGCGGTTGATCTGCTTCCGGAAGGTGAAGCCGCCGCCCATGTCGAAATCGGCGAGCGCGGCAAAGCTGGGCTTGAGTGACGCAAGGCCCTCCGCGGTGGTTTCGGGGCGCGGGAACTCTTCATGGTCCAGCGCAACGCTGCCGTCGGGGTTGAGGACGGGCACGACCGACTTGTTGAAGCGGCCTTCCTTGATCGCCCTGTCGGCGCGCTGTTGGCTGACGAGTGCGAGCGCGTCGAGCGCTTCGCGGCTGATGCCTTCGATCGTCGCGATCGCGTCGCCGCAGATGCCCTGGTGCGACTGCGGGTGGATTTCGTCGAGCGCTTCATGGCCCGATCCCATCAGGCGCGGCGGCAGCCCTGCGTTCGCCTGCTCGGCGGCAAAGGCGGTGGTGTAGCTCATCATCTCGGTACCGCCGGCGATGACGCAATCTTCCATGCCGCTCATCACGCTCGCCGCGGCGAAATTGACCGAGCTGATGCCGCCGCCACAGAAGCGGTCGAGCGTCGTTCCGCTGGCCTTGGTGTCGTACCCCGCCGACAGCGCCGCCATGCGGCCAAGGTCGCCGCCCTGCTTGCCGTTCTGCGACGAGGTCGACCAGACGATATCGTCGACCGTTGCCGTGTCGAGATGATTGCGGTCGCGGATCGCGGCGAGGACGGTCGCGGCGAGATGCTGTGGGTGAAGATGCGACAGCGCGCCCTTGCCGGGCTTGCCGATCCCGCGCGGGGTGCGGACGGCGTCGATGATATAGGCTTCGGCCATGGAGGTATTCCTTCGCTGGGTGACTTAACGGGGAGCCATGCGGATCGCGCCGTCGAGGCGGACGGCCTGGCCGTTGAAATAGGTGTTGCGGATCATTTCCATTGCCAGGCTGGCATATTCCTCGGCCTTGCCGAGCCGCTTGGGGAAGGGGACCGACGCTTCGAGGCTTTCCTTGACCTTGGGGTTCATATTGCCGAGCAGCGGCGTACCGAACACGCCGGGCATGATTGAATTGACCCGGATGCCGAGGTCCATCAGATCGCGCGCCATCGGCAGGACGAGGCCGTTTACCCCGGCCTTGGCCGACCCGTAGATGACCTGACCGATCTGTGCGTCCTGCGCCGCGACCGAGGCGGTGAAGATGATTGCGCCTCGTTCGCCGTCTTCGAGTTCGGGCAGGGTCGCCATGCCTTCGGCCGCGATCGAGCCGATGCGGTAGCTTGCGGTCAATATGCCCGCGACACCATATTCATAATCCGCGGTCGGGGTCCGGCGAAATTTGCCCGTTTCCTTGTCATAGGCGAGCGTCTTGCCGCGGCGCGACGTCATCGCGCAGTGGACCGCGATGCGTTCCTGACCATGAGCGGCGCGCGCCTTGGCAAAGCCGTCGAGAACCGACTGTTCGTCGGTGATATCGACATGGACGAACAGGCCGCCGATCGATTGCGCCACCTCTTCGCCCAGCGCGTCGTTGATATCGAAGATCGCGACCTTCGCACCCGCGGCGGCAAGCGCTTCGGCGGTTGCGCGGCCAAGACCGGACGCGCCGCCCGTGACAACGGCCGCGGTCGAGGAATCGAGTTTCATGGGGAGGCTCCTCAGGCTGGAATCTGGTTGAAGGGGACGCCCTTGTCGGGGCGATGGTCTTGCGGCAGGCCGAGGATGCGCTCGGCGATCGTGTTGAGCAGCGTTTCGTCCGATCCGCCGGCGATGCGGCCGGTCGGCGCGTTGATCCAGCTCGATGCCCAATCGTCCTTGGGCGAGGCATGCTCGTCGAAGTGGAAGCCGCCGACGCCCTGCAGGTCGATCGCGAGTTCGGACAGCTTCTGGCGCGAGCGAACCGCAACCAGCTTGTTGAGCGAGCCTTCGGGCCCCGGCGTCATACCCGCCTGCATCATCAATCGTGCGCGGACATTGATCGAATCGAGTCCCGAACGCATCGCATAGTTGCGGGCGATCTGCTGCCGGATGCGGCCATCCTCGATCGCCGGTCGGCCATTGATCATCAGGTCTTTCGCCAGATCGACGAACAGGTCGAGGTGCGGGCCGAATCCGGCGCTGTCGGTCGCGACATAGCGTTCGATCATCAGGGTCGCGAGCGCGACCGAGAAGCCGCCGCCGACCGGAGACATGCGGTGGTCGTCGCTGATCTTCACATCGTCGAAGAAGACTTCGTTGACGTGACTGTCGCCGCCGGCGAGCTTGATCGGGCGCACGGTGACGCCGGGCGCTTTCATGTCGACCCAGAAATAGGTAAGGCCCTTGTGCTTGGCGACGGTCGGGTCGGTGCGCACGACGATGACGCCATAGTCGCTATATTGCGCCCAGCTCGTCCAGACTTTCTGGCCGTTAATCTTCCATCCGTTGCCATCGGTTTCGGCGCGCGTGCGCAGGCCGGCAAGGTCGGTGCCGCCCGATGGTTCGGAGAAGAGCTGGCACCAGATTTCTTCGCCCTGCAGCGCCTTGAGCACGCGCTCCTTCACAAATTCGCGGTCGGAGCCGAACTGCATCAGCACCGGCACCGGCATGCCGAGCGAGATGCCGAAATAGACGTTGGGGAAGCCGTGCTTCATCTCCTCGGCTTCGAAGGTGATCTTCTCGATATGGCCAAGGCCCTGTCCGCCGAGGTCGGTAGGCCAGTTGATGCCGGCGAAGCCCGCATCGAATTTCGCCTTTTGATAGCGGCGTCCGAGCGCGAGATCCTCTTCGACGCTCAGGCCCTTGCGGGCTGCCTTGCCGAACGTGGGCGCGACGGATTCGCACCAGGCTGCGGCCTTCGCGCGATAGGCTTCGAGATCGCTCATGCTGCTTCTCCTGCCAGGCGATCGACCAATATATCTTCCCAGAACAGGCTGCTTCCCTGTTCGAGCGCCAGCGTGCGGGCGCGGCGCATATGAAGGTGTAGGCCGATTTCCCAGGTCACGCCGATGCCGCCGTGGATCTGCACGCAATCGCGCGCCGCAGTGTCATAGGCTTCGGTCGCCGAAAGCCGCGCCGCGGCGGCCGCCGTCACGAAGTCGTTCTGCCCCTCGCGCGAGGCCGCGTGGATGCAATTGGCGCGCGCGAGTTCGACGAGGCCGTAGAGTTCGGCGATGCGGTGCTTGATCGACTGGAAGGCGCCGATGGGCTGCCCGAAGGCCTTGCGCGTTACGGCATAATCGCGCGCGATTTCCATCAGCGCCTCGGCTCCGCCCGTCTGTTCGTGCGCGGTGATGACGGCCTGCAATGCCAGAATGTGCAGCGCCGCCGCGCGCGCGGCGCTTCCGCTGACGAGCGTCTCGGCGG
>Ga0209941_1002067_pt1 | contig 11956 bp, 6 predicted proteins | sample ThiBiot_300_plan_FD_183945 | JGI IMG/M metagenome (GOLD analysis project Ga0209941, IMG submission 183945) | Wastewater bioreactor microbial communities from Cape Town, South Africa - Thiocy_solids_1 (SPAdes) | ecosystem: Engineered > Bioremediation > Thiocyanate > Unclassified | place: South... | reverse complement strand
CGTCAACGGGCAAGTTGTTAATTTTATCTATCATGTACCCTACTTGTGGGGTGATGACGGTGTTCTGTAGGTCGTAACGTGGGTTTAGGTAATCATTATCACTAATGACACCCAATCGTAACAATATCAATTTCAAATGTGAATCTGGGAGTGAAGAGTTGGGTGGGGGATCTGTTGTGTTCTCAAAATTGAAAGAATCTTCATCATAACCCCATGACTTGTCATCCTCTCCACGACGATCAAACGTGTCCAATTCAATATAATCTGTATGTTTACCCATGATATCTAAAATCTAAGGAAATAACAACAACTTCAAATGAATGTTTTGTTTGGGGCCAGCCAGTTGTTGTATAATCTGGGGTATTGAGAAAAGAACCGAAAAATGTAGAACCGTACCACAACAATAAACCGTGAAAATGCTGGACAAACCACTTCAAAACAAATAAATCGGTACTATAGCGAGATGAGGACCACAAGAGGAATATGCTTGAGGAAGAGCCGGTCCAGAAATCGGCGAACTACAAGTTGAAGTTTGGCGTGATCTGAAAAACACACCACTGAAAACAAGGTAAGTTTTGGACAGCAAATAGCTCGTGGAAAAGAAATTAGAAATTGTTTGAACAACAAATACAGGTGTTGCTTATATGAATAGAGTATGATTTAGTCGTCTGAAATGTAGAATGTAGTTGTATACAAAGATGAACTAACGAATATTTATGTACAGGATTTATTATCTGTAAATCACATAGGTGTTACCAAATATAAATGTTCATAGCCGAAATAGGCATTTTCTCCAGAAAGTTGAAAATGAATGAATTGAAAACACCACTTAGATTCTGCGATAGCAGATGATGATTCTTGGTAATTTTGAGTGGTTCTTTACAAAAAATTGGGTTTGAGACATATTATCCATGAAAATGCAACAGGTCTGCGGTCGTTATAAACAGTAAATAGATAATGATGTATTTTGATCTATTTATTTTGAGGAGTTTACTCTGTTGAAAGGTCCTGGCTTTATGCCTGACTAGTTGCATCGGGATTCATGGTGACTATAAAAAGTTTAAGGGGCTGAAATATTTTTAAGTGGCTTTTATATATATTTTGTTTAAGTATATTTCACGACACGGTGAATGCTTTATTTCCCAAGCAAAGAAATAAATAGAATACCTCTGTCGTTGATTAGAAATTTATGTCGTATTGAAAATAGTATCAGGAAAAATGGAGTTCAATATGGCTTCTTTGTGTAATTCAAGGGGAAACAGAGAATGATCCAAGACTGGGAAAAGTTTGTGCATTTGGGTTGCAGTTGTGTTCTCCTACTTCGGCTCTTGCTACTGGCTTAAACAGTAGTATTTTGAACTTAGTTGAGAAAATGCATACAGTCAGGTTCTCACCGCCCGATCGAATAGTCACTCAATATTCATTTTAAGAGAATTGGCTGCAAAGAAACGTTTGATAAAAGTATAACTTACTGATAATTCAAACTCAATCAACCCATCTGACTGATTACAGATAACTACTTGAATATTAACAACATGTTCACATCAACTACACAGATGAGATACCTTAAAGGATATAGCTGAACCCTAATTCGTTCATAACTTGTAGTTTGAACCAGATTTATAATTATTCGAATCCTGCCCAAATATTGAAACCTAGGCAATAAAACCAAAGGTATACTACTACATAGTACAAATTCTGTGCGGATTCAAGTGAATTCTTTGCTATCATCTGATATCGGCGCAAACTCGTACCCCAGATCTTGCCTGCATCAAGGAAAGCAAATATTCGTTACATTACAGGAACTCTTCCACACTCAGCATAGGTAAAAATGATTGCGTTCTGGAGAAAGTCTACTTGTTTACAGAATTATGAAAGCTTTCTTGATACTGTTGTAGTAGTTTTCGGTATCGGATCGTCAATCTAATATTGCATCAGGGCCTATACCGGAGGGTGATTCCTTGCGACCGGGAAAAATTGAGGAAAAATGTCGTCTTGAGACATTTTATCGGAGATTTTCTGCGACATTATGAATCACCAACTAAATTTGTGAATTTTCAAAACCATCAAACTAATCTATAGTATAGACAAACATGTTTTCGTTAAAAATGAAGACACAGTTGGCTAGACATATAGGCGCTCGTACCAAGTCTAGCTCGACTTCGGCATTAGCATACAAAACGTTGCACCGTAATCAAAAGATTGCTCCTTTACCAACGTACGAAACCCCAAACTTCTCGGCTGAGGAAGCAGTTAGTTCAATTTTATACGAGACTCCAGTGCCATCCAAGGCACCAAAGAAACAGCATGTGTTGAATTGTTTGGTTCAGAACGAGCCTGGTGTGTTATCGTCGGTATCGGGAACTTTAGCTGCAAGAGGTTTTAACATTGACTCCTTGGTGGTATGCAACACTGAAGTGAAGGACTTATCCAGAATGACTATTGTGTTGAAAGGTCAAGATGCTGTTGTTGAACAAGCCAGAAGACAAATCGAAGACTTAGTTCCAATTTATGCCGTGTTAGATTACACCAACGCAGAAATCATTAGAAGAGAATTATTGTTGGCAAGAGTCTCATTGTTAGGACCAGAATATTTCCATGAATTAATCGCTTCTCACAAGTTACACATGAATGATGGTGCATCCATTCCAGATTTAACTGCCAGTGAATCTGCCTACCACCCATCGAATTTAGCACCATCTGAAGCTTTAAGACAAAAACACAACCACTTGGACCACATTTCCACCATCACAGAGAAATTCGGAGGAAAAGTTGTTGATATCTCCGACAGAAATGTCATTGTTGAATTGAGTGCAAAACCATCGAGAGTTTCTTCATTCATTCAATTGTTACAACCTTTCGGTATCTTAGAAATAGCCAGAACCGGTATGATGGCATTGCCAAGAACCCCATTGGATAACCATGACGTCGATGATGAAGCTGTTGATGCATCTGACATTGTTGATGCTTCTCAATTACCACCTGGTTAAACGTTGTTAGTATAACTTTCGTGAATCAAAGTACAGGAAATAGCCATATGGAAATTAAATAGAATACCGACTAATCATAGTGAACCATATGAATAAAACCAATAATGGCACACGACCACGTATAGTGAATTTAATATACAATGACGTATGATTAATTGGCCAAAGAATCACGATGGGATTGACTTTATAAGTGCGACCTTACCTCTATAGTAACAAAAGGTGAAAATGGGATATTTTTAAGGTACTATTTTAACTAAATCGAAACCCGCCACTGCAACTACAATTTAATACAATTTAACACTAATTCTACTTAAGCTTAGTACCGCTGTGATGATTAGATTTACAAAGCCTAAGGCGGTGTTTCAACACTACATGCTCAATAAACTGGTAACTATTTGTTGGACAGTGGGACAGGAAAAAAAGGTTAGTAAGTATGAGTAAAAAATTCAGTCTCCTATTGTTTTAAACGACTGCATCCACAAATGTAGGTATATGTACCGTATAAGTGTAGGTATGGGGTAGAATGTCATCACGGACACCGATTAATATCAATTTGGAGTGCATTCAAACCTATTCGCTACACAACGTGAACACGGGAAAATGCAATAGCAACAGTTATATATTGCTAATTTCAAATTTACAGATACAAGGTGGTACAGCCGATGCCGACATACGAAGTGATTGTTATGGAACCACCAAATCCCAAAGGTCGTGTAGCAGAAGCTGAGCGCCGATCCAGTGGCGGCAGTTCCCGATCAAAAATGTTGCTGAACATGCCACAACATGAAACAGTACAGCAATTGAAAACACAGCAATTGAAAACACGGCAATTGAAAACAGAGCAATTGAAAATAGCAATTGAAACAATTAAACAGCAACTGATCTAGATTTCTTGAGTTTCCACAACCAAAGTGCATTTTTTCTTACCAGACAGTACGGCTGTAGCAGCAACCACTAATGGATACTAGATTCATGCTATCATCACTTGACTTTCCATTAACCTTACACAACTAAATTACCCCAGTTGAGTCACCGCAAATCTCTCTGGCCCCACTATGAAGTACGAGGGGCCAACCGATAAAATTGGAAAGCATAGTGTACACAACTTGATTTCTATGTTGAGAACTCCGTCAAAGTTTATGCTTACCAATGTGTAAAAGGATTGGTTGCAATGTAGAGAAAACCGATAATCGTAATTGTAAACTTTTTTGATTATTTGTACTTTAAATACATCTTGGTAACTTTTACCTACTAATCGAGTATATCCAAAGATTGACAGAATAATATTTTTTCGAATTCCTAAAGTACACATCCTTGTTCGTCTGTCCGGTTTTGTATTGTCATTTCGCTGACTCTGTATATGTTCACAACGCCAACAAGACAATAAGAAATCTTTTATTCATTGGCAACAACATGAACCCTGGTATATATCATCAGAACCAGCTACCGACCCAGTCTCCAAAGCAACATCCAAACCAGCCGCCTGGTCAACGATCCCAACAGCCCCATATCCACGTCCAAAACCAATCACATTTGAATCCTCAACCTCAAAATCCAAATCAACCTCAGAATATCCTTCCAAACATCCCTCACATTCATCCTCATCACCAGTCGTCTCTTTCATCACAGTTACCACAACAAATTATCCAACAATCTCCAAATGGTTCACAACTCGACATCCAATACTACTACAACTACCCTCTTCAACAGGAGCCTGGCCCCCATATGACACCTTCCTATAGCCAGCCATCGAGCCATGAATCTCAACAGTATACTCCTACCCCTCCTGTACCAACCACGTCATTACGTCCCAATTCTTTAAACCAGCAACCACAGCATGACCAACAACGTCCACCAACTCAAGATCAACGGAAACGTCTGCATTCATCTGCGGTAGCAAATCGTTCTGCAGCTGCATACCCCAGAAAAAGAGCAGTTACAGCGTGTGATACATGTAGAATTAAAAAAGTTAAATGTGATAATGTCAGGCCAAGATGTGGTTCATGCATGAGAAACGGAATTACCAATTGTCATTACCGTACAGACGACCTTCAAAAAGATTATTCCAGTTACGATCCCGCATCTTTGAATATTCTAGGCAAACTAGATTTGATTTTACGCGACTTGAATGAAATCAAAATTAATGCTTCTCAGCAACCCGTTCCAAAACCAAAAGAGAAAGCAAAATTTTCCCATTCTAAAAGTAATTTGGAATGGGATATGTCAATCACGTCAGTTTTAAACTGGGAAATTTTCAAAAGTGCTCTTAATTTGTCTCAATCAGATGTCAATAAATCGATAAATCAATTGATCAATTACTACTCACCTAAAAAGAAATCAATTGCCCTAGAGTTATCATGGCAAGAGAGAATTGGCCTCAGTGAACAAATGGAAAATTTGCTTGAATCTCACTTGCCAAACCTAATGCATTCTTTCTTCATAAATTGTCATACGAAAATTCCAGTTCTCGACATTATCGAGGTGATGGAGTTAATCGAAACTTACAAAATCCTCAAATCATATGACGAATCTTTAAATTTTGCTAAGATTTTACAAATGTACGAGAAACACTTCCACACTTTTGAAAATTCCAATAAACCTGAGACAGATAACGTTCCTCGTGAATTCCTTGAAGCTTTGAAGAAGCTAAATATAAAAGATGAGCCATATAGAAGAAGTTCGTTTTTTCATTTATGTAAATCAATCCCTTTAATACTTCTCATGTGTGCAATTGGTGTTTTGGCAACATCAATTCAGTTGGGAAACTTAGAAAAATTTGACACAAGCTTGGAAGAAATGTCTGATTTGGAGATTGGATGCTTGGCAGAAAAGGATATTCCAAAAGACGTTCCTAAATCAAGATATAAAATAGCTCATATTTTATCGGAATATTCTAAATTTTTGTTGATGATGTATCCCCAAACAATCGAACAATATTCATTGCCGATGATTGAACTTCATTTACTTCGGTCACAATATGAATTGTATTTAATGTGCCCGTTGCAGTCATACGAATGTGTGACTGATGCATGTCAAAATATGATGTACTACTTAGAGAAGCATAAGGTCAATTTTGGATTGAATGAAGAAGACATTTACGAGATTCCCCAACTGAAGAAAGATAGGACAACGAGATTATTTTGGTGTTGCTTGAAATTAGAATCGGAACTTAGAATAGAATTATCACCTTTTGTTCCCATTTCTGGAATCACCCTGGTAACTCCACCAGCATCATTCCCTACGGTACCTGACTCCGAAGGTAGTCAGCATAGTGAGACTGCAATCACATTAGCATCGAAATACGAAGACCAATTTTCCTGGTATTACTATTTGACTGAGGTTGCCGTTCGAAAAGTCGATAACATGTTGATTGAGGAGGTGTATTGTAGTTCTAAAATCGATGAACCGGAATTTTATCTAAACTCATTTTGGGGAATGTTCATAAAGTATTCTGACCAATATAATGGAATCATAAATTCAATGAACCCTAAAATCAGAGAATTTATTTTGCTCGAAACTAACGTGGAACAAGTATACAAACGAGTGAAAAGAAGATACGATAAGAAAAAGGCAAATAAGCCAGAAAACCCAGCAGACATCCTTGATCAGTTGGAAGATTTCTTAGTTGATGACGACACACTAGTTCAAGCTCAGTCCGAATGTATCATATTCATAAAAACAAGAATCTTGACGTCGAAATTAATGTTAATGCGACCAATAATGTATATGCTATTAAATGATTATATCCCGCTAGTTGAAATGATCACTGCAGCAATGTCAGTTGTTCAAGAAATAAATACGCTAAACACGAGAGAGCAAATTAATTTCCATTCTTTTGAATCACCTGAAACATCATCAACATACACGAGCTCTAGTAATGAATTTCCTGATCTTCAAGCCCCATTATTCTATCAAAAACATCACCCCGAAGAAGATTTTGAAGGAATGATTGAAGAAGTTGACGGAGAAATACGATTGAAAGACGCTTCTTCAGCAAGAATTAAGATCTTGAAATTATTTTTACAAAATTTAATCAGCATACCGAAATTGAATATTCCAAAAATGATAGCCCATAGACATCCTGGATCATGGTATGTTCTTCGAAACACATTCATAGGGAACATATGCCAAGTGTTGTTATACAAAAAGCTTCAGAAGTTAGCTGGGGCTCTCATAACCGACGAGAAGCTTCAGGTGGAGTTAGGACAAGCAACAAATGGTGATCCAAGCATAGTTTTTGAAATGTTAGATAAACTTGTTTCAAAAGAAATGATCCAATCTATGTTGGAGCATAGTATAATAGGGTTCGAATACTGGAAAGACGAAGTCCGTGATTGTGAAGTTTATTATGAATATGCAAAGAAGTTGTTGGAAATCTTGTAAGGCAGGTAAACAAGATTGTATAATAGGAATATAGGAACAACCCAGACCCCAAAACGGATTCTAGATTTGCAATTGAAAACATGCACACTATGTCACATTATTAGCAAATCATACACAATAGCCGTAACGCGAGTCTGTAACTTGATGGTATTATGCCGAGTATTCGATGTGCCCTTCGATGTGCCCAGAGTTCAATTGTGTAGTGTATGAGGGGACAGAAAACGGTCAAACTAACAAAATTTTCTAAAACGTCGGTTCTATCATAAATTGGATGTCTGAGCAAACAGTAAATTAATTTCATTATGCATTGGAACACCTGATACCAATCGATCCAACTCCACCTTGGAGGCGTATCGAAGGTGTACAGTATGAGGCTTACGGTCGCGCTACCAACAAAAGACGAACCAGGTACGTTGCCTGAAAATACGACTAAAAAATACGGCATTCAATTCCGAAATCGCATTATCTTTTTCATCAACAGATAAAATTTTGCAATAATTAGCTATGATCTAATTGTTGAGATAAGAGAGGATTATCGTTAGTTTACAGTACATATAGTAGACATGGCTACTGAAGAAGGTTCAGACCTACGTAATTGCGACTTTGAGATTAGAGAGCAGGACAGATTCCTACCTCTCGCTAATGGTATGTGAATCATGACCATGTATTATATATGACAACAGAGAGATCAAGTTTTGATATGAATCATATACTAACTGCATAGTTGGCAGAGTGATGAAGAAGGCCCTACCTGAATACGCAAAGCTATCGAAGGAATCTAAGGAATGTGTTCAGGAATGTGCCTCCGAGTTCATATCATTCATCACAAGTCAAGCCGCAGACAAATGCTTATTAGAGAAACGCAAGACCATGAACGGAGAGGACATTTTGTGGTCAATGTTTGTCTTGGGATTTGAGAACTATGCGGAGACTTTAAAGATATATCTAGCAAAATATCGTGAAGTATGTATTCTTATCGATGGGAAGCTCCGAAGCGATTTCCAACAGCAAGAACCCACCAATGTAGTTGCTTTGGTGTCAGGGATTCATTACATGCATTTGCTTTGAGGTTAACCATAAGGATTATTTACTAACATGTAGTACGAACAAGAACAAGCGTCCAAACGACCAGCAAGAGTACGAAAGAAGAAACCCAAATTTTTTGACGAAGACGAATATATTCAGTATGAAGAGGAAGAAGATCAAAATGCGTCAAATGGTGAGCACTCTAGTGACTATCAGTCGGAGCAATCTGACAATTATAAATATAATTCGGACGATCAAACTGACGGGTTTAATATAAAGGCTCTAGCTGATAAGCATCTTCAGCCAGGCGTTCCAGAGTTGCTTCCAAACTTGGACGACTATATTGAGGACATAACAAAATACTAAAACGGTCCTTGTAAAAAGAATTTAAAAAAGGTTTGAAAGAAGATCTGAAAGTAAAGGACGACGACATTTTCCAAAAATGTGATCATTTCATTTGCAACTATAGTCTATGGAAGAAATAATCGACCAACAACCAAGCAAGAGCCTACACTCAGTTGATTTGAGTCGAAATACAGAAAAATTGTTGTCGGAGTAATAAACACAAAATTCGTTCCTACGCAACCAACGGGCTACAAAACGTCAACAAACAAAATATCTCACGATACTCACCCGCGTACATTCCATAAGATAATGGTGCATCAAGTTACACTCCTTATTTTATCAGGTTTAAATCAACACAAGATGGGTATTTGTGAGCAGTAAACCTACACGACATCGAGGGTAGCAACAGACGGGATGACTGTGCCAAAGCCGACTAGTACTATTTCGAGCAGCATAAAGTATTTATGGCATGTTCAATTGTAGTTTTAACCTGGAAACGGTAATCAAAAATTTTTGCAGCCACTTTAAAAATCGTTAATCGGTTTCATGAAACGACCAAAATTCCAACGAAAGAAATAAAGAGCTTTCAAGACAATCAAGACTATGAATAGTTCATGTCAAAAAGTATACAACTGTTGTATAAGTTACCGTCAATATGGCAACAACTGGGTATAGTTTAATGTGAATAATGAGTAATGTTTCCAAACTAACCATCTGAATATAAAATTGAATTCATAGAACAGAAGGGTGCCTCAATCGTAGAACGAAACGTGGAAACAATAAGTCTTAAACGAATTTAAATCAGAAAAAGATCCCTCGAGAGATAAATGATTCATTGAACTAGGTTGCGGACTACCTAACATCTATTTATTAAAGAAGCGAATTAGGATTTCTGAAACAAATTGACTACAATTTTACATTTGAACAACGATTTAACAAAAACCCAACAGGTGAAGGTAGATATGCCGAGGAGCAATTGCTGCAATTCTAGTACCATTGATAGTACCAGATGTGTTCAATTCGCACCCTTAAATACTGCTTGTTGCTTGAGGTGATAACTATTTACTGAGACGCGCACCAGTTCAGGTTTCTGTAGCTGTGACTGTACAATGCAATACCCTACAATAGAACACGGTTTAAAGTGGTCGACACAATGAGATTCAATTTGGTTATGTTCATACAGAAACAATAGTCGGGCATGATATTATCAAAATCAACATTACCAAATTGCATACAGTTATGCAGCATGGCAGACGCCAGTCGCACATACTTTTCACTTGTACAATACGAGTAATGATTCTAGGCTCCGTTTTGGGTCTCACCATCAATCTGGTCTATATTTTGTTTATCAACTATAGCCGTACACTTACAGTATATCACCGGTTGTCAATTGCCTAGGACGCCATTTCGCAAAATGTCGCTTCTGTTACAAACTCCCGTGCCTATTAACGCACCATTGCTACAGTTACCAACGGTTTTGTCATTGTGATTTCTTGGTTCCATGGTGAGTTTTCTTGACATCAATAAAACTGCTACATGTACTCCTTTCAAGTCGACGCATCGCTAGTATACGTGAAACGATTGCATACCATACGCGGACGCTGTTGCCCCTATCAACGGCTCGAGTATTTTCCCAGGTGCAGTTGCATCGCAATCATCATGAATCGGGCCAGGTGTATTGGTTTTCCACGAGATTACCAAGGTAAAGTCACCACTATATCGTACACTAAATGGCTCTAACACATCAATTCCATTTTGATCCCAATTGACAACAAGAAAAGCGGACCACACCTCATCACCACCGTGTGATGTGTGTGGCGTATTGAATTTATTTTTGACAGCCCCTGCACCTAAGTGGAATTTATTCCCATTTGGGCCTTTGGCTATGTACAGGACGATTTTCAAAAAATTCATACGTAGAATAGCTAGGAAATCACCAGGTTAAGATAGCTACAACCAGTTTACATCAGCTTGAAACCACGAATTTCCGGGTACACACAGTCAGAAGTACTGGAGAGATAGCATATTTGCCGCTTTTTTTTGAGATTTTTGCCAAAGTTTCATACGCTTCGAAAGACTCCCATTTATCAAATAGGCACCCATCAATTTATTTGATCATCCCACCATGATCAAGTCTTTCAGAAGGTCCAAACGGACGTCGTCCAATTCGTCTTCTCCCAAGCAGATCAGAATTTCCGGTGGTATTGACGACTTGACTTCAGCGAACCCATTGCTGTCGCCGAAGAAAGCAATCAAGGCACTCTATGATTATACACCCCAGGGCCCTGGAGAGTTGAAGTTCAACGCAGGAGACTTTTTCCATGTTATTGAGGAAAGTGACGGGGATTGGTGGAAAGCCACAAATCCTATAACAAATCAAACTGGTATGGTGCCCATTACCTATTTTGAAGTATTCAACAAAACCCATCCTAAGACCGATTCTCCAGCATCCAATTCATCCTCTGCATCGCATTCTCAAAACAACCGAAACTCCCAACAAACATTATATGCTGTAGTACTCTACGAATTTAAAGCAGAAAAGTCGGATGAATTGGACATATTTCCGGGAGAGAATTTGATCATTTGTGCTCATCACGATTATGAGTGGTACATTGCCAAACCTATAAACAGATTGGGGGGTCCGGGGTTGGTTCCTGTTTCCTATGTGAAAATTGTTGATTTGATGAACCAACACCCTTTGATATCGTCTTTATCCGCTGATGACGATAATGTAGCAAAAATCATTGATCATTTCAAAATTCCTACAGTTGAACAATGGAAGTATCAAACAGCAAAATATCAAGCATCGACTATTCCATTAGGGTCAATCACCAGCAATACACAACAGAACAACGGGAGCCAACCATTGTCAGCAAATTCCCAATATTTTGATAAATCTTCAAGTTCCAACCGTTCAAGTTTACTGTACGCAAACGTTCATGTTCTCGACGCAGGAGTCGAATCATATCAATTGGACCACGGGAGATATATCTATTTAATATCAGCAAAGCTTTCAAACGGGAAATCACGTCATTTATACCGTTACTATCAAGATTTTTATGATTTGCAAGTTAAGTTATTAGAACTGTTCCCATATGAAGCAGGTAAAATTGAGAACTCACGAAGGATTATTCCATCCATTCCTGGGCCGTTGATTAATGTAAACGATTCAATCTCTCGTTTGAGACGATCAAAATTGGATAGCTATTTGC
>Ga0209941_1002047_pt1 | contig 12023 bp, 9 predicted proteins | sample ThiBiot_300_plan_FD_183945 | JGI IMG/M metagenome (GOLD analysis project Ga0209941, IMG submission 183945) | Wastewater bioreactor microbial communities from Cape Town, South Africa - Thiocy_solids_1 (SPAdes) | ecosystem: Engineered > Bioremediation > Thiocyanate > Unclassified | place: South... | reverse complement strand
GGCCGTAAAGCCCGATCCGCCGCCCACTGCCGCCGCGCCCCAACCGGAACCTCAGCCCACTGCTTCCCCGACTGGCCCATCTAGCACCTCCATAACCGAGGTGTTGCGACGACCACTTGAATCCGCCTTGCGAGCCGCGGTCGCTGTGCACTATCAACCGCCGGTCCCGCTCCCGCGCGTGCAGCGCCTGCTCCAGGGCGTCCAGCACCAGGTTGCTGTGCAGGCTGGTGCTCACCCGCCAACCGACTATCCGCCGGGCGTAGGCGTCAATCACGAACGCCGCGTAAACGAAGCCGGCCACCGTCCTGACGTAAGTGGTGTCGGAAACCCAGAGGACGTTCGGGCCGGGAACGCTGAAGTTACGGTTGACCAGGTCGTCCGGGCGCTCTGAGAGCTCATCGGGGATGGTGGTGCGCTTCCCGCCCCGCCTGACGCCCTGCAGGCCCTCGGCGCGCATGAGGCACTCCACCGTGCAGCGCGCCACCGGGACGCCCTCGCGCGCGAGCTGCAGCCACACCTTCCGGGCCCCGTAACGGCAGCGGCTCTCCTGGTACACGCGCTTCACCTCCTCGCGCAGCGCGGCGTCGAGCTGCTGCCGCGCGGGAATCAGCGCCGGGTTCCGCTGCCGCGCCTTCTGCTCGTAGTAAACGCTCGGGGCGATAGGCAGTTGCTTGCAAATCGACTCGACCCCGAAAGAATCCCGGTGCTGATCGATGAAGGCCACCATCACTTGCGTGGGCGGTCGAGCTCCGCCTGGGCGAAAAACACCGCTGTAGATTCAAGGTCTCAGTGCAACAGTGCCTCCAATCTAGCCGCTGGCGTGTCGTAGTCAAGGGTCTTCCTTGGTCTGGTGTTGAGCTTCCTAGCCACCTCGTCTAGCTCGTCCTGACTGAGGCCTTTCAGGCTGGTGCCTTTAGGGAAGTACTGGCGCAGAAGGCCGTTCGTGATCTCGCTGCTGCTCGAAAACCAGCCGTACGGCACGCTCCCGAACCTCAGGCGAGTACCTACCCCGCTTACCCATGAAGACCCTCCTCTCAAAGAATGGACCCTCCGGGAAAGCCGGGATGCTTCTATATTTGTCAAGCCTGCGGTCGGTTGAGGGTCTTGTAGATCTCGCGGGTGATGTAGCGCTTCAGGCAGCGGGTTATCTCCTTCTTAGTGCGGCCTTCTTGCGTTCTTCTGGCGACGTACGCTTTGGTGCGGGAATCGCAGCGCATGCGCACGATGGCGACGCTGTGAATGGCGCGGTTGAGCCGCCGGTCGCCGCTGCGGTTAAGCCGGTGCCTGACGGTGTTGCCTGAAGACGCTGGTATTGGACAGGTGCCGGCGAGCGCGGCGAACGCCGCTTCGTTGCGGATGCGGCCGGGATGAGACCAACTGCTGAGGATGATGGCGGCGTTCACGCCCCCAACGCCCGGCAGATCGAGTATTTGCGGCGCTAGGTCCGTGACGAGCTCCGTCGACTGCTCGGCGTTCTCGGCGAGCAGCGTTCGTAGAGCGATGATGAGGCGCGCGAGGCGCACCGCCTCGTTGCGGCTGACGCGCGCAGCTATTCCTTCCTGGCGCGCCCGCCAGGACGCTACCTCCTGAATCTGATTCTGGGTTAGCGGTTTGCGGGCGTCGATGCCGAGCTCGACACTGCGCAGGAGCGCGGTGAGGGCGTTGATGGCAGCGGTGCGTTGACGCGTCATGGCTTCGCTCGCTGCGCTTAGGATTCGTAACGCCGTGACCACCTCGCCCGCCTTCGGTTCGTTGAGGCGGTCACTCGCCAGCGGCAGGGTGGCCTGCGCCGCGTGCAGGGCGTCGAGGCGGTCGCTCTTGCCCTTCAATCGGCGGCGTGACCGACTAGGTGCTGGCGCCTCCACCACGCGGTAACCGCTGGTGGTGAGGTGCTGGCGCAACTTGGCGCCGTAAGAGTTCGTGCCTTCCATAGCTACCAGCACGCCGCTGGGATCGTTGGTGCGGCGCGTAAGCCAGGCGGCTGCGCGCGCGCAGCCAGCCGCGGTCGCGGGGAAGGCCGCGGCGTCAACCTGCCCCTTAAGTGCCGTGTCGAGAATGGCCAGGGTATGAGTGCGGGCGTGCGTGTCTACGCCCGTGACAAAGCGGTAACTGTCTGCGACGATAGGCATTGCGCATCGCCTCCAAAGCGGTGTTCCGCTGGCACTGGCCTGGGTGAGAGTCACTGGATGGCGGGCCTGTAACGAGCCACGCCGCGACTAACGGCGGGCAGGCTTCTAATCAAGCCATTCCAATGGACCATGCCAGTGCCGGCCCCAACATGCCGCGGACGAATCCCGGGAAACGCACGCTCAGCACGACATCAAGCGGCAAGGCGATTCAAGAGTCATGCGGCATGAAGAGCACCAGCACCAGCATGGCAGCTAGTCCCAGACCAGCCACCTAAAGACTTACAGGTGATTCAGACCTCCTCTATCAGGTGGTCATCGATGTCGATCAAAGACTGATTGGCGTCAAGCAAGCGCGCGAACCAGCGGCTGAGGCCGTTTGCAGTGGCCAGGCCCAGAACATCGCCGCCCTCGCCACGGTTGGTCAGCGCCGGCCTTCAGCGAACGAGGTAGCCAATAAACGACCCAGAAACCAAGGAAATCCACGCGGTCGACCGAGCCGAACTAGGGGGATACCCAGACCCAAACAAAGCAACGCGTTGGCAGCCATCCACCTTGTACCGCTTGCTTGCCCCACCGTCACTACTTGACGCACGCCCGCCCTACCCTATTGGCAGCAGAACTCATAGGGAGGTCGAGGTATGACCGCAAGGATAGTCGCCCCGTTAGAACCCTGCCCGGGTTTCGACTGGCACCGCGTTACCTTCGGGCCTTACTCTGACTGGTGGGTGCAAGTCGACCCCTTCTCAGACGTACTCACCTACGATGCGGACGATGGTCTTGAGGTTGTCCTCTCCGAGGACGTGGAGTCGTTCGAACGCCTTTACCCTGACCTAGAGTGCATCTCGGTCGGTGACTTCTGAAACCGCCGGTGGCCGAACCCATGGACGGCTCCACGCTGGCGCCGCCGAGCGCGGGCCGCAGTCTGTACGCCGAGGTTCTTGACGGAATACTTGCTCAGCTTGAGTCCGGCGCTATCCCATGGATCCCGCCCTGGAACCCGAACGGTGCGCTGCACCCCTACAATGCAGTGACGAAGACTCGCTACAGCGCATTCAACGTGCTCCTCCTGTGGCTAACCGCTCAGAATTCTGATTTCCGCAGTAACGGTTGGTTGACTGCGAATCAGATTAGCCAACTCGGCGGGAGCCCGCTGCCAGCTGCCCGCCCGGCCGTAGCCCTCAAGTGGTTCCGTGCGTACAGCATGGTGCCGGCCACCTCTGGGGCCCAGGGTACGGCGTCTAGCGTTGGCGGAAGCGCCATTAGCAAGGGGCCAGAAACCAAGCTCGTGCCGCGCTACAGCAACCTGCCGGCAATGACCACTTTCGAGGTCTTTAACCTCGATCAGGTAGCGGGGCTTCCGAAACGCTTCTACCTGCCTCCACCAAAGCCGGTCGACGAGACGGCGGCGCCCATGAAGCTCGTACGCACCGCACGCGTGAGCCTCGTCCACGGCGGTGATAGCGCGTACTACTCACCCTCAGATGACAAGGTGACGATGCCTCACCCGGACGACTTCGTGTCGTTAAGCGGCTACTACGCAACGCTTCTCCACGAGGTCGTTCACTGGACCGGCCACCCAAGTCGGTTGCGGCGCAATCAGGTTCCCCGCTCGAACCTGGAGGGTTACGCCGCCGAGGAACTGGTGGCTGAGCTGGGGGCGGCATTCTTGTGCGCGGCGCTCGGAGTCGCGGGAGAGTTGCGTCACGCAGGGTACTTACAGAGTTGGCTCTCGGCAGCCAAAGCCGACAACTCCTACCTCTTCCAGGCGGCAATGCGGGCAGAGCAGGCGGTCGGTTACCTTGAGCGGGTTGCCGAAGGGTGCATACCCGGTGCGCGGAACCACAACCCAAGGAAGCAGACTAAGGCTGGCAAGCGCAAGCCCAGCCCACGGCGAGGCAAGCAGTGAGAGCACGGCGTCAGCCAACCTGCAGCCACGTCTGAAGAAGGTCCGGCTTTCGCTAGCCGATCGTGTCCCAGTTCGTGAGGATCCCTAGTTGCCGTCATGGCCACGGCGCGGGCAGCAACCCCACCGCCACCGAAGCGTCTACCTCCTCCACCGTCGGCACATGCTGGACTACCTTGAAGCCGGCGGGTTTACTTAGAGCTATCCTCTCGAGGTCACACGATAAAACCACGTACCTTCCGACTAACTCCATCCCCTCCTCGCCATGTCCGCGAGGGGTGCGTAACCTGCAACCCGGCTCACATTCAATTGCTATGGCCTCGTACGAGAAGCGGTCGGTTGGCCTTCGCGTGAGATCGAGTTCTTCACCGCTTACCGTGCCAAGCGCCGACAAGTACGCCTTGACGCAAGCTGGAGCAATCGCAGGGTAGCTGCCTCCTCGCACAACGGCACCGTTGGGCAAGGCAATCTCGCATTCGTACTCCGCCGCCCTACCATCTTGCAGCTCACTCCTAACTCGGAATCCCCAGTTGCGCTTAGCGGTGGCCTCCGCAACGGTCAGGGCGGGCATGTACATGAGTGCGACCAGCGCTCTATGCACGGGGGCCAGTACGTGGCACGCGGTCCCCCGGTAGGTCGGACTGGCGAGGTGGCCGGACGAGCCGCCGAACCACTCGGGTTCGGCGCGAGCCCACACGCGAAGGTCCTCTGCCGGCGTGGTAGTCGGAGGAATGTCATTAACAGTCAGTGGGAAGCTCGTGACCGCCATGCCGACGATGCTCGGCTCGCGCTTCAACGGTTCGCCTTGTCGCATTGTGCTAGCAGTCACTACCGCCCGCAGGAGCGCCTCCGCAGGATCCGCGGTCCGGTTCGTGGCAACGCCAAGCGGTGCGTACACCACCCTGGCCTCGTACTCAATGCTTCCGCTGCTCGTCACAACACTCCTGAGTTCGAGAGGCCAGCCGTGCAAGTCAGACGCGTCCACAGCGGCCCCCAGCTCTTTAAACCTGGCAGTCTGGAGGTCGGGATCTGGCTCGCCCCAGCCCATCCCACCGAAGCGGTATGGGAACCGCCGCGGCTCAACCTCACGCCACTTCTTGAGCACGTTGGTGAGCTTCATTCGCTCTATTGACCGCCTCAAGGTACCGGGGGGCATGTTGCTGCTCACCGCTCTCCTCCGAACATACGAGTCTCAAAGCCTCGCCCCACATTAGCGGCGGCTTCTGGGCCAAAGAATGAGTGTTGGTACAGCCAAGACGGCATGGTCGCGCTTGCACGCATAGTTGAAGGGTAGCTAGCCGTTGCGGCGGGGAGTGACGCAAGGCACCGTTTGCGACAATGTCGCAAGAGTTATCAAGCATAGCCACGGGCAGCTCGATAGGCCCCAACCCGGTGCTCGATCCCGCATTGTCCGATACGTCACTACTTGTCGCGCCGTCAACCGATAATCGTCTTGACAAACTAACTAGCGCGTCAGGCGCCTACCGCGCCGCAACAGAAAGGACGCACCCCCATGACCAGCCCCACCCTCGCAACGCTTTACCACCAAGGCAAGAATGGCGGCATCTACTCCTGGCGCGTCTGGACAGACGGCGCAGATATTCTCACGGAGTACGGTCTTGTCGATGGCGAGAAGCAGATCGCCCGCAAGACAGCCACCCCGAAGAACGTAGGGCGCTCAAACGCTACTACCGGCGAGGAACAGGCCGTCGTTGAGGCCCAAGCCATGTGGCAAAAAAACCGCGACCGCAAGTACGCCGAGTCAATCGACGATGCCAAGGAAGAACTAATCCGACCAATGCTGGCGGTCGACTTCGAAAAGCGCAAGGGAAAGAACGTCGAGTACCCCGCCTACATTCAACCCAAGCTTGACGGCGTCCGAGCGCTGGCTTTCTGGAATGGAAACCGCCTCGAGCTCATGAGCCGCAATGGCAAGAGTTGGCGTGACATCGGCACTGTCGAACATATCGCCGCCGCGCTCGAGCGCTTCCTGCCCAAGCACATGCTGCTAGACGGCGAGATATACGCACACGGTGAGACCTTTCAGCAGACCACGCGCCTCGTAAAGAAGTATCGCAAAGGTGAGAGCGAGCAGCTGCTTTTCCACCCCTACGACATCATCGAGCGCAACTCACTCAATACACCTTTCAGCCAGCGCTTCACGCAGTTCGCGTGGCTTGCTGACCAGCTAACAGCCACCGACCCAATCGAGCTCGTACGTACCGAGGTCGTGCATACGGATGAGGAGGTCTACGACTTCCACCGCCAGTTCGTCGAAGACGGTTTCGAGGGCGCCATGGTCAGGATGGCCGCCGGCCCCTACCAGTACGGCGCGCGTAGCTACGACCTCCTAAAGGTCAAGTCGTTTCTAGACAGCGAGTACGAGATTGTTGGCCATAAGGGCGGTATCGGCAAGTTTGAAAACGCCGCCATCTGGGTCTGCCGCATGCCAGACGGCCAGACGTTCGACGTCTGCCCCAGGGGAACGATGGAGGAACGCCGCGCTTGGTTCATCGACGGACCCAGCTATTACGGAAGCTACCTCAAGGTCCGTTACTTCGAAACGAGCGAAGACGGAGTGCCGCGCTTCCCCGTAGGCGAAGGAATCCGCGCGCCTGAGGACATGGGATGAGCAAGAAGAGCACCGTCGGCACTCAACCGCCAGAGCAGTTCGACTTCTATATCGGTGGCTACTTCGGCAACAGCTTTTCGGTCGTGCGGCTGGGCTCCGGTCTGCTATACAGCGTGCGAAATCGCGCGGAAGAGGGACGGCAAGCTCCGTCCACCGAACTGACAATCGGGCTTCTCTTGGACCGAATCGAAGAAGCTACGAGGATGGGTGACGAGGCGTCGATAGACCGCGCCGTCCGTCAAATGCGTGCTCTGCATGGTTCCGGACTTATCGAGGAGCTCATCGGGTTCGGAATGCTGTCTCCTGACAAGCGGGACGTAGCACTAACAGCGGAGGAACCACCGGTGCCGACAGTCACTCCTGACTGGCAGCAACTCAGCAACACCTTGGACAGCTTCGGAGTTTGGCAGTGGAACCCGGCCTATAGTCGGGAGGGCATCACCGACGGCACCAGCTGGCGACTAGTGATTCGCTGGGGCCCGCGCCACGTTGAGAGTCGGGGCGCGAACGCATATCCCGAGCGCTTTAGGGAATTCTTGAAGGCACTAAGCCTGCAATTGGGTGGTAGGGAACTGTACTGATCGCAGGTAGCTCCGGGCGGTCGCGCCAGAATCCAAGGGGCGCAACCGCGCGGAGCTTACGTGCTCTCCCAGGGCCAGGTCGACTGTCCTAGGTCTCCCCAGCGCTCATATCGCGACCTAGTTCCGAACGCCGGCCGCCTCTAGTGCCCCCACGAGTGCGCTGTTCTCAACCAGGCATTCCGCCGCCACCGCTATGGCGTCAAGGCCACCTGCATCGGTGGCCTTGACGTTGGCGCCCGCTGCGACAAGCGTACGTACTATCTCGGGGTTGTCGTGATGCTGGGCGGCGAAAAGCAACGGCGTGCGCCCCAGGTCATTGGTGGCCTCCACGTCAGCGCCAGCCTCTAACAAGATCCGCACTGCCTCCACAGAGTTCTTCGTTCTGAACGCCACAGCGTACATGAGAGCCGTAGCACCGAATATCTCTTCGCGCAGCTCAAGGTCGGCTCCTGCCTCCAGGAGGGCCGCCACAACTTCTGGGTTGGCGTTGAAGCCAGCGGCCAAGATTAACGGTGAGTTCAAGTTCTTGTCTCTGGCATTCACATCTGCGCCTGCGGTGGCCAAGAGCCGTACAACATCAGCATTGGCGCAGTCTTGGGCCACCCACATCATTGGAGTCCTGTCGGTGTCGCCCGTAGTCTCCAGGCTAGCGCCGTCCGCGATCGCGGCCTCGTACTTTCTCACATCATTTTCCCCGGCCCGTGCGAGCCTAAGCAGTTCGCCAAAGGCTCGCTCCTGCTTTGCCACCTGCTCGAGGTGGGCGCGCTCCTGTCCGTCCCTAAAGTCCTCAATGAGCTCCACGCGCCGGCCAAGGTCATCGGTAGTTGTCAGGGTCCGGAGCAAGCCCATAACCTCTCCCTCTGCAATTTCAGGGTTCTGCTCTGCAAGCTCCACCACGGTATGGCCCTCCGAATCGACTGCAGCCAAGTCGGCACCGGCCTCGATAAGTAGTAGCAACGTTTCTGGGTTTGGGTTGTGTTTTGCCGCTAACAACAAGGGGGTCGCACCGTCGGCTGTTCTAAGATTCACATCGGCGCCGGCTTCAATCAGGGCACCCATGGTCTCCGTGGAGGGGTTGAACTCGGCCGATATGTGCAGCGGCGGGTCCAGATTGGCCGTAGCCGTAAGAATGGCACCCGTTCCTACAAAACGCTCAACGGCCTCGGCGTCATCAAGCCACTTGGCGATAGCTTGCATGACGGTAGTTGAGTCATCAGGCCCAAGCCAGTCGTAGTAGTAATCAATTGCCTTATAGTACACATGCGAGAACACACCGGGATTCGGGTTCAACGAGGCATTAAAGATGCTTCGCGAAATGGCTCGTCCATCATGGTAGTAGTCTTCTTCCGTCAATCCCACAGTGCGCATTTCGCTCTCTTCTAGCGCAAGAAGCTCCTCGAGTGTCGCGCGCCACGTTGCTTCCGTTACCACACCAATGTTAGTCTCCCAGTAGCGCTTATGATCATTTAGATTCAGCTCCTGCTCTAAGTACCGCATGATAGATCGTGAGTAGTCCGAGAAGTTATCCCACATTGCCCATCTATCGAAGATAAGCTCCGCCTGGCCGGCTTCGGGTACATTCATCAATAGGTCAACGATCATCTCGGCTGTATAACTATCCTCATCGTCAAGCTTAGTGGCGATGTCCCAAAGCCAGATTGCGTCGGCTAACTGCCGCCGCGAGAGGAGTACCGGTTCACCGTCAGGCCACATCTCCTGAGCGAATGCTTCGACAAGCAAGTAGCTGATCGTGTGATCATGAATGGCATGCAACTCCCTTAGCAACACGTTTCTAACGTTCGCGCCCGCCTTAATGAGGTCATCGACGATCCGGTGGACGATCTCCGAATCTCTCCACTTATCCGGACCCTCCACCATCTTCGATACTAGGCTCACGGCAACGCCTAGGGCCGTAACGCCTTGGGCGTTACGGCCATTGACATCTGCTCCAGCTGCAATGAGCTTCCTCACCGCCTCTAGATCGAGGCTCTCAATTGCGGCATGTAACGAGCTGTACTCCATAACGTCCTCCACTCATGCGCTTCGGCGCCCATCGCCGGAGAATTGGGTGTAACAATTGCACCATAATTAGTGACTGCGACATCTATCGTCGCGCAAGTCAATGGCCGTGGCGAACCGGCGGAGACGGCGCGGCCACCTCGGCGCAGTGCACAGACCGCGCGTCACTTCCTGTCGCAGCCATGGACCACAGTGGGACGTGAGGCACCCTAGTAGTCAATAGCGCAGGCTCAACACGCAAGTCGGAGGTATGGAAGATGGACATCTTTAAAGCCGTCAAAGGTACTACGGAGGAAGTGGCAGCAGCAATCAAATCTTCGGGTTGGGAGGATTGGCGCAGGGCCCGGCTACGCGACGACAGGACCACCCCGTTGATGCATGCCACCCCCGAAAACATGCGCTTCCTCGTCAAGGAAGGCTTTGACGTCAACACCGGCACCGAGGGTCACCACTTTGATGACAAATACTTCAGCGCGTTGTGGTATTTAAGTCGACGCGGCAGCGCGGAGCAGATCCGAACCCTGATCGAGTTGGGTGCGGACGTCGAAGCACCGGACTACGAGGGCGTAACGCCGCTAATGCAGGCGAGCCGGAGTGACAAGCCAGAGAATGTTGCAGCCTTGATCGAAAGCGGAGCCAAGCTTGAGGCCAGCCTGGTTAGAGACAACGTTACCAACTGCTTGAATGAACCGCCTGGATCTACGGCGATCTGGTTCGCGACCAAGAAGACCATCCAAACTCTCATCGATGCCGGTGCGAACATCGAGGCCCGCAGCAGCGACGGCCGAACGCCGATTATGTACTACCAGAACCCAGACAAAGTGCAGGCCCTGTTACTTGCCGGCGCCAACATCGAAGCCCGGACACTGGATGGCCGAACACCAATCATGGTGACCGAGCATCTGGATTGCCTGAGGGTTCTAATAGATGCTGGCGCCGATGTCAACGCGTACTCGTGGAATGGTGCGACGGCTTTGGACTGGAAGATACAGGACCGCATGAGCGCAAAAACAGAGCTCCTGCTTGCTGTTGGCGCCAAGAAGGGACCTGGGGCCAGAGGCTTCCAAACGGCAAAATCCGTGCGCGCGGCCATAATGGCAGGCGCGGATGTGGACTACATGGTTTTTCAATCCGAAGCCGGAAAGCGCGACGACCCGAATAACCTGACCCTCTTGATGGAGGCGTCAGCCAATCGCCGCTTGCGCAAGGTTCGGGCGCTGCTTGCCGTCGGCGCAGACCCCAACATTGCCAATGCTGATGGCCGCACCGCCCTCATGTTCGCCAGTACCGCACAAGACAACGGAAAGGTCATTCAACTACTCTCAGACGCCGGCGCCAACCTTGAAGCACGCGATCTCGCAGGTAAGACTGCCGTCGAGCTCACCGCGGCAGCGGATGAACCCGAGAATCTTCGCCTGCTGGCGGCACTGGGGGCCGACGTCAACGCTGCAACACGCACTGGCAGCGCTCCGCTCTTGGAGGCGGCCGGGCAGCCATCGGCTGGAGCTCTCACTCGCCTCATAATGGTGCGCGCCGACCTGGAAACGCGTGATGTATACGGACGGACAGCCCTCATGATGGCAAGTCGGCACGGGACCGCAGAGAGCATCCGTGCCTTGGTCGCGGCGGGTGCCGACATCTTCGCCAAAGACATCTTTGGCAACACGGCGCTCGACCACGCCAAGTCAAGAGGACTGGATGATCACGCGGCCATATTGATGGAGGCTGAAGCAGCCAACAACGCCAAGGCTAACCAACCGGGCCATATCCCTGACATGAATGCGCTAGATGCGCATTCGCCCGACGCCGCGGAGATCCTACCGCCAGTCATTCTGAATGACGATCCCGCTGCCCCTAGGCCCACTTTCAGAAACGACCTGTCAGGCCAGGTACTGGACTTGGAGCCCCTTCTAGTCCTCTACCACCACTTCCTCAACTATGCTAACGACGATAGATACTACGAACCCGCTGAAGACGTCTACGGAGGGCTCGCATTCGAGTTTGTGCTCAGAAACCTGCCGGCTCAGTACCTGACTTGCTGGAAGCTTTTCAAGAAGACGCAGGGCTGGCGACAGGTAAGCGGCTCAACATTTCAGATTGACATTTCAAGCTTTGCCCAACTCAAGGATTCGTCCGTGGACGAAGGCGAAATCCGACCCCTCGGCGAAGTGGAAGGCGACCCCAAGCTAACTGAAGTGGTTCAGACCTTGAGCAAATGGTTTGACCCAGAGACGCGGTACCTGCTAGATGTTCCGGGAGTGCTGTCACTGGACATGCACCCCTTGATGTTCCTCAAGAAGCACAAAAGCCTCACGTACAAGCGCCACATTGCCACCATTATCGAAGACCTACGGAGCAACCATCGCCGAATGCAATGGCGGCAAGAAAAAGACGATGTCAGATGGCGCTGGATTAGATGAACGTGCAGTTCGGCGGGCGCAGCGCGGCAGCAGGACGTGGACGCGCCCGACCTCACCACACTCAGCAGTGGCAGCAGTGCCCACCAGCAGCCGGCGCCTCCTCCAGGCGGCAGAAGCACGACGAACCGATCGCGACGTCCGCCCGCGCTACGGCGAGGGCCAGCCTAGGCCGGAACACGTCGGCTTCATCTTGGCGACCTAGGCGCTCCAAGCACTCGACGAGGCCGTGCAGCGCCCACACGTTGTCTGGGTGTTGCAGCGCGCGCGGCACTCGCCGCGTGAGGCCAAGATCGTCGCGGTACGCCTCTAGCGCTTCTTCAACGCGGCCCTGCTCGAGCA
>Ga0209941_1002044_pt1 | contig 12029 bp, 7 predicted proteins | sample ThiBiot_300_plan_FD_183945 | JGI IMG/M metagenome (GOLD analysis project Ga0209941, IMG submission 183945) | Wastewater bioreactor microbial communities from Cape Town, South Africa - Thiocy_solids_1 (SPAdes) | ecosystem: Engineered > Bioremediation > Thiocyanate > Unclassified | place: South... | reverse complement strand
ATTGCCGCCTGTCGGTCACGCCGGGCGCGCCAATTCAGGTCCGCGTCACCGATCGCGCCAATGCGAGCCTCGTCGCCATCGCGACGATCGACTTTCTGGTCGATCCCTTCGGCATCGTCTTCGACAGCGGCGATGGTTCGCCCGTCGCGGGCAGCCGCGTCACGCTGATCGACGCAGCAACCGGCCAGCCGGCGCAGGTGTTCGGCGACGACGGAACCTCCTCCTACCCGTCCACGGTCGTCACCGGGCAAAACGTCACCGACAGCGGAGGCACGGTCTATACCTTCCCCGCGGGCGACTATCGCTTTCCGTTCGTGGCGCCCGGCACCTATCGACTGCTCGTCGAACCGCCCGCGCCTTACACCGCGCCGTCGGCTTCCAGCCCTGCGGATCTTGCGGGCTTGCGCCGTCCCGACGACGGTCAGCCCTTCACGATCACCGACGCAAGCTACAGCCGCGCCTTCACGCTTTCCAGCCCTGCCCCGGTGCGGGTCGATATTCCCGTCGATCAGCCCGGCCAGCCGTTGGTGATCGCCAAGACGACTTCGACGCAGGTCGCGGTGCCCGGCGATGTCGTCCAGTATCGCATCACCGTGTCCAACCGCGACGCGCGGCGGACGACCGGCGCAGTGACGGTCAGCGACCAGTTGCCCGCCGGGATGCGCCTTCGCGTCGATACGGTCCGCGTCGACGGCACGCGCGTCGACCCGATCGTGGCAGCCGACGGACGCAGCTTCAGCATCGCCCTTCCCTCCATCGCCCCCTCGGCGTCGGTCCTGCTGACCTATGTCGCCGAAGTCACCGTTTCGGCGCAGCCGGGCAGCGCGCTCAATCGCGCGACGGCGCAGGACAACCGCGGGACCGTCAGCAATGTCGCCGAAGCGACGATCGCGATCAAACGCGACCAGCTTGGCGACCGTATGACGATCATCGGCCGTATCACCGACGGCGGCTGCGCCGTCGACCCGGGCAAGGCGCGCGGAATCGGCGGCGTCCGCGTGATGCTCCAGGACGGCAGCTACACCGTCACCGACGAGGATGGGCGCTATCATTTCGAAGGCGTTCGCCCCGGCCTGCACGTCGTCCAGATCGATCCTTCGACCCTTCCGCTCGATCGCGCGCCGGTCGATTGCGCCCGCTCGACCGTCGATGCCGGCAGTGCGATCTCGCGCTTCGTCGAAGGTCGCGGCGGTTCGCTGAAGCGCGCCGATTTCCGCGCCGCGATAAGCGCGCCGCGCGCCGCCCCGGCAACCAATCCTGCCGAAACCCGCAAAACCCTCAGCGATCCCGAAGCCGCAGGTGCCAATCGCGACTGGCTTGCCGGCCAGGCACCCGGCATCGGCTGGTTGTTTCCCGAACCCGATCATAATCCGCGCGCCAAGTCGATCCGCGCCGCTGTCAAGCATCTGCCGGGACAGCGCGTGACGCTCAGCATCAATGGCAAGCCGGTCAATGCGCTCAATTTCGAGGGCGTCAGCAAGTCGGCCGACGGGAGCGTCGCCGTCAGCGTCTGGCGCGGGATCGAGATTGCCGAGGGTGAGAATCGCCTCGAAGCAAAGGTCGAGGATGCGAACGGCGCGCCGGTGCAGACGATCCAGCGCAATGTACATTATTCGATCACGCCGATGCGCGCGACGCTGGTGCGCGACAAATCGGTGCTTGTGGCGGACGGTGTCACGCGCCCGGTGATCGCGGTGCGTCTGACCGATCGAGACGGCAAGCCGATCCGGGCGGGACTGACGGGCGATTTCAGCGTCCCCGCACCCTATTACCCGGCGGTCGAGGCCGAAGCGCAGCAGGCGCGCCAGCTTGCCGGGCTCGAACGCGCGCAGCCGGTCTGGAAGACCGAAGGCGACGACGGGCTGGCCTTCATCGAGCTCGAACCGACGACCGCTTCGGGAACACTGACGATCGATTTCCGTTTTCGCGACACCAAGGTCGAGCGCCAGCAGACGATCGAAACCTGGCTCGATCCGGGCAATCGCCCCTGGACCGTGGTGGGCTTTGCGGCCGGCACGCTCGGCTACAATACGCTGGACGACCGGATGGAAGCGGTCGCGGAGAAGCTCGACGACCTCAACGCCGACGCCCGGCTCGCGCTCTATGCCAAGGGCCGCATCCAGGGCAAATGGCTGATGACGCTGGCCTATGACAGCGACAAGGAACAGGACGACGCGCGATTTGGCGGCGTGATCGATCCGCGCGCCTATTACACCATTTACGCCGACCGCAACGAGACGCGCTATGATGCCGCGTCGGTTCGCAAGCTCTATCTGCGGCTCGAACGGCCGCAATTCTATGCGATGTTCGGCGATTTCGAGACGGGCATTTCGGAGCCGCAGCTCGCCCGCTATCAGCGCGCGCTCAACGGTGCCAAGGCGGAGTATCGCGGGCGCCACCTCGCCGCGACGGCCTTTGCCGCCGATACGCCCTACCGCTTCCGCCGCGACGAGATTCAGGGCAACGGCCTGACCGGTCCCTATCAGCTCGCTGCGCGCGACATTCTGCCGAACAGCGACCGCATCACGATCGAAACGCGCGACCGGCTGCACAGCGAACGCATCGTCGACAGCAAGACGCTGACGCGCAACATCGACTATGACATCGATTACGCCGCTGGCACGCTGCGCTTTCGCGAGCCGATACTCAGCCGGTCCTCGGCGCTAGATCCGCAGTTTATCGTCGCCGAATATGAAGTCGATGGCGTCGGCGAACGCGTGCTCAATGCCGGCGGCCGCGTAAGCTATCGCAGCGACGACGACCGGCTGCGCGTCGGCGCGACGCTGATCCACGACGAGGATAATGATCGCAAAACCAACCTCGGCGGCGTCGATGCGCGCTTCCGGCCCGATACCGATACCGAGGTTCGCGCCGAAATCGCGGTCAGCGACGCAAGCAGCAAGGCAGGCAGCAGCAACAGCAGCCCCACCGGAACCGCGAAGGCGTGGCTGATCGAGGCCGAGCATCACAGCAGCAGCGCCGACTTCCTGGCCTATGTCCGCGAACAGGAAAGCGGCTTCGGCACCGGTCAGATCAGCAGCAGCGAAAATGGCACGCGCAAGTTCGGCTTCGACGGGCGGCTGCGCGTTGGTCGCCAGCTTTCGGTGACGGGCAGTGCGTGGCAGGAGGATTATCTCGACACCGATGCCCGCCGCCGGGCGGCGCGCGCGCTGGTCGAATATGACAATGGCACCACGCTGCTCCGCGCCGGACTGACCCACGCCGACGACCGGCTCAGTGACGGCAGCACCAACAAATCGGACATCGTCCAGCTCGGTGCGACGCAGCGGCTGTTCGACAAGCGCCTCGAACTCGACGCGCAGAGCGAATTCGCCCTGGGCGGACAGGATGCAAGCGTCGATTTCCCGACCCGTCAGCGGCTCGGCGCGCGGTTCGCGATCACGCGCGACGTCAATCTGGTCGGCAGCTACGAAATCGCCGACGGCAGCAGTGTGAAGGTCCGCACCGCGCGGCTGGGCTTCGACCTCGCGCCGTGGGCCGGGGCGCGCCTGCTCGCGACCGCGAACCAGCAGGATATCAGCGAATATGGCCCGCGCAGCTTTGCGGCCTATGGCCTGTCGCAGTCGCTGCGGCTCGGCGAGAGCTGGTCGGTCGATCTCTCGGTGGATGGCAACCGCACCCTGGGCGGCATCCGCGCGGGCGATGTCCTGAATGCCGGCCAGCCTGCTGCGTCGGGAGGCTTCCTCGCGGGCAACGGTGCGCTGACCGAGGATTTCGTGGCGGTCAGCACCGGCGCCACCTATCGCGCCGACCGCTGGACGATCACGGGCCGCGCCGAATATCGCGATGGCGAGCTTGCCAATCGCTATGGCCTCACACTCGGCGGGCTGCGCCAGCTTGGCGAAGGCCGGGCGCTCGGTGCGCTCTTCACCTATGCGAAGGCCAGCGGTGCCGGCACCACGCCGTCGACTGAAGTGATCCAGTTTGAACTCAGCTGGGCGCATCGTCCCGCCGATTCGCGGCTGTCCTGGCTCAACAAGACCGAAGTCCGTTCGGACAAGGTGCGCGATGCAGTCGCGGGTCAGGCCGGGCCGATCGGCGGCGCCGCGCTGACAATCGATGGCGATGCCACCAGCCGCCGCGTCATCAATAGCCTGTCGGTCAACTGGTCGCCGCTCGGTGATCGCGGCGATCGGCGCGACGGCGATGGGCTATGGTATGAACGCGGCGAATTCGGCTTCTTCTGGGGCACGCGCTATAATTTCGACCGCTTCGGCGCCGATGACGTCAAAGGCTGGTCGAACATGTTCGGCGCCGACTTCCGCTTCAATCTGGGTGAGCATGTCGATGTCGGCGCCTCGGGCAGCGTTCGCGTCGGAACCGGCGGCGATACCGTCGCCTGGGCCGCCGGCCCGACGCTGACTCTCGCGCCGATGGCCAATGCGAATGTCACCTTCGGCTATAATTTCGCGGGCTTCCACGACCGCGACTTCGAGGACGCGCGCTTCGCCCGCTCGGGCGCCTATGTGACCTTCAAGCTGAAGTTCGACCAGACGAGCTTTGCCGGGCTGGGATTGTAACGCAGCTTGGATAGCCGTCATTGCGATCGCAGCTAAGCTCCTCGCAATGACGACATAGACTCAGTCCGCGAACAGCAGAACCGGCGTCTCGATCAGCTTCTTGAGCGCCTGCACATAGCTTGCGGCGTCCCAGCCATCGACAACGCGGTGGTCGCAACTGATCGACAGGTTCATCAGCTTGGCGCGGCGGATGTCGTCGCCGTCAAAAACCGGGCGTTCGACGATCCTGTTCGGGCCGATGATCGCGACTTCGGGCCGGTTGATCACCGGCGTCGTTGCGATACCGCCGAGCGGGCCGAGCGAGGTGACCGTCAGCGTTCCGCCCGTCAGCTCCTCTACCTTCGCCTTGCCCGTGCGTGCGGCCTCCGCCAACCGGCCGATTTCGCTCGCGAGCTGCCACACATTCTTGTCCTGTGCGTCGCGGATCACCGGGACCATCAGTCCGGCATCGGTCTGCGTCGCCATGCCGAGATGGACGGCACCATGCCGCGTCACAACACCCGCTTCGTCGTCGTAACGCGCGTTGATCATGGGAAATTCGGGAATCGTGCGGCAGATCGCGACGATCAGGAACGGCAGCATCGTGAGCTTCGGCCGGCCGCCGCGATTGGCGTTGAGGTCGGCGCGCATCGCTTCGAGCGCGGTGACGTCCATTTCCTCGACATAGGTGAAGTGCGGGATCGCGCGCTTCGACGCCGCCATATTCTCGGCGATCTTGCGGCGCATGCCGATGACTTTGACCGGTTCGTCGGCGCGGGCGCGGCTGGCGCCCGGGGCGTGATAGCCCTGCCCGCCGCTGTAGCGGAGGAATGCGTCGAGATCGGCATGGCGAATGCGGTCGCCATCGGAATGGACCTGCCCCAGATCGATGCCCAAATCCTTCGCCCGGGCGCGAACGGCCGGCGATGCGAGGATGGCTCTACCCTGTTCCGTTCGGGCTGGGCTTGTCGAAGCCCCGTCCTTCTTTTCAACGGTGGAAGACAAGGACGGCGCTTCGACAGGCTCCGGGCGAACGGCTTGGAGGGACGGCGGCGCTTCCGCCACCGCAGCCTCTTCGACACCCGGCGTTTCGGCCGCGATGTCCTCTTCGAATTCCTCTTCGGCGATCATGTCTTCGACCGCGGCTTCGCCGTCGGTTTCGATCACCGCCAGCGTCGAGCCGATCGAAACCATGTCGCCGACGTCACCGGCGAGTTCGACAACGACCCCCGACACGGGCGATTCCATTTCGACCGTCGCCTTGTCGGTCATCATGTCGGCCAGCTGGGCGTCCTCCTCGACGCGCTCGCCGATCTTGACGTGCCAGGCAACGATCTCGGCCTCGGCGATGCCCTCGCCAATGTCGGGCAGGCGAAATGAATAGCGAGCCATGGCGGTCAATCCTTCATGATCTTTTCAAGCGCGGTCGCAATGCGCACCGGCCCGGGGAAATAAGCCCATTCGAGGCTGTGGGGGTAAGGCGTGTCGAAACCCGTCACGCGCTCAACCGGCGCCTCGAGATGATAGAAGCAGCGTTCCTGAACGAGCGCCGCCAGTTCGGCGCCAAAGCCTGAGGTGCGCGTCGCTTCATGGATGATGAGGCAACGCCCGGTCTTCTTTACCGAGGTTTCGATTGCATCAATGTCGAGCGGCAGCAGCGTCCGCAGGTCGAGGATTTCGGCGTCGACCCCCATCTCCTCGATCACCGTCTTGGCGACGTGGACCATCGTGCCATAAGCGAGCACCGTCACCGCCTCACCGGCGCGCACCGTCGCCGCCTTGCCGAGTTCGATGCGATAATAATCCTCGGGAACCGAGCTCGCATCATGCTTCGACCAAGGCTCGACCGGGCGGTCGTAATAGCCGCTGAACGGGCCATTGTAGATACGTTTGGGTTCGAGGAAGACGACGGGGTCGTTATCCTCGATCGCTGCGATCAACAGGCCCTTGGCATCATAGGGGTTCGACGGAATGACCGTCTTCACGCCGCAGATATGCGTCATGATGCTTTCGGGCGACTGGCTGTGCGTCTGGCCGCCAAAAATGCCGCCACCGAACGGCGTGCGTACCGTCATCGGGCAGATAAAATCGTTCGCCGAACGATAGCGCAGCCGCGCCGCCTCGCTCACGAGTTGGTCGAGCCCGGGGTAGATATAGTCGGCAAACTGGATTTCGGGGACCGGACGCAGGCCATAAGCGCCCATGCCGACGGCGACGCCGATGATGCCGCATTCGTTGATGGGGGTATCGAAAACACGCGTCTTGCCGTGCTTTTTCTGCAGGCCCGCGGTGGCGCGAAAGACGCCGCCGAAAAAGCCAACGTCCTCACCCATCACGACGGTGTTAGGGTCGCGTTCGAGCATGATGTCCATGGCGCTGTTGATCGCCTCGATCATGTTCATCGTCTTGGTCTGGGTTTCGCCGGCCATCATTCGGGCTTCCAATTGGGGCCGAACTTCTTTTCCTGTTCGGCCAGCATTTGATCGCACTGCTCCTTGAGATGCCAGGGCATTTCCTCGAAGACATCCTCAAACATCGTTTCGAACGGCTGGTGCATGCCGTGACCCAGAATCCCGAGCTTTTCCGACTGCTTCTGCGTCGTCTTTACCAGATCGTCGAGTTCGGCGCGCAGCGCATCATGCTGCGCATCGTCCCATTCGCCGAGCGCGATCAGATGCTGCTTCAGGCGCGCGATTGGATCGCCGAACGGCCAGGCGCTCGCTTCCTGCGCGGCGCGATAGGCGCTCGGGTCGTCTGAGGTGCTGTGCCCTTCGGCGCGATAGGTGAAATGTTCGATCAGCGTCGGACCGTTATTCGTCCGCGCCCGGTCAGCCGCCCATTGCGTCGCGGCATAGACGGCAAGCGGGTCATTGCCGTCGACGCGCAGGCCGGCGATGCCATAGCCGACGGCGCGCGCCGCAAAAGTCGTCCGCTCACCCCCGGCAAAACCCGAAAAGCTGGAAATCGCCCACTGGTTGTTGACGACGTTGAAGATGACCGGCGCGTTATAGACGGTCGCGAAGGTCAGCGCCGAATGGAAATCGCCTTCGGCCGACGACCCTTCGCCGCACCACACGGTCGCGATGCGGCTGTCGCCCTTCGAGGCCGATGCCATCGCCCAGCCGACTGCTTGGGGATATTGCGTCGCGAGATTGCCCGAAACGCTGAAAAACCCGTGCTCCGGCGCCGAATACATGATCGGCAATTGCCGCCCGAGCAGATGGTCGCCGCGGTTCGAATAGATCTGGTTCATCATCTGGATCAGCGGATAATCGCGCGCGATCAAGATGCCTTGCTGGCGGTAGCTGGGAAAGCACATATCGGCGCGGTCGATCGCCATCGTCGAGGCGACCGAGGTCGCCTCCTCGCCGGTGCATTTCATGTAAAAGCTGGTCTTGCCCTGGCGCTGGGCGCGGAACATGCGGTCGTCGAAGGCGCGGACGAGCATCATGTAACGCAGCATCGCCCGCAGCCGTTCGGCGCTGAGCTTAGGATCCCACGCGCCCTTCGCCTGTCCGTCGAAATCGAGCACGCGGACAAGGCCGTAGCACATGTCGCGCATCGCATCGGGCTTGGTCGCTTCGCCCGGACGCGGGGTCGCCTCGACCGCCGGAACATCGATATCGCCAAAGTCGGGCGTGTCGCCGGGGCGATAGCGGGGTTCGGGAATATGGAGCGACAGCGGCGGCAGATTGCTCGCCGGGCGCCGATGCGTTTCGGGCATATCTTCGTCCCTTCAGGGCGCGAATCGCCGCGCCGTTATATTTCAATTGGACGACATATTATTACTTCCTGCATAGCAATGCAATGTCGGCCTCTCAGACCGCAACGGGCGCGGAAATGTGCGCCTGCGGGGCGTAATTCTCGACCGCGAAATCGTCGAACGCATAATCGAAAATGCTCGAAGCCTGCCGAAGGATGCGCAATCGCGGTGCGCCCGATGGAACGCGCCGAAGCTGCTGCTCCACGAGCTCTGCGTGATTGAGGTAAAGATGGACGTCGCCGCCGGTCCACACCAGTTCATGGGCATGAAGGCCGCATTGCGCCGCAACCATCCGCGTCAGAAGCGCGGCTTCGAATATGTTGAAGGCAAAACCCAGGCCCAGGTCGCACGACCGCTGGAACAGAAGGCACGACAGTCCGCCGTCGCTCCGCACATGAAACTGATAGGTCATGTGACAGGGCGGCAGCGCCATGCGGTCGAGATCGGCGACATTCCAGCCTGTGAAGATATGCCGGCGCGATCCGGGGTTGTTGCGGAGCGAGTCGATCAGCGCGGCGATCTGGTTGTGCCCCTGTTCCGCGCGGCGGAACAGCCCCTCGCCCGCCGGCTCATAGCGCGGCCAATTGACCCACTGATGACCGTAGACCGGCCCCAGATCGCCCCACGCCGCCGCGAAATCAGGATCGGCGACGATCCGCGCCTCGAACGCTTCGGCGTCGATCTGCTCGCCCGTCGCGCGGCGATATTTCTCGAGCGGCCAGTCGGTCCATATGCGGACGCCCTGCGCAACGAGCGGTCGGATATTGGTGTCGCCGGTCAGGAACCACAACAGCTCGCGCAGCGCCGTTTTCCAGTACACGCGCTTGGTTGTGAGCAAGGGAATGGCATCGTCGCGCAGCGAAAAGCGCATCGTTTCGCCGAACAGCGAGCGCGTCCCGACCCCGGTGCGGTCGACGCGTTCGTCGCCTTCGGTCCATATCCGACGCATCAAGTCGAGATATTGAAGTTCATAATGGATGGTTTCGGACAAGACTCGCTCCCGGCATTGCGGCCTCTTTGCTAGGCGGCAGCGGCGCGGCCCGCAAGCGCCCCGCCCGACCTTGCACCGTTTCGGCCCAGTCCCGGCTTGGCGCGGACCGCCCTGCAGCGCAGATTTCGGCTATGGCGCTCGCTTTCCCTCCTGCCCGCCCTTTCGACGGCCCGACGCTGAGCGGCTTCGTCGATCGCGACGCGGAGGACGCGGTGGCCCGGGATCTGCTGCGCGCCGAGTTCCCCGCTGACCGCGAGCGGTTGATCCTGGCCGGATTCGACGGTTTCGGGCGCCTGATGCGGATCGAATGCTGCGAAGGCGGTATCGACGGCCGCTGCACGATCGCCCCTGCCTGCTGGCACCGGCTGATCGGCCGGGGCGCCGCGACCGTGTTGATGGCGCATAATCACCCGTCGGGCTGCGCCTACCCGAGCGAAGCCGATCTGACAGCAACCGGCGAGGCGATGGATTTTCTCCGCCGAATCGCCGTCGATTTGACTGATCATCTGATCTTCGTCGATCATGGCCATTTCAGCTTTCGCCGCGCGCAATTGCTCTAAATCGGCGAATATCGCCAAAGCTGCCGATTGACGCTTGAAGTTCCGAAAAGGCGCGTCTAGAGGACCGCCCTGCCCTCGCGCCGGTCCGCCGGCGCCAGAGATCGGTCGGGGAGTAGCTCAGCCTGGTAGAGCACTGTCTTCGGGAGGCAGGGGCCGGAGGTTCGAATCCTCTCTCCCCGACCAGTTTCGCATTGCTGCAGATTTTGCACAGACGCGTCTTGTAACGTGTCGCGACCCATCCTAAATTGATGCTACGCCGCCATGGTTTTCCCCCTTTCCATCGCGGCGAGCGCCTCGTCCTAGCGGACGTGGGTGCGTCCTCCCTGGACCCTGGCCACCTCGTACTCCGGTACGAGGTGGTTTTTTATTCGGCAGCCAGCGGCAGCATGTCGCCATCGGGACGCATCTGCCCCGCCGCATCGATCAGGCCGGCGAACCAGCGTGCAAGCGCGCCCGAACGGGCCGCATCGACGCTCTTGTCGGGGTGCAGATAGAGGCTCCGGTCGATTTCGATCTGAACCGCGTGGACGCCCGCCAGCGGTCGCCCGTGCGCCCGCACGATATGCCCACCCGCATAGGGCTGGTTGCGCGTCACGGCGACGCCGAGCCGTGCGGCACTGTCGAGAAGCAGATCGGACAGCCACTCGCCCGCGGACGTGCCGAAGCGATCGCCGATCACGATGCGCGCCCCATGACCTGGCTGTCCGGACGGAATCGAAGGCATGCTGTGCAGGTCGATCAGAATGGCGTGCCCGACGCGATCACGCGCCGCAGCGAGTTCTTCGGCAATTGCAGCGTGAAAGGGCCGGTGCAGCGATTCGAGACGCCAGTGCAGCGCGGCCCGGTCGATCGGACGTTTCCACAATGTCCCGCAGTCGGCGAGCCGCGTCGGTACGACGCCCAGCCCGGCGCGCTCCTTGCGGCCCGGCGCCGAAAATTGTGCGCGAAGCGGCACTGCGACCTCGGCGGGCGCCATCTGCCCCTCGCCGCGATTGCAATCGGCGACTGCGCGCGCCCACAGCGCCTGCACCACCGTCGCGCCGGCCTCGACCGCACCCGCCGCGATGACATCGCACCAGCGATCCTCCAGCCGCTCGAGATCGGCGATCGGCACGCGCGCCGCTGCAAGTATTTCAGGGGGATAGAGGCGCCCGGCATGCGGGATCGACACCACGACGGAGCCTGGCGCGTCGGGACGTTGGACCGCGATTGCGGCGGGCGGAAGGGTGCGGTGGGGCATCGATATGAGAGGGTGGCAAAAAAGCGCCGACGAATCCAGCGGCGCGGGAATTTGTTAAATCTCTCCCGCTATGACACAGTTTCATTCGAGGGGTGCGGTACGCGCGATTACACGATCGGGCACAGCCGGAAGACAGGGGCAGAATTTTACGATGATCCGCATCTTGCTCGCCGAAGATGATGATGTGATGCGCGAATATCTGGCGCGGGCGCTGACCAGCGCGGGTTATCATGTGACCGCGGTCGACCGCGGCACCGAAGCGGTCCCCTATATCGATTCGGGCACATTCGACCTGCTCCTCTCCGACATCTTGATGCCCGAAATGGATGGTATCGAGCTGGCGCAGCACACCGCAAAGGCGGCGCCGCAAACGCAGGTGATGTTCATCACCGGATTCGCGGCGGTATCGCTGCGCGCCGAAGAGAATGTCCCGCAAGCCAAGCTGCTGTCCAAGCCCTTTCACCTCAAGGATCTGGTGCGCGAGGTCGATATGCTTTTCGGCCGCGCCGATCGCAGCAACCAACAATAATTTCAACTTTGCGCGCGAAGGGCTTGCCAGCCTGCGCCGAGGCCTTTAAGGGGCGCGTCACCCCAAAACGTGTGGGCGTGTAGCTCAGTGGTAGAGCACTGTGTTGACATCGCAGGGGTCGCAAGTTCAATCCTTGCCACGCCCACCATTTTCCTCCCTTTCGATTGGCCCTGATCCCTTCGCCGGGTGGCGGCAGACCATGATCTGCCGTATCGCAGACATCATGAACATCGACATATTTCGGCGGATCGGAATCGTAGGCTCGGGCCGCGTGGCGCGCGCCTTGGCGCTCGGACTGAAGCCCGCGTCGCACGAACCGCCCTTGCTATGGGGACGTTCGCCCGAGCAACTGGCCGAAGCGGAGCGGCAAGTCGATGGCATCGAAACCACCCCCACCCTTGGGGCACTCGTCCAAACATGCGATGC
>Ga0209941_1002043_pt1 | contig 12031 bp, 16 predicted proteins | sample ThiBiot_300_plan_FD_183945 | JGI IMG/M metagenome (GOLD analysis project Ga0209941, IMG submission 183945) | Wastewater bioreactor microbial communities from Cape Town, South Africa - Thiocy_solids_1 (SPAdes) | ecosystem: Engineered > Bioremediation > Thiocyanate > Unclassified | place: South... | reverse complement strand
CTTCCTGACGGACGGGAAGGGGGTGCAAGCGGTCCGGTGACGATCCAGCGCGCGCCCTCCCTCCGCCCGTATTACCGGGATCAGGTTCGACGGGTCGCGGTCTATTCCGCTCTCAACCTGCGATTGCACGGCAGGCTCCCCGGGGACGTGATGCTTGTAGGCCTGTCGCGGTGGCGTGTCCAGCGGGGCCTGCCGCGCCCCTCCCGTCCGCATTGCGCCTTTGTAATGTTGCGGACGCAGGGGCGCCATGATGGGCGTGCCATCTTCGCCTTCCCATCGGGATGAAAGGAAGGCCTGTCATGTTGAGGATCAAACTCGCCACGCTTGGCGCCGCCGCGCTGCTCGCGCTATCGGGAACCGCGGCGGTCGCGCAGGATGCGACGCCCTATTGCTCGAAGACGGTGACCGACAATTGCATGCAGCGCGAAGGCCATGCGGTCGCGGCCAGGCACCATGCGGCGCACAAGCATCAGGCAGCGCGCAAGCACGCCGTCGCCCGGCGCCACGCTGCGGCGCATCGCAAGGCGGCGCATCGCAGGATGGCCGCAAAGACTGCACCGGCACCCGCGCCCAAGAAGTGAAGCCGCGCCATGCGTCGCCGCGGGTTGCGCGGCGCATGGCCTTTTTCCCCGCACGTCGCGGCTTGCGGCGCGGCCCGGCCCCGCTACACTCGCCTGCAAAGCAACGATAGCGGGAGAGCGATATGGCGTCGGTGATGGACGAAGCGCGGGCGATCACGCCAGTCGATGTCAGCGACATCGCGCTCTATGTCGAGGATCGCTGGCGCGAGCCCTTTGCGCGGCTGCGCGCCGAGATGCCGGTGAGCTGGTGTCCCGAAAGCCCTTATGGCGGCTATTGGTCGGTCGCGACGCATGCGCTGGTCCAGGCGGTCGAGCTTGATCCGGCGACATTTTCCTCGTCGTGGGAAAATGGCAATATCGTCATCGCCGATCCGCCGCCCGAATCGAACCTGCCCAATTTCATCGCCGCCGATCCGCCGGTCCACACCGCGCAGCGCAAGGTAATCGCCCCCGCCTTCAACCCGAGCCAGATGGCGGAGCGCGAAAAGACGGTGAAGCAGCGGACGCGCGAACTGTTCGACGCGCTGCCGGTCGGCGAGACGTTCGACTGGGTCGAAAGCGTGTCGGTGCCGCTGACGATCGGGATGCTGTGCATATTGTTCGATTTTCCGTGGGAGGAACGCCACGACCTCAAACGCTGGTCCGACTATGGCGGCAATGTCTCGCCCGAGACGGCAAGCGAGGAATATCGCGCGCAATGGATGGCCGAAATGGGCGCGATGCTGGCGCGCTTCGACCGCGAGCTCGAAGCGCGCAAGGCGCTGCCGCCGAGCGACGACCTGTTGTCGCGCATGGTCCACAGCGAGGCGATGGGCAGCCTGAACCCGATGGAGCGGCTCGCCAACATCGCGCTGCTGATCGTCGGGGGCAATGATACGACGCGCAATTCGATGAGCGGGCTGGTCGAGGCGCTGCACCGTTTTCCCGGCGAGCTCGATCGGCTGCGCGCCGACCCCGCGCTGATCCCCAATGCGGCGCAGGAGATCATCCGCTGGCAATCGCCGGTCACGCACATGCGGCGGACCTGCATGGCCGACACCGAACTGGGCGGACAGACGATCCGCCGGGGTGAAAAGGTGATCCTCTGGTATATTTCGGCGAACCGCGACGAGAGCGTGTTTCCGCAAGCCGACCTTTTCGACGTCGGCCGCGACAATGCGCGGCGCCACGTCGCCTTCGGTCACGGCATCCACCGCTGCGTCGGCGCGCGGCTGGCCGAAATCCAGCTCTGCACGCTGATCGAGGAAATCGTGGCGCGCGGCATCCGCATCGAACCGCAAGGCGCGCCCGAGCGGCTGGCGAGCCCCTTCCTCCACGGGTTCGTCCATATGCCGGTGCGGATCGTCGCCGACTGACTTTCCAGACTGGAAAATTATCACTTGCCGAATCGGAAAGTCGGACGTATTGCTTTCCGAACTGGAAAGTGATGCGGCGGCACCGTTCGTTTCCGCATCGGGACCGAGGAGCAAGAGACATGAACCCGATCGAAGCCCGCGCCGCGCTCGACAGCATCGACGACGTCCAGCGCGACCTGGCACTGAAGGCGACCTATTGCCCGCCGTGGCGCCACGCGGCGTTCGGCGCGGTCATGGCGCTGCTCGTGCTGGGACAGGGTTTCGGCATCGCGATCATGGCGCCGCTGTTCGCGGTCGCGATGCTGTCGGTGGTGCTGCTCGTCGCCGACGACCGGCGGCGTTATGGCCTGTTCGTCAACGGCTATCGCAAGGGCCGGACCCTGCCGGTTACGCTGGCGCTGCTCGGCGCGATGCTGGCGGCGATGTTCGGCGAAATCCACGCCCGCGAAGCCGGACTGACGCTGGGCACGAAGCTGGGCATCGCCGCCATCGCCTTTGGCGTCGCCGTCGCCGCGAGCGTCGCCTGGAGCCGCATCTATCGCCGCGAGCTGCTGAAGGGCACCGCCTGAGCCATGGACGGGATCGACATGGCGCTGCATGCGCCGGCGCGGCTGCAGATCGCCGCGCTACTCGCCAAGGTCAGCGAGATGGAGTTCGCCAAGCTTCGCGAGCTGGTTCAGGTCAGCGATTCGGTGCTGTCCAAGCATCTCGCCGCGCTGGTCGACGAAGGCTATGTCGATTTGCGCAAGGCGCCGCTCGGGGGACGCCAGCGGACATGGGCTTCGCTGACCCGCGCCGGGCGCCGCGCGCTCGATGCGCATGTCGCCGCGCTGCGCGCCATCGTCGCCCATCTTCCCGTCGCGGCCGAATAAGGCTAGGGGCGTCGCGGCTTTCCGGTTGGGGCGCGGGGGCCGGCCTTGCCCATTGCCCCGCCGGATGATCTGAGCATGAAGGCAGATATGGTGCCCGATAGCGGCATCGCCGCGGGGACGGTGTCGCGGCGCGACTGGACGGCGTTGCTGGCGCTGGCGCTCGTGCTGCGGCTGGTCGCGGCGTGGCAGGAAAGCGTGCTGCACCCCGACGAGGTCTTCCAATATCTCGAAGGCGCGTTCCGCCTGCTCCACGGCTATTCGGTGGTGACCTGGGAATATCGCGACGGGATGCGCGGCGATCTTTATCCCGCCTTGCTCGCGCTGCCGATGCGGCTCGGCGAATGGATCGCGCCCGACAGCAGCCTGACCATTTGGCTGCCGCGGACGATGATGGCGATATTGTCGCTGTCGATCGTCGCCGCGGCTGGCTGGATGGGCGCGCGTCTATCGCGGATGCACTTCTGGGTGGCGGGGCTGATCGCCGCATGCTGGCCCGACCTTGTTGCCTTTGCGCCGCATCCGCTGACCGAACAAATGGCGGCTTTGCTGGCGGCGCCCGCGATCGCGCTGCTTTCGCCCGAACGGAGCGCGCGGCAACTGGTGGCGATCGCGGCAGCAATAGGGCTGGCAGTGGTTTTTCGTCCGCATGTCGCGCCCGCGCTGGCGCTGGTGCTGCTGCTATATGTCTGGCGCACCGGATGGCAAAGCCTGTGGCCGCTGGTCGCGGGTGGCCTGATCGGGCTCGCCATCGGCGGCGTCAGCGATATTGCGGGGGGGCATTGGCCGTTCGAATGGATGGTGCATAATGTCGAGCGCAACATCGTCGATAATGTGTCGGCGCGTTACGGTGTGTCGGGACCGTTCCAATATGCGGTCGATCTTCTGGCGCTGTGGGGCCTGTGGACCGCTCCGATCCTCGTGCTGGCGGCGCTCGGTGCGCGGCGCTATCCGCTACTCGCGGTGGTTGCGATCACCAATATCCTGGTCCACTCGGCGATCGGCCACAAGGAATATCGGTTCATCATCCTGTCGGTGACGGCGATCATATTGCTCGCGGGTATCGGGACCGGCGATGCGATCGCTGCGCTGCGCGCGCAGCGGGGACGACAGGGGTGGCGGGTAGCGCTGGTGCTGGGCGCGGGCTGGCTTGCCGCCGCGACCCATGTCGCGCCCGCGCTGCACGACTGGGGCGCGCGGGTCGTGACGCCCTTCAGCGCCGCGGCCTCCGACCGGCTTCGCGCAAAGCCGGGACTGTGCGGCATGGCGGTGGTCGGCAATCGCTTTTTCCGCGTCTATGGCTACGCGCGGCTGCAGCGGCGGGTGCCGATTTTCGTTCAGGCGCCGGGCGATCCGCGCGTCGACCCCGCCCAGTTCAACGCCGCGCTGGTCTGGAAAGGCCATGCGGACGCCCTGACCCCCGATTTTCGCGCGACGACCTGTTCTGCCGACGGCAGTCAATGTCTGTACGAGCGGACGGGCGGTTGCAGCGCCGCGACCTCACGGGCAGAGATCAATCGCTATCTTGCCGACCGCGGGATGTAGGAGGATGCCGATGCGACCCGATCTGGACGATCCCGAGGGGCGCGCCGCCTATCGCCGCGAACTGCTCGGCGTCGGGCGCGGGATGCGGCGCGTCGGCTTTGCCACGAGCCTGCTGGCGCTCGCGCTGCTGATGGGGCCGCGGATGGGCGGTCCGTGGATGCTCGGCCCGCTGCCGACGCAATATTGGGGCTGGGCGGCGCTGCTGCTCAGCTGGACGCTGTTCGTCATCGTGATCGTGCGGCGCACCCGCCACCACAAGCGGCGGATGGCCGAGTAGCCATCCGCCGGATCGCGATCAGGCGTAGCGGAATTCGTCGCTGCGCAGGTCGATGAGCGGGAACGCGTCCTTTTCGGCCCAGTAATCCTGATTGTGCCGCCATTCGGGCTTGTCGCCGCGCCGCGGCATCGCGTCGAGCCCGCGCATCAGATAGCCGGGATTGAAATTGTCCGCTTCGATCCACGGCATGATCGCCATCCCTTCGTCCTGCGGGCGCAGCACGACCTCGACCTTCTTTGCGCCGATGTCGTCCATGTGGTTGAGCAGATTGCAGACGAAATCGCCCATCATGTCGACGCGCAGCGTCCAGCTCGCGCGGAAATAGCCCATCACCCACGCCATGTTGGGAACGCCGGTCATCATCATGCCGCGGTAGGTGACGGTGTCGGCCCAATCGACGGGCTTGCCGTCGACCTCGAACGGGATGCCGCCCATGACCGAGAGGTTGAAGCCCGTTGCGGCGACGATGATATCGGCCTCGATCTCGGTTCCGTCCGCGGTGCGGACGCCCGTTTCGGTGAAGCGGTCGATCGTGTCGGTGACGACCGTCAGCTTGCCCGCCGTAGCGGCGCGGAAGATGTCGCCTTCGGGGCAGAAGGCCAGCCGCTGCTGCCACGGGCGGTATTTCGGGGTGAAATGCGGTTCGAACGCAAAGTTGGGATCGCCCGAAAAGGCGCGGATCAGCTCTTTCAGCTCTTCGAACACCTGATCGGGTTCGGTCTGGCAGCGGCGCGTCATCAGATCCTGATCGTGCATGATCTGCGCGCGTACGACGCGGTGGACGGTGGGTTCGTCGATCCCGACCTCGCGCAGCCGGTCGGCAAGCTCGTTCTTGTTTTCGGAGCAGAAGAAATAGGTCGGCGAGCGCTGGAGCATCGTCACATGCGCCGCCTTTTCGGCAAAGGCGGGGACGATCGTCGCGGCGGTCGCGCCCGATCCGATGACGAGGATGCGCTTGCCCGCATAGTCGGTCGCGGGATCCCAGAGCTGGGCGTGGACGAACTGGCCCTTATAGTCCGAAAGGCCCGGCCAATCGGGGATATAGGGCTTTTCATGGTCGTAATAGCCCTGGCACATCCACAGGAAATTGGCGGTGAAGACGACGGCGGCGCCATCGGCCTTGCGCACCGCCTCGACCGTCCAGCGGTTCGTCTCGCTCGACCAGCGGCAGGCGGTGATGCGGTGGCCGTAATGGATATGGTCGCCGATGCCGTTTTCCTCGATCACCTCGCCCATATACTTCAGGATTTCTTCGGCGCTGGCGATCGGCGCGCCGACCCAGGGTTTGAAGCGGTAGCCGAAGGTGTAGAGATCCGAATCGGAGCGGACGCCGGGATATTTGTGCGTTTCCCAAGTGCCGCCGAACGTGTCCTTCATCTCGAGGATCGCATAGCTCTTGCCGGGGCATTGATGCTGGAGATGATAGGCCGAACCGATGCCCGAAATCCCCGCGCCGACGATCAGCACGTCGACATGGTTGGCATCCTTGGCAGTGGTGGCTTCGCGCGCCGCGGCGGGCGCCGTCGTGGTCGTCATGGCTTGTCCGCTCCCATTTTCTCTAGTTAGGGTTATTACCCTATACTATCGAGCATGAGTCGCGCCAGTCCGCTTTGATGTGGATCAAAAGCGCCCGTGCCGACGCGCGGTCAGCCGGTGCGGCGCGCCAGCCAGACCCCCGCGACCATCAGCGCGATCCCGGCGAGCCGCGCGGTGTCGACCGGAAAGCGCTGGGCGCCGAACAGGCCGAAATGATCGATGATCGCGGCGCTCGTCAGCTGTCCCACCAGCACGAAGAAGATCGCATTGCCGACCCCGAAGCGCGGCGCGATGAAAGTCACGGAGATCACGTAGAAGGCGACGAACAGCCCGCCGAAATAGAAATGGAAGGGAATGTCGGCGGAAAAGCGGATGTCGCCGAGCGCGCCGGTCGCGACCGCGCCGGTCAGCGCGACGAGCAGCGCCAGCCCGAACAGGATCACCGATGCCGCCATCGGGCTGCCGAGCCGCCCGCCGAGCCCGCCGTTGAGCGCGGCGAGGATCGGGATGCCGACCCCGGTGAGGAACATGATCGAGGCAAAGGTGGGGGCGGGGTTCGCGCTCATGCGGTCGGTCCTTGATTGCCGGGGTTGGAGACTAGAGCCCCAGTTCGTCGAGGCCGGGGTAGGTGTCGGGGCGGCGGCCCGTGTCGCCGCGATCCCAATGGAGCAAGCGCGCCGACTCGGCAATGGCGAGGTCGTTGATGCTCGCGATGCGCCGTGCCATCTGGCCGTTCGCCGCAAATTCCCAATTTTCATTGCCGTAGGACCGCCACCATTGGCCATCATGGTCGTGCCATTCATAAGCGAAGCGCACCGCGATCCGGTTGCCGGCAAAGGCCCACAGCGTCTTGACCAGGCGGTAATCCCGCTCGCGCTGCCATTTGGCGGCGAGGAAGTCGGTGATGGCGTTGCGCCCGGCAAGAAAGATGTCGCGGTTCCGCCAGACGCTGTCCGGCGTGTAGGCGAGCGCGACGCGCGCGGGGTCGCGGCTGTTCCATCCATCCTCGGCCAGCCGAACCTTCTGCGCAGCGCTTGCTGCGTCGAACGGCGGTAGCGGCGTACGGGTGCCGGTCATTTTGCGATCTCCAGCAGCCGTCCGCCGAGCCCGCCGTTGAGCGCGGGGAGGATGGGGACGCCTACTCCGGTAAGGAACATGATCGAGGCAAAGGTGGGGGCGTTGCCGCTGGTCATCGCTGTGTCTCCTGTTGCGCTTGCGCGGCGCGAAATTCGCCGACGGGAAGCCCGCCGATACCCCAATTGTCCATATCGACCTCGTCGATCGTCACAACGGTCGTCGCCGGATTCTTGCCCAGCACGCGCCGGAGCAGGTCGGTGACGCCGGCGATCAGCTCGCGCTTCGCCTCGGCGGACGCGCCTTCGCGCGTGATGCGGATATGGACATAGGGCATCGGCGGCTCCGTCGGTGGAGATCAGAAGGGGGTGGCGAATTCGATACGGAGGCCGCCGGGCATGAAGCAAACGAAATGATGCGGCTGGGCGCCCTCGGCGATCGGCTGCGGCGGAAATTCGATACGGACGCCCGGATGCGCCTCCACGCGGGCGAACACTTGCCCCAGCGCTGCGTGATCGGCGACGCCCAGTGCCAGATGATGCAGGCCGATATTCTTGCGCCGGTCGAAATGCGTCGCGGTGGCGGGATCCTCGACCCGCCACAGTGTCAGCAGCGTGGTGCCGTCGGACACGAAGATCGCAGGGTAGGAGGGGCGTTCGCCGACGACCGCGAAGCCCAGCGCTTCGGTGAAGAAATCGCGGGCGGCCTCGAGGTCGGGAACGGCGAGGCCTATATGGTGCGCGCCGGTCGTCAATTTGTTGGTCATTGGTCTTCCTTCCTGGATTGGGCCGCGCGCAGGGCGGCAAGCTCGGCGCGCAGCTGGTTGAGTTCGGCAGCCATCGGTCGGACGGCGGCGGAGATTTCGGTTTCGGTGAAGCGCGGCGTTATGTGCTGGGGGCAATTCCAGTCGAAACCCGCCACGTCGATCACGAAGCCGCGCTCGGGGGTTGCGCGGTAGCCGTCGGGCATCAGCGAGGTGACGAGCGCGGGATCTTCGGCGATGTCGACGATCCGCCCCTGGCCGATCAGCTTGAGCCGGCGGCGATTGGGATAGTCCATCAGGAACAGCGACACGCGCGGATTTTCGGCGAGATTGGCGGTGCTGATATATTGGCGGTTGCCGGTAAAATCGGCGAAGCCGAGGCGATTGCCGCCGAGCGGGCGCAGAAAGCCGGGCGGGCCGCCGCGGTGCTGGATATAGGGCCAGCCCTCTGCGGTGATGCTGCCCAGATAGAAGCTGTCGCGGTCGGCAATGAAGTCGAGTTCGCGGGCGGTCAGCGTGTCGCTGCCGTCGCCGTCGGCCTCCATCCGTGCGTAGCTGGCGCGCGATCCGTGCTGCGCCTGCAGGCGCCGCGCCGCGTCGGTGAACAAAGTGCGGAGATAATGTTGCGCCATGCGGGGGTCCTTCGGGAAGAGGGCGCGAGCGGGGCGCCGGGATCGGGGGTTGGGGCCTCCCTCGCTCGCAAACCCTATCTATCGTGTTGCCGCAGGCGCGATAATCGGCGATTAGTGGACATCTCTATTTCATAATATGGAATAATCGATGGACCGGCTGCTGACTCTCGAGATGTTCGTGGCGGTGGCGAGCGAAGGCGGATTCGCTGCTGCCGCGCGCAAGATCGGCAGTTCGCCGCCCGCGGTGACGCGGGGCATTGCCGCGCTCGAGGCGCGGCTCGGCACGAGCCTCTTCCACCGCTCGACGCGCGCGGTCGCGCTGACCGACGAGGGCGCGGTCTTTCTGGGGCAGGCGCGGCGTATCCTGGCCGATCTTGCGGGGGCCGAGCGGGCGCTGCGCGGCGGCGAGGCCGAACCGCGCGGCCAACTTTATCTGACCGCGCCGGTGATGTTCGGGCGGCTGCATGTCCTGCCCGTGGTCGGCGACCTGCTCGCCCGGCACGATGCACTGGCGGTGCGGATGATGCTGATCGACCGCAATGTCCGCATCGTCGAGGAGGGTATCGACATCGCGCTGCGCATCGGGCCGCTCGCCGATTCGAGCCTCAAGGCGGTCCGCATCGGTGCGGTGCGGCAGATGCTGGTCGCGAGCCCCGGCTATCTGGCGCGGCGGGGCGCGCCCGCGACGATCGACGCGCTCGCCGGTCATGATCTGATCATCTCGACCGGACCGCGCGCGGCGGGCGAGTGGAATTTTGCCGAGCGTCGCTGGCGGGTCGAGCCGCGCCCGCGGCTGGTGGTGAACACCGTCGATGCGGCGATGGCGGCCGCCGAAGCGGGGATCGGAATCGCGAATCTGCTGAGCTATCAGGTGATGGACGGCGTCGATGCCGGACGCCTGATCGCGCTGCTCAACGCCGAACAGCCGCCGCCCTTGCCCGTCCATCTGGTCTTCGAACAGTCGCGCGCCGGCCTGCCCGCGGTCCGCTTGCTGATAGAGGCGATGCGGCGCCGGATGCGCGCGGCGGGGCTGGGGTGACGCGGGCGCGGCAGCGCGCTAGGATAGGGCGATGACCGATCGTCCTTGTCCGACTGCGCGCCGATGAGCCGCGCCGCGCGCCTGGCCGGCTATGCGTTGATGGCGGCGGCGGTGCTGCTGGCGCTTGCGATGCGGCGCGGGCTGATCGAGAGCCTGGGGCCGTTTCCGGTCGCGGCGGTGGCGCTGCTGATCGGGATGATCGGCGTAATGCTGGTGTTCACCGACCTGATGGTGCGCGGGCTTTATGCGCAGATCGGTGCGGCCAAGCGAGCCGAGGACGAGGGCGAATAGCGCCTTTTCGTTCGACACTATCGGCGCTTACCATTATGACGGGCCGATGACCGACCGTCCGCATACGCCGCTGCTCGACACGGTGGATGTCCCCGCCGACCTCCGCAAGCTCAAGCCCGAACAGCTTCGCCAGTTCGCCGACGAACTGCGCGCCGAAACCATTTCCGCCGTGGGAACCACGGGCGGCCATCTGGGATCGGGGCTGGGCGTCGTCGAACTGACCACCGCGCTGCATTATGTCTTTGACACGCCGCGCGACAAGATCGTGTGGGACGTCGGCCACCAATGCTATCCGCACAAGATCATCACCGGCCGCCGCGACCGGATCCGCACGCTGCGCCAGGGCGGCGGGCTGTCGGGCTTCACCAAGCGCAGCGAGAGCGAATATGACCCGTTCGGCGCCGCCCATTCGTCGACCTCGATCAGCGCCGCGCTGGGCTTTGCCGTCGCGAACAAGCTGAAGAACGAACCCGGCCGCGCGATCGCGGTGATCGGCGACGGGTCGATGTCGGCGGGCATGGCCTATGAGGCGATGAACAATGCCAAGCAGGCGGGCAACCGGCTGATCGTCATTTTGAACGACAACGACATGTCGATCGCGCCGCCAGTTGGCGGCCTTTCGGCCTATCTGGCGCGGCTGGTGTCGTCGCGGCCCTTCGTCGAGCTGCGCGAGATCGCGCGGCGCTTCGCCCGCAAGCTGCCGCAGCCGCTGCACAAGGCGGCGAGGAAGACCGACGAGTTTGCGCGCGGCATGGCGATGGGCGGAACGCTGTTCGAGGAGCTGGGCTTTTATTATGTCGGGCCGATCGACGGCCATAATCTCGATCATCTGATCCCGGTGCTCGAGAATGTCCGCGACAGCGACCATGGCCCGGTGCTGATCCATGCGGTGACGATGAAGGGCAAGGGCTATGCCCCCGCCGAGGCGGCGGCCGACAAATATCATGGCGTCCAGAAATTCGACGTCATCACCGGCGAACAGGCGAAGGCGCCGCCGGGCCCGCCCGCGTACCAGAATGTGTTCGGCGAAACGCTGGCCAAGCTCGCCGACAGCGATCCGCGCATCGTCGCGATCACCGCGGCGATGCCGTCGGGCACCGGGGTCGACAAATTCGCCAAGGCGCATCCCGACCGGAGCTTCGACGTCGGCATCGCCGAGCAGCATGCGGTGACGTTCGCTGCGGGGCTCGCGGCGCAGGGGATGCGGCCGTTCGCGGCGATTTACTCGACCTTCCTCCAGCGCGCCTATGATCAGGTCGTCCACGACGTCGCGATCCAGAATCTGCCGGTGCGCTTTGCGATCGACCGCGCCGGGCTGGTCGGCGCCGACGGGTCGACCCACGCGGGATCGTTCGACGTCACCTATCTCGCAACATTGCCCAATATGGTGGTGATGGCGGCCGCCGACGAAGCCGAGCTGGTCCACATGACCTATACGGCGGCCGAATATGACGACGGCCCGATCGCCTTCCGTTATCCGCGCGGCAATGGCACCGGTGTGCCGCTGCCCGACAAGCCCGAGAAGCTGGAGATCGGCAAGGGCCGCGTCGTGCGCGCCGGCAAGACGGTCGCGATCTTCTCGCTCGGCACCCGGCTCGCCGAGGCGCTGAAGGCCGCCGACACGTTGGAAGCGCGCGGCCTGTCGACGAGCGTGATCGACCTGCGCTTCGCCAAGCCGCTCGACGAGGAACTGATCCGCAAGACGCTGGCGAGCCACGAGGTTTGCGTGACGATCGAGGAGGGCGCGATCGGCGGGCTGGGCGCGCATGTGCTGACGCTGGCGAGCGACGCGGGGCTGATCGACGCGGGGTTGAAGCTGCGCACGATGCGGCTGCCCGACATGTTCCAGGATCAGGATTCGCCGCAGGCGCAATATGACGCCGCGGGGCTGAACGCGCCGCAGATCGTCGATTGCGTGCTCAAAGCGCTGCGCCACAACAGCGCGGGGGTCGAGGAAGCGGGCGCACGGGCTTGAGCGGCGCGGCGGCCTCTGGCGAGGTCTTCGAAGCATATTATTCGATTCCGCGGCTGCTGCTGGCGCTGGTCGGCGCTTTGGCTTTTGTTGCGGC
>Ga0209941_1002037_pt1 | contig 12049 bp, 10 predicted proteins | sample ThiBiot_300_plan_FD_183945 | JGI IMG/M metagenome (GOLD analysis project Ga0209941, IMG submission 183945) | Wastewater bioreactor microbial communities from Cape Town, South Africa - Thiocy_solids_1 (SPAdes) | ecosystem: Engineered > Bioremediation > Thiocyanate > Unclassified | place: South... | reverse complement strand
AAGACGGAGCTTCGCAAGATCCGGCTGTCGAAAATCGGCATGGTGTTCCAGCATTTCGCCCTGCTGCCGCATATGTCGGTCATCGACAACGTGGCCTTCGGCCTGCGCATCCTGGGCCTCGGCCGCAAGGAGCGGCGCGAACGGGCGGCCGCCACGCTCGAACTGGTGGGGCTGGGCGGCTGGGGCGACCGCAGGCCCTCCAACCTGAGCGGCGGCATGCGGCAGCGCGTCGGCCTCGCCCGGGCGCTGGTCATGGATACGCCGGTGCTGTTGATGGACGAGCCGTTCAGCGCCCTCGATCCGCTCATCCGCGAGGAAATGCAGGAGGAACTGCTCCGGCTCCAGGCGACGCTGAACAAGACCATCGTCTTCATCACCCACGATCCCAACGAAGCCGCCGCCATCGGCGACCATATCGCCATCCTGCTCAGGGGCGAGGTGGTCCAGCAGGGCCGCCCGATGGATGTCGTTCTCTCGCCCGCCACCGACTATGTCAGGAACTTCGTGCGCGGCACCGATGTGTTCAAGGTGCTCACGGCCGGGCAGGTCGCCGAGCCTTCCGCGCCCGGCAGGCAGGCGACGCCGGCCCGGCCGCCTGCCGGAGGCACCATAGAATTGTCCCCCGACGACCTCATTGCGCCCTATCTCGACGACCTGTCGGGAAAGCAGCATGCGCTGGTCGTGGTGGGGGCCGACGGAAGCCGGATCGGGGCGGTCACCACGGCCTCCGTGGTCAGGGCGCTGGCATCGCATTCCTCGCTCGCCGGCAAGCAGGGCAAGCTCCGCAAGCGATCCCCGCAGCCGGCACATGCCGGTGCCGATGCTCCGCACTGACCTGGTTTTTTGGGGGTTCAATGGATTATTCAGCGTTCGCCAACCAGGTTGCTGGGCTGATCGATGATTTCACCAACTACCTGACCATCAATTTCGGCTTCTTCTTCGATTTCATCTCGGCCGTCATCCTCGGCATCCAGCAGCCGCTGGCCGCCCTGCTGACGAACGCCCCCGTCTGGCTGGTGATCGTCGCGACGGTAGCCGGCGCAGCGCTTCTCAGAAGCGTCTCGCTCGTCCTGCTCAGCCTGTTCGGCCTCGCCTTCATCCTGACGATGAACCTGTGGGCGGCGTCCATGGTGACGCTTTCGCTCGTTCTCACCGCGGCCGTCATCGCGCTCGCCGTCGGCATCCCCATCGGCACGCTGATTTCCGAATCGCGCCGGGCCAACGCCGTCGTCGAGCCGTTCCTCGATTTCATGCAGACCATGCCGCCCTTCGTGCTCCTGGTGCCGGCCGTGTTCTTCTTCGGCGTCGGCACCGTGCCGGGCATCGTCGCGACCATCTTCTTCGCCATGCCGCTGCCGATCCGGCTGACGGCGCACGGCCTGAAAATGGTCGAGCCGGAAATGATCGAGGCCGGCGAGGCGTTCGGCGCCGGCCGGCTGCCCATCCTTTTCCTGATCAAGCTGCCGCTGGCGTTCCGCTCGATCATGGCCGGCGTCAACCAGTGCGTGATGATGTCGCTGTCGATGGTCATCATCGCTTCCATGATCGGCGCCGGCGGGCTGGGCGACGAGATCATCCGCGCGATATCGCGGCTCCAGGTGGGCCGCGGCGTGGAGGCGGGCCTGGCCGTCGTCATCCTCGCCATCCTCATCGACCGCTTCTCGAAGCGCATCAGCGAGAAGGTCGACCCGACCGAGTGAGGCGCAGGGATCGGCAGGCGGGCCGGGCCGCCCGGTCGGGGTCAGGCCACCGGCAAGGGCAGCTTCTTGGTGCGGCCGCCGTCGATCACGTAGACCTGGCCCGTCACGAAGCCGCTTTCGTCGGAGGCCAGCCAGACGGCGAGATTGCCGACGTCGCGCGGCTCGCCGAGACGGCCGGCCGGATGCATGGCGAGAAGCTCGCGGCGGACGCGCCCACTGTCGGCCATGCTCTCGATGTAGATTTCGCTCAAGTCCGAATTGATCCACCCGGGCGCGATCGCGTTGCAGCGGATGCCCTCGGGTCCGTGATCCACGGCGACGGCGGCCGTAAAGCCGTGGATTCCCGCCTTGGAAGCGGAATAGGCGGGGTGTCCGGGGTTGGAGCCGAGGCCCTCGATCGAGCCGATGTTGACGATGCTGCCGCCGCCGCGCCGGCGCAGATGCGGCATCGCCGCCCTGGTCAGGAGAAACGGCGCCTTCAGGTTGATGGCCATCATCCGGTCCCAATCCTGCTCGGTCATTTCCTCGACCGTCTTCTCGAACATGATGCCGGCATTGTTGACCAGTATGTCGAGGCCGCCGAACCGCTCGGTGACCGTCGCCACCGCGTTCGCGATATCCTGCGGCCACGAAAGATCGGCCTGCACGAACAGGACGCCGTCGCCCGTCATGGCGTCCGGCGGCGGATTCCTCTGCACGACGGCGACTTTCGCGCCCTCTTCCACGAAGCGCCGGGTGATGCCCGCCCCGATGCCACGCCCGCCGCCGGTAACAATGGCGACCTTGCCTGCCAGCCTGCCTGTCATCGCGGTCTCCTCAATAGACGGGCTTGGCGCCGTTCACTTCGACGGTGGCTCCCGCGACGTAGCGGGCCGCGTCGGAGCTCAGGAAATACACCACGTCGGCTATGTCTTCCGGTTCGGCGATCCGCCCCAGCGGAACCGACTTGTTGAGCTCTTCGATCGCGGTGTCCGGGTTGAAGCCGCGCTTGATGAAGCCGGTGCGCAGCATCGGCGTGTTGACTTCGTTCGGGCAGACCGCGTTGACCCTGATGCCGTCGCCGGCATGGTCGCGGCCGAGGCATCTGGTGAAGGCCGCGACCGCCGCCTTGCTGGTGCAATAGGCCGCGTGCCCGGGGCCTGGATAAAGCCCCCAGCACGAGGCGATGTTGACGATCGCGCCGCCGCCATGCTCCTTCATGTGCGCGACGGCGCGGCGGCAGGTATGGAAGATCGCGCGCACGTTGATGTCGAAGGTACGCTCCCAATCCTCGTCCGACGTGTCGAGGATAGTGCCCCGGGTGATGATGCCCGCATTGTTGACGAGGACATCCAGCCGACCCGTCCGGCGGATCGCCTCGTCGATCAGCTCTTCGCAATAGGCCTTGCTCCTCAGGTCGCCGACCTTGCCGCGGACGTTCTCGCCATCGGTGTTGAGCGCGGCTTCGAGATCGGCCAGCCCCTTCCGGTCGGCGTCGCCGCCGATCACCCGGAAACCGTTTTCCACGAACTGCCGGCAGATCGCCCGGCCGATCCCTCCCGCAGCACCGGTCACCACCACGGTTTTCTTGTCGCCATTCGTCATTTTCTGCCAGCCGGTTCACAAGGAAGGATGATCCATATTCGCCGAACGACCGCCAAAAGCCAGTAGGGAGCAGGCTGCAAAAGTCTCACCTCGACGTTGAGTTCCGGGGTCGTCCGGGAACCGCCGCAGCCGGGACGGCGGCCTCCGGCGCGAAACGGTCATGCGAAGACGCCGCCCGGCCTTGAGAATCCGGCGGCGGCGCGCAATCATCGGCGTTTCTGGAGAATTACATGGTTCGCCGATATTACGATCTGCCGTCGCTCACGACCCTTGCCGTTTTCGAGGCTTCCGCCCGGCATCTGTCGTTCAAGCTGGCGGCGGCCGAACTGAACGTCACGCCCGGCGCCGTCAGCCGGCAGATCAAGGCGATCGAGGACGAGCTTGGGGTGCCCTTGTTCACTAGGCTGGGCACCGGCGTGGCGCTGACCAGCGCCGGGGAAGACCTCTACGGCGTCCTGGCAAGCAGCTTCTCGCGCGCCGCCGATGTCGTGCGCACCGTCAAGCGCGGCGATCGCTCGAAGAACGTGACCCTTGCCTGCACGGACGCCTTCGCGACCACCTGGCTCATTCCGCGCATGCCCGATTTCTGGGCGCGCTACGACGACATCTCGGTCGACCACCTGATCTCGGACAACCCGCGCGACTACCGCAGGGCCGAGGTGGAGCTGCGCATCCGCTACGGCTTCGGCTCATGGCTCGACGAGAACGCCGAGCTTCTGTTCGACGAAACCATCTATCCCGTGTGCGGGCCGGAATTTGCCAGAACGCACGCGGATGCGACGGCCGGATCGCTGCCGGACCTGCCGCTGCTGCATGTGGACTGGGTCGATCCCGACTGGACGAGTTGGGACGAAGTGTTCCGGCGGGCGACGCTTCCGCACGGCCCCACGCGCGGCCGCCGCTTCGGCAAGTTCTTCGTCGCCTTGCAGGCGGCCCAGGCCAACCAGGGCGTCGCCGTCGGCTGGCACCGGCTGGTGAAGACGCTGATCGGCGAGGGCAAGCTGGTCCGGCTGACCGACCTCGAGATGCCGGCTCCGGGAGGCTACTACCTGACGTGGAACAACAACCGCACGCTCTCCCCGGCCGCCGAGCGGCTGCGCGACTGGCTGCGCGAGGCCGCTGCGCAGGAGCGGGAAAGCTAGGGTCAGGCCCGCAAGTTCGCGTTGCAGAACGATCGGGGTGATTATAGTTTTCCTCGTCGCGGACTTGCCGTTTTTGGCCTTGCGACCCGGGGAACCGAAGTGATCAATCTCCTGATGCTCGTAACGCCGAACTTCAACCTGGCGGCGACGATGGCGTTCATCGATCCGTTCCGGGCCGCCAACTATCTGGAAGGCACGGCCCGTTTCCGCTGGGTTCTGTCGTCGCCGGCCGGTGGTCCGTGCCTCGCCAGCAATGGCGTGACCGTGGCGACGCAGGAACTGAGCGCCGTGAAGGACGAGGCTTTCGACATCGTCGTCGTTTCGACGAGTTGGGCGCCCGAGACGGCGAGAACGGGGCCATTGCTGTCTTCGCTGCGAAAATGGGCGCGCTCGGGCAGCATCGTCGGCGGCCTCGACACCGGCGCGTTCATTCTTGCCGATGCCGGCCTGCTGAGCGGCAGGCGGGCGACCGTCCATTACGAACATATCGACGCGTTCAAGGAACTCCACGACGACATCGACGTCTCCGAGGACATCTTCGTGCGCGACGACAAGCGGTTCACATGCTGCGGCGGACTGGCCGCCTCCGACATGGCCCTGCACATCATCGCGGCCAGTTCGAGCAACGCCCTGGCAAACGCGACCGCACGCTACATCTTCCATCCCAAATTGCGCCCGGCCGGCACCTCGCAAAACCCGGCCGGCGCCGAACCGCTCGGCAGCACCGTGCCCGACACGGTAAGGCGCACGATCTCGATCATGCAGCAGCATCTGGAAAATGCGCTGCCGATCCCCGAACTCTGCGCAAGGACGGGTATTTCGCACCGGCAGCTCAACAGGTTGTTCGACCGTTATATCGGCAAGTCCCCGTCCCTGTATTACCGCGACATACGGTTGGACCGGGCGCGGGGCCTCGTCACCCAGACGGACATGCTTCTGTCCGAGATCGCGATCGCCTCCGGCTTTTCCAGCCCGGCTCTCTTCAGCCGCGCCTACCGGGAGCGCTTCGGCCTGCCGCCCCGGACGGATCGGGTCGAAGGGCGCATTCCCTTCGAGTTCCGGGCCTGGCCCCTGCACCGAAAGAGCGACGTGCCCTGACTTCCCCCGGAGGCCGTCGAGCCACAGGAATGGCCATAAACGTCAAGTCAACGGCGTAACCCGCAAAGAAGCAAAGCCGCGTCGGGAGGAAGCTCGGCATCCCCACTCAGACCGGACCCCTCCCATGACCAACTCGATGCATACAGCAGTACTGGGCGCAGGCGTGATCGGCGCCAGCTGGACCGCGCTATTCCTCGCCTCCGGCCGCAGCGTCGCCGTCTACGACGTTTCGAGCGGTGTCGAAAAATTCGTCCGCAACTATGTGCAACGCGCATGGCCGACATTGACGGAGCTGGGATTGGCCAAGAACGGCAACCCGGAAGCGGTGAGCTTTCATCCGACGGCGAGCGCGGCCGTCGAGGGGGCGGCCTTCGTTCAGGAAAGCGTGCCCGAAAGACTGGCCATCAAGCATGCGCTCTATGGCGAGATCGAGCAAAGTCTCACGCCGGAAGCCGTGGTGGCGACGTCGGCCTCCGGGCTGACGCTGAGCGAGATGCAGGCTGGCTGGAAGGACCCTTCCCGCTTTGTCCTCGGCCATCCGTTCAACCCGCCGCACCTGATCCCGCTGGTGGAAATCATGGGCAACGACCGCACCGCCGAAGGCGTGATCGGGATCGCGGAACGGTTCTATGCCTCGGTGGGCAAGGTCACCATCCGCGTGAAGCGCGAGGTGCCGGGCCACGTCGCCAACCGGCTTCAGGCGGCCGTCTGGCGCGAAGCCATCCACCTCGTGAAATCGGGCGTCGCCAGCGTCGAGGACGTCGACAAGGCGATGTGGGCGGGTCCCGGCCTCAGATGGGCGGCGATGGGTCCGACCATGCTTTTCCACCTCGGCGCCGGCGACGGCGGCCTGGCCGCCTTCTGCGAACGTTACTCCGACAGCTTCAACCGCTGGTGGGACGACCTCGGGGTGCTGCATCTCGATGCGGACCTCGCCCGGGAACTGGTCTCGGGCGTGGCCGCCGAGGCCAACGGGGCGTCGCAGGCGGTTCTGGCCGACCGCCGCGATGCGCTGATCACGACCATGCAGAAGGCGATGGCGCCGCTGCGCGCCGGATAGAAAGCCATACCGCCGAGACCTGAACTCGTTTGTGAAGCTAATGATCCATCCCAGAAATATTAACTTTTTCGAATGCCATCTGTCGATTATCCTGGCTTGACGTGGGCCTGAACGCCCGTCGCCGGCGTCGGGTGCCGTCCATGACGATCGATCCGCTGCCAGGGACCCCCAGCTTGGAAACCGACATGGCATTCCTTCTCCCGAACGATCCGGCCAGCAGCGACGTGACGGCCGCGCGCCCGACACTTTGGCTTAATCCCCTCTACCGGAAGGGGGCGATCGAGGAGCCATCGCTTCCCGTTCGCACCAGGGACGTCGAGGCCGCGCGGGCGAACTGGCAACGCCTGGCGCCGCTTCTCGAGACCTGTTTCCCCGAACTGGCGGCGACAGGCGGCGTCATTTCCTCGGAACTGGTCGAGCTTGCCGGCTTGCGGGAGGCCCTCGGCTATGGCGGCGCCGAGTTCGGCAACGTCTTCGTCAAGGCGGACGACTCCCTTCCGGTCGCGGGATCGATCAAGGCGCGCGGCGGGGTGTACGAAGTTTTCGTCTTCGCCGAGGAACTGGCAAGGCGCGAAGGATTGCTCAAGGACGGGCAAGACATCCGGCGGCTTGCCGGCACCGAAGCGAAGGCCTTCTTCTCCCGCCACACGATCGCCGTCGGCAGCACCGGCAACCTCGGCCTCAGCGTCGGCGTCGCCGCGCGCGCGCTTGGTTTCAACGCCACGGTCCACATGTCCTCGGACGCCAAGGCCTGGAAGGTGGAACGGCTGCGCAAGCTCGGCGTGAACGTCGTTCGCCACGATGCGGACTACACCGCGGCCGTCGAGACCGCCCGCATCGCGGCCGAGGCCGACCCCACGATCTATTTCGTGGACGACGAGCAGTCGCGGCAGCTTTTCCTCGGCTACAGTGTCGCGGCGATGGAACTCGCAGCACAACTCGGGGACCGGGGGATCGCCGTCGATGCCGAACACCCGCTGTTTCTCTACCTGCCCTGCGGGATCGGCGGCGCCCCGGGCGGCGTGACATACGGCGCCAAGGCCGTCTTCGGCAACGATGTCCATTGCTTCTTCGTCGAGCCCGTGCAATCGCCCTGCGCGCTCGTCCACATGATGAGCGGCTCCAGCGAGCTCGTCTCGGTCTACGACGTCGGCCTCACCAACAAGACCGAGGCCGACGGCATGGCCGTGGCGCGGATGTCGGCTTTCGTCGCCACGATGATGAAAAACATGCTGGCGGGCGTCTTCACGGTCGACGACGGCTCGTTGTTCCGCTGGCTGCTGCTTGCGCACGAAACGCAGGGCATCCGTCTCGAACCCTCGGCGACGGCGGGTTTCGCCGGGCCGGATTTCATCGTGAGGCATCCGCGCGGGCAGGAATTCCGCGACCGGCAAAAGATCGGCGGCTTCCTTGCGCAGGCGACCCATGTGATCTGGACGACAGGGGGCTCCTTCGTCCCGCAGCGCCAGTTCGAGGACTTCCTGAAAACCGCGGCGGCCGGGCGTCAGGCCTGAACCGGGCCGTATGGACATAAGCCATGGTCATGACCGACGCCGTCGCGCGGGAAAACAGGGCGAACCTCGCCGGCAGCCTGTGGATGGTCGCCGCCATGGCGATATTTTCCGTCGAGGATGCGACGGTCAAGGCGGCCTCCGCCCACCTGCCGATCGCCGAAGTGCTCGTCCTGTTCGGTCTGGGCGGGGCTGTCCTGTTCGCCGTCGCGGCGATCGTGAGGGGTGAACCGCTGTTTGGCCCCGGCGTCCTGTCGCGCGCCATGCGCATACGCGCCTGCTTCGAAGTGACCGCGCGCCTGTTCTACGTGCTGGCGCTGGCGCTGACCCCGCTGTCGGCGACGACGGTGATCCTCCAGGCCACCCCGATCGTCGTCGTGCTCGGTGCAGCGCTTATCTTCCGCGAGCATGTCGGCTGGCTGCGATGGCTGGCCATCCTGATCGGCCTTGCCGGGGTGCTGATCGTGCTTCGGCCGGGCGCGGAAAGCTTTTCGGTGCTGTCGATCCTGGCGCTGATCGGCATGCTCGGTTTCGCCGGGCGCGATCTGGCGAGCCGCGCCGCGCCACGCTCGGTCACCACCTCCGTGCTGGGGCTATACGGCTTCGCGGCGATCGTGGTCGCCGGCATCGCCTACGCGCTGCTGTGGGAGCGAAAGGCCTTCATCATGCCCGACGCCGCCTCGACGCTGTTCCTGTCGACGGGGGTGGGCTGCGGCGTGCTCGCCTATGCAGCGCTGATGAAGGCGATGCGCACCGGGGCGGTTTCCGTGGTCACGCCGTTCCGCTACACGCGGCTTCTGTTCGGCGTCGCCCTCGGAGTCCTGGCCTTCGGCGAGCAACTCGATCTTGCGACGCTTGCCGGTTCGTTCGTCATCGTGCTCGCGGGCATCGTCATCCTGAAACCGTCCGCGCGAACGGGCCTTCCGCGGCCGGCCAAGAAGCTGGCCTGACGGCGCGCCCCTCGCATTCCGGCGTCAGTGCTTGAGCACCCTCGCCAGGAAGGTGCGCGCCCGGTCGTTCCTGGGATTGTCGAAGAACGGCCCCGGCTCGCTGATCTCGAGGATCGAGCCCTGGCCGATATAGACGATGCGGTCCGCCACGTCCCGCGCGAAGCCCATCTCGTGCGTGACGATCATCATCGTCATGCCGTCGGCGGCGAGTTCGCGGATGACGTCGAGAACCTCGCCGATCATCTCCGGGTCGAGCGCGGAGGTGGGCTCGTCGAACAGCATGAGGCCCGGCTCCATGGCGAGCGAGCGGGCGATGGCGACGCGCTGCTGCTGGCCGCCCGAAAGCTGCGCCGGGTACTTGTGGGCATGCGCCTTGAGGCCGACGCGGTCGAGAAGCTTCAGCGCGGTCGCTTCCGCCTCCTCCTTCGACTTCTTGCGGACGCGCATCGGCGCGATCGTGATGTTTTCGGTCACCGTCTTGTGCGGGAACAGGTTGAACTGCTGGAAGACCATGCCGACGCCCTTACGGATGGCCGCCAGTTCCTTCTCGCCGCCAAGCAGGCGGTCCGCCTCCACCGGCATGTGATAGCCGTCGACCACGAGGCTGCCGTTCTGGTACATCTCCAGGCCGTTGACGCAGCGGATCAGCGTGGACTTGCCCGAGCCGCTGGCCCCCAGGACCACCACGACCTCGCCGCGCGAGACCGAAAGATCGATGTCCTTGAGGACGTGGTGCGTCCCGTAGAACTTATTGAGCCCCTTCATCTCGACGATGGCATCCATGGCGGCGGCTCCTGGGTTGTGGTCGGTCATCGGCTGCCCCGGGCAAGATGGGCTTCGAGCTTGCGGGCAACGAAGGTGATCACGGAACCGACAAGGAAATAGGTGACGAAGAGGAACGAATAGACCTCGTAGGTCCGATCGCCATATTGCGGGTTGGCGAGGATCATCTGGCCGGCGCGCAGGAAATCGGTCAGGCCGATGATGAAGACCAGGGGCGCGTTGTTGAAGATGTCGAGCACGTTGCCGACGAGCGGCGGCACGACGACGCGGATCGCCTGCGGCAGCACGATGGACCTGTTGATGTCGAACTCGCTCATTCCGAGCGAGCGGGCGGCCTCCGTCTGGCCGCGCGGCACGGCCTGCAAGCCGCTGCGCACGTACTCGGCCACATAGGCGGCGTAGAAGACGGTGAAGCCGATCATGCCGCGCACCACATCGGCAAAATCGAACTGCGGGGTGAGCACCGGCATCAGGATCCAGATCCAGTAGACCACCATGATCAGCGGCACCGACCGCATGACCTCGATATAGGCCGTGCAGATCCAGCGGACGCTCGAAAACCGGCTGCGCCGGCCGAAGGCCAGCAGGATGCCGATGGGCAGCGTCACGATCGAGGTGACGAGCGTCAGCAGGATGCTGAGCAGCAGGCCGCCCCACAGACCGGCGCCCGGAGGCGCCATGACGGCGAAGATCGCGATCAGCCCGACGAAGCAGGCCGGCATGAGAAACTTATGGGAAAACGGTACCCGCGAGGTCAGCGCCCAGCCGCCGATGAACAGGGCAAGCGAGGCCGCGAGATAGAGCAGGTTGCCGGGATCGCTCACGCCGGTCGCAACGACCAGCGCTGCCAGGGCGACGGCCAGGAAGCCGGCGTGACGCACCCTGAAGGCGAACACTGAGCCGAGCGCCGCCCCCGTCAGCGCGGCGATGATCATGGCGGCGACCCAGGTGCGCCAGACCTGATCGGCCGGGAAGACGCCGATCATGAGGACGCGCATGCTCTGGGGAATGATATCCCATTGCGCCGTCGACAACGCCCAGGCCACGGCCTCGTAGATCAGCCACAGCACGCCCGGCACGACGGTGAGCGTCAGCAGCGCGTCGAACGGCTTGCCGAACAGGTTATGCCGCGACCATTTCAGGGCTGTCGCCATCATCGTGCGGCTCCGTGACTGGCCATGCGCCGGTCGGCCCAGCCGACGACGGCACTGATGATCCAGCTGAGGATCAGGTAGGACACCATGACGATGACGATGCCTTCGAGGCTGTGACCGGTCTGGTTCGCGATCGTCCCGTAGATGTTGAAAAGATCCGGATAGCCGATCGCGATGCCGAGGGCGGTGTTCTTGGTCAGGCTGATATACTGGTTCCCGAACGAGGGCAGCACGACCCGGAAGACCTGCGGCAGGATGATGTCGTTGACGGTATTGCGCCGGCCAAGGCCGAGCGAGGCGGCGGCCTCCCACTGCCCCTTCGGCAGGGCGTCGATCGAGCCGCGCACGATTTCGGCGATATAGGACGCGCTGTTGAAAACGATGGCCAGGAGCAGCGCCGCCATTTCGGGGCTCATGCCCACGCCGCCGCTTGCGTTGAAGCGCGAGGCGACGGGAAAGTCGAGTTCCACGAAACCGGCCAGAAACATGACGACGGGCACGGCGACCAGCACGGCGACGCAGGCCCAGCGGAAAGGCCGGATCTTCTCGACGAACGCGCCGACCAGCGCCACGCAGAAGGCGGCCGCCAGGGCGATGGCGAAGGGCGCGTCCCCGCCCTGCCAGGCGAATGCCGGAAAATAGAGGCCCTGCTGGCTGATCACCACGCCGTAGAATTTCGCGGCGGTGGCGATCGGGGGGAAATGCAGGACGACGGCGAAGTACCAGAAGACGAGCTGGATCAGGAGCGGCGTGTTGCGGACGAACTCCACGCACCAGAAACAGAGGTTGCGGATCACCCAGTTGGTCGAAAGACGCCCGACGCCGAGCAGCGTTCCCAGAACCGTGCTCAACACGATCGCCAGGACCGCGACCTTGATGGTGTTCAGGATGCCCGTGACGAAGGCCTGGGCGATGGTGAGGTCGGAGCTGAAGGCGGCAAGCGCCGGCCAGAAGCCGTTGTCGAGAACGACGGTCTTGCCCTCGCTTATGTCGAAGCCGGCCGCGTTGCCGAGGAACGAGAAGCTGAACCGGATGCCGTGGCGTGCAAGGCCTTCCTTGACGGCGAC
>Ga0209941_1002033_pt1 | contig 12070 bp, 11 predicted proteins | sample ThiBiot_300_plan_FD_183945 | JGI IMG/M metagenome (GOLD analysis project Ga0209941, IMG submission 183945) | Wastewater bioreactor microbial communities from Cape Town, South Africa - Thiocy_solids_1 (SPAdes) | ecosystem: Engineered > Bioremediation > Thiocyanate > Unclassified | place: South... | reverse complement strand
AGGAACAGCGCGATGCCGGCGCCGACGGACTGCACGCCGAGCGTCATGATGAAGGGCGAGACGCCGAACTGCGCCACGCCGATGCCGTTCAAGGCCCCGATCAGGAACGCCGAGCCGAACCCCGCCAGCGCGCCGAGCAGGATCGCGAGCCACACCATGTCGGGCATCGCCGCCGCCAGCGCCACCATCGCCATCGCCGATACGACCGACGTCAGGGCGATCGCCGTCCCGACCGCGAGGTCGAAGCCGCCGGAGATCAGCACCAGCATCTGTCCGAGCGATACCAGGACGAGGTAAACGGACTGCCTGGCGACGTTGGTGAGGTTTTGCAGCGACAGGAATTGCGCCGACACCAGGGCGAACACGATCAACGCGGCCGCCAGGAAGAACGGCAGCACGCCCAGCCGCAGGAACAGGAACCGCAGCACGCCGCCGACCCCGCCGATCCTGCCCGCCGTCCCGTTTGCCGAGGCTCCATCCTCCGAAATCGTCATGCCGAAACCCTCGCGTCAGTGAAGAAGTGCTTCAGCACGTTCTCCTCGGTTATCGATCGCCCTTCGAGTTCCGCCGAAATGCGTCCTTGCGAGAACACCAGCAGGCGATGGGCGAGATTCATCACTTCGGGCAGGTCCGACGAGATCAGCACGACGGCCTTGCCCGCCTCGGCGATTTCCTTGATGAGCCGGTAGAGCGCAGCCCGCGTCCCCATGTCGACGCCGACCGTCGGCTCGTCGAAGATGTAGACGTCGCGGTCGCGGCCGAAGCCCTTGCCGAAAAGGACCTTCTGCTGGTTGCCGCCGGAAAGGTTGACCACCGCGCGCTTCATGTAGTCGGGAGAGATATCGACGCGCCGGCCGATCTCGTCGGACAACCGTCGCAACCGCCCGGGCGAAACGAACCCGATCGGGCCGGACGCTTCCGTGCGGTCGAGCAGCGTCAGGGCGATGTTGTCGCGCGCCGAGGCGGTCATTTGCAGGCCTTCGTTCTTGCGGTCGGGCGGAAGATAGAAGATGCCTTCGTCGAGCAGCTTGCGCGTCACCTGCCCGGTCACGTCGCGTCCCTTCACGGTCACCCGGCCGGCAAGCAGCGGCTGCAAGCCCAGCACGCCGCGCCACAGGCGGGATTTCCCGCTGCCGACCAGCCCGGCGACGCCGAGCACTTCCCCCGCCCGGACGTCGAGCGAGACGCCGTGCACGCCCCAGGTCCGTACCTCGTGCAGCGCCATCACCGTCTCGCAGTCCTGCTTGCGGGCGATTTCGGGATAGATCTTGTCGATCGAGCGGCCTGTCATCAGTTCGACCAGTTCGCGCTCGCTGGTGTCGCGTGCCGAAACCGTACCGATCAGGCGGCCGTCCCGCAAGACGCTGATCTGGTCGGCGATCTGCGCGAATTCCTGGATGCGGTGGGAAATATAGACGATGCCGACGCCGTCGGCCTTCGCCCTGGCGATGAAGTCGAAGAGCTTGCGCGTCTCCTTTTCCGTCAGCGATGCCGTCGGCTCGTCGAGGATGAGCACGCGCGCCTTGGCCAGGAAGGCCTTGGCGATCTCGACCATCTGCTGTTCGGCCCGCGACAGGTCCGATACGCGGCGATCGATGTCGATGCCGAAACCGAGGTCGCCGAAAACCCGGCGCGCGCCTTCGCGCATGGCGGCGCGATCGATGAAGGGACCCCTGCGCGGCTCGCGCCCGAGGTAGAGGTTCTCGAACACGCGCAGCGTGGGAACCAGCGAGAATTCCTGGAACACGGTGCCGATGCCGCGCGCGGCGGCGTCGTGGACGGAGTTCAGCTCGACCTCCTCGCCGTCGATCCGCAGCGTTCCCGAGGTCTGCCTGAACACGCCCGATAGGATGGAGATCAGCGTCGACTTGCCGGCGCCGTTCTCGCCGAACAGGACGTGCACCTCGCCGGGATCGAGGCGGAAATCGACACCCGAAAGCGCCTTCACGCCTGCGAATTCCTTGGTGATGCCGGTCATTTCGACCAGAGGCGCCATTGCCGGGGTCCCGTCCCTTGAGGGCGGCGCCGGCTCCCGTGCGGAGCCGGCGCCCATGATGCTAGTTGACCTTGAAGACCGGCTTGTAGTTTTCCGGCGGCAGGATGGTGTCGCGCTCGACCGTGTTAACGTTGTCCGGATCGACGACGAAGATCTTCGGGCCGACATGCTTGATGTAGTCCTTGCCTTCCAGGATGCGCACGGCCTGGTCGATGGCGATGCGGCCCTGGATGACCATGGAGTCGGCCGGCGAGGCGAGGATAAAGCCGCGCTTGATGCCTTCGAAGACGCCGGGCGTCATGTAGAACGCGAGAAGATCGACCTTGCCCTGCAGGTCGCGCTCGCGGATCAGCCCTTGCGCGGCCTCGGCGGTAACCGCGGTGCCGACGACGTAGCGCATGTCCGGATTGGCCTGCAGTTCGTCCTCGACGAGCTTCAGCTGCACTTCCTTGCCGGTGTCGCCGTATTTGGGTTCGAGCACCTTCACGGCCGAGTCCTTGACGGCATCGAGGAAGCCCTTGTTGGCCGCCTCGACCCAGCCGGCCCCGGCCGGTCCCGGGAACCACCCGACCTTCACTTCCTCGCTGCCGGCCGGATGCTTCTTGGCCAGGTACTCGCCGGCGGAGTGACCCATGGTGTAGAAGGAAACCAGCGCCTTGGCGGAAACCTCCGGCGAAGAAATGCCGTTGATGACGTCGATGACCGGGATGTTCTTCTTGCGGACTTCCGCCACCAGGTTGTTCAGGCCGTCAAAGGAGATGGCGCCGATGACCACGGCCTGCGCGCCGTTGGCCACGCAATCCTCGATCTGCGAGATCTGCGTGTTGAGCTCGGTGTAGCCGCCGGCGTCGAGCAGGTTCATCGATACGCCGAGGCGCTTGGCTTCCTCCGCCACGCCGTAGTCGACGCCGAGCCAGTAGGCGTCCTTCATGTGCGGGAAGGACACGCAGATCTTCCACGGCTGGCTGGCCTTTTCGAGCGGCACGTAGGATACGTCCACCGATTTCCCGTCGGCCGCGAACGGCGGCTCGATCTGGGCTGCGTCGTAGGGAAACCAGTCTTTCGCCTGCGCGTTGCTGGCCATGATCAGGGCCGAACCGGCAAGCAGCAGTTTTGCTATCGTTTTCATCTCACTCCCCATTTGTTGTTGGATGCACTACCGGAAGCCGCTTCGCTCCAGCCTGCCCGCGCTAGTGAAGCGCCTCCCGGATTCTGTCGAGCAGGGCCGCGCGGTCGGCGCGTGCCTGCAACGCGCCAGCCATGTCCACCTTGACGAACCGTGTCGGGGTGTTGGGCTGAAGCTGGCCGATGAGGTCCATGTCGGCGGATACCACCGTGCCGACCATGAAGTAGCCGCCGCCGGACACCGCGTCGCGGTGCAGGATGATCGGCTCGGTCCCTCCCGGAATCTGGACCGAACCGTACGGATAGCAGCTGTCGACGATGTTGGACGGGTCCGAGCCGGCGCCGAAGGGCTGCTGGCGCTCGACGAACTTCATGGGGGTGCCGCCGCGGAAGCGGTAGCCCATGCGGTCCGCCTCGGGCGCGACCTTCCAGGTGTCCTCGAAGAAGGACCGGTGCGATGCCTCGACGATGCGATGCCAGTAAAGGCCCGGCAGGACGCGCAGCTCGGCCGGCATGCCGGGACTGCGGCGCAACGGTTGCGGCAGGCTCCTGCCTTCGCGGGCGGCGGCACCGGCGCCGACGGGAAGCTCGTCGCCCTTCGCTATCGCCCGGCCCTTGAAGCCGCCGAGCGCGCCGATCGGATAGGTGGAGCGGCTGCCCAGCGCCTCGGGCACGTCGATGCCGCCCGAGACGGCGATATAAATGCGGGCGCCGGTCTTGAGGAAGCCGAAACCAAGCACCTGTCCGGCCTTGACCTTGAGCGCCGTCCATGACGGCTGTTCCTCGCCGTCGATCCTGACCGGCATCTCGGCGCCGGTGACGGCGACGAGCGCATCGGCGGTGAATTCCAGTTCGGGGCCGACGAACACCGCTTCCAGGCAGGCCGCGCCTTCGTCGTTGCCGACCAGGAGGTTCGCCGCGCGCAGCGCCAGGTTGTCCATGGCGCCGCCGACCGGGATGCCGAGGTGAAAGTAACCGGGCCGGCCGAGATCCTGAACGGTGGTGGAAAGCCCGGGGTTGAGAACCTTAACGGTCATTGAGCTTGTCCTCCAGGCTGCGGTTGTAACCGTCCATGTCCTTGCTGAAGTCGCGCAGGTCGAAGGTCACGTCGCGCATGCGCGGCGCAAAGCGCCCGGCCTCGACATCGGCGACGGTGGCGTCGTATTCGTCGCGGCCGACCGGCTTGAACTTGACGATGTCGCCGGGGCGGAAGAATACCATGAAGTCCCTGAGATAGCTGGTCGTCTGGGTCGGGTCGTAGATCGGCATCGGCGTGATGCCGAACATCTGGTAGCCGCCGGCGCCGCGTACGGAATAGATGGCGGTGAAGCAGCCGCCGTAGCCGACCGTCAGCTTGGGCGTGTCGGTGCGCGGCCGCAGATATTTCGGTACCTGCAATTGCCTCGGCCGGTCGACCATCTGGTACATGAAGGGCAGGCCGGCGACGAAACCGACCATGGACACGAACCACGGCGAGCCGCTATGGGCGGCCACGAAGTCGTCCACGCCCGCAAAGTTGTTGATGCGGGCCGCATATTCCAGGTCGGTCGAGGCTGGGTCCTGGTGGCGGTCCCGGAAACGCATCAGCGTCTCGTGCGTCCACGGGTCCTGGTAGAAGACGGGAATCTCCACGATGCGCGTGCCGATCACCGGATCGGATTTCTCCGCGTCGCGCTCGATGGCCTTGACCTCGCGCAGGATGTCGTCGGGCGCGATGACGTCGGGGTCGAACTTCACCTGGAAGGAGGCGTTGGCCGGGCAGATCTCGGTCACGCCGGCGATCCTGCTTTCGCGGATCGCGGTGGTCATGGACAGGCTCTTGAAAAAAGCCTCGAGCGACATGCTCTCGTCGCACTCGACGAACAGGTGTTCGTCGCCCCCGAATGTGTAGCGGTTCATCGCGCCTCCTCCCTGCCGCCTTGCACCGGGGCAAAGACGGTCTGAAGCCAGTGTTCCAGGAAACGGGTGTGGTAGCGGCTGGCCGCCACCTCGGGATCGGCCGCGAGCGCCTGGTGCAGCGGCACCGTGGTCGCGATGCCGACGATCTTCAGCGCCGCCAGCGCGTCGCGCAGCCTTTGCAGGCAGTCGGCCCGGTCGCTGCCGTGGACGACGAGCTTGCCGAGCAGGGAATCGTAGAACGGCGAAACCTCGTAGCCGGCATAGAGCAGCGTGTCGAAGCGCACCCGCTCGCCATCGGGCACTTCCAGTTCGTGGACGGGGCCCGGGGCGGGCATGAAGTCGCGGTAGGGGTCTTCGGCGTTGATCCGGCATTCCACGGCATGGCCGGAAACGCGGATGTCCTCCTGCCGCACCGACAGCGGCGCGCCGCCGGCGATGCGCAGCATCTCCTGCACCAGGTCGATGCCGGTGATCATCTCGGTGACGGGATGCTCGACCTGGATGCGGGTATTGACCTCGATGAAATAGAATTCCTCGCTGGCCTCGTCGTAGAGGTATTCCACGGTGCCGGCGCCGCGATACGCGACCGCCCTGGCCAGCGCGACGGCGCTGGCGCAAAGCTTCTCGCGGATATGCGGCCCGAGAGTGACCGAGGGGGCTTCTTCCCATACCTTCTGCCGCCGCCGTTGCAGCGAGCATTCGCGCTCGAAGCAATGCACGAAGTTTGTGCCGTCGCCGAGGATCTGCACCTCGACATGGCGGGCCTGTTCGATCACCTTCTCGATATAGAGGCCGCCGTCGCCGAAGGCCGCCGCCGCTTCGGCCGACGCCTGCGGGAACTGGCGTTCGAACTCCTCCATGGAGGAGACGATGCGGATGCCGCGCCCGCCGCCGCCGGCCGCGGCCTTGATCATCAGCGGGAAGCCGATGCGGGCGGCGATTTCGCGCGCCTCCCCGACATCGGCGACGCGTCCGTCGCTGCCCGGCACCGTCGGCACCCCTGCCTCGGCGGCGACGCGGCGGGCCGCCACCTTGTCGCCCAGAAGGCGGATCGCCTCGGCGGAGGGGCCGACGAAGGCGATGCCGGCGGCAGCCACCGCATCGGCGAACTCGGCGTTCTCGGACAAAAACCCGTAGCCGGGATGGACGGCGTCGACCTTCGCCGCCCTCGCGGCAGCCATGACCGCATCGATGTTGAGATAGGACTTCCTTGCCGCCGGCGGCCCGATCTCGATCGCCTCGTCGGCCAACCTGACGGCCAGCGAACTGGCGTCCGCCTGGCTGTAGACCTGAACCGTACGCATTCCCAAAGCCTTCGCGGCGCGATTGATGCGCACGGCGATCTCGCCGCGATTGGCGATGAGCAGCGAACGGATGGTCACTGCTCCACCTCCGCCAGCACCTGCCCGGCCATGACGGGGTCGCCGTCATCGACGGTGAAGGCGATGCCGTTGCCGGCGATTCCGGCCTGGATTTCGTGGAAGGATTTCATCACCTCGATCAGGCCGATCACGTCGGACGCGGCCACGGCGTCTCCGTCCTGCTTGAAAGGCGGGCTGTCGGGAGCTGGCTTGCGATAGAACGTGCCCGGAAGCGGTGACCTGATTTCTGCCTTGCTCATCTTCTTCGCCTCTCGCTTGACTTCGCCCGTTAAAGCTGGATTTCCGACAAGGGTGCGATGCGGATTCCATGCGCGATCAGTTCGGACCGCATCCGCTGCGCCAGATCCGCCGCGCCGGGCGTGTCGGAGTGGAAGCAGATCGACTCGAACTCGATGTCGATGCTGTCGCCCTCGACGGTGTCCACCTTGCCGTCGAGGCAGGCGCGCAGCACCCGGTCCGCCCCGGCCTGCGGATCGAGCTTCTGCGCGCGCCGGGTGAAGACGATGGAGCCGCTGTTGCTGTAGTCGCGGTCGGCGTAGAACTCCCGCGCCACCGGCTGCCCCGCTTCCCTGGCGATCCGATAGGTTTCGGAAGACCCCATGCACAACAGCACCGCGTCGGGCGCGATGGTGCGCATCGCCTGCACGAACGAGCGCGACAGCGGCTCGCTGGCGGCGATGTCCATGTACATGGCGCCGTGCGGCTTCACATGCTGGATACGGGCGGCGTGGCGCCGGGCGAATTCGCGCAGGGCGCCGACCTGGTAGACGATGTCGTTGACGACTTCCTCGCTGCTGGCGCTGATCCTGCGCCGCCCGAAGCCCTGCAGGTCGCGGTAGCCGGGATGGACGCCGATGCCGACGCCGCGTTCGGCGGCAAGACGCACCGTCAGGTCCATGAGGTTGGGGTCGCCGGCGTGGAAGCCCGTGGCGATATTGGCGGAACTGATGAATTCCAGGAGATGGCTGTCCTCGGCATCGGCGAGGCGCCACTGGCCGAAGCCTTCTCCCATGTCACAGTTGATATCGACGATGGAAATCGCCACGCCACTCCCCTGCGCTTCGTTCCCTCAAGGCTGTTGGCCAGCCATTCGCAAGCATGCTAGCGTGGCGTCTCGGCATTGGATAATTCAATTACCAGAATTTCTAATTCTGTTTTTCAGATATTACTTCCGGCGATTGCGGCGATACCGGAGGGTCGTAATCCGCCAGGATACGTTGAATCTCAGGGTGAGCGGCACCGATGCCGCGTCCGATCCGATCCCGGCTATACCCTTTCGATATTGCTTTTTCAGATTAAGGGTGACAGTTTCACAAAAAAATAAGAGGGAGCCGAAAATGATCCCGACCATTCGCCAGATACGCTATTTCGTCTCGACGGCGGAGCATGGGCAGATTTCCCAGGCGGCGATCGACCTTGCCATCTCGCAGTCCGCGATCACGACCGCGATCAAGGAACTGGAGAGCGCGACCGGGGTGGACCTGTTCACCCGCACCGCGCACGGCATGGAACTGACGCCGGCGGGGCGCGAGTTCCTGTTCCACGCCTACGACATCCTGAACAAGCTGTCGGAGGCGATGACCGTCAAGGTGCCGTCGTCCGATATCGAGGGCAAGCTCAACGTCGCCGCCACCTACACCGTGCTCGGCTACTTCCTGCCGCATCACATCGACCGGCTGTCGCGCAGCTATCCCCGGCTGCAGATCCAGCTTTTCGAACTGACGCGCGACGCCATCGAGGAGGGGCTCTTGTCCAACCGCTACGACATGGCCGTCCTGCTGACGTCGAACACCCTCAATCCCGAGATTTCGACCGAAACGCTGCACAGTTCCCGGCGCCGGCTATGGCTTCCGTCCAAGCATCCGCTCTTGTCGCGCGACAGCGTCGGGCTGAAGGAGATCGCCGAGGAGCCCTACATCATGCTGACGGTCGACGAGGCCGCGCACACGGCGCTTCGGTACTGGAGCCAGACGCCCTACCGCCCGCAGGTGAAGCTGAGGACGGCCTCGACCGAGGCCGTGCGCTCCATGGTCGCCAACGGCCATGGCGTGGCGATCCTTTCCGACATGGTGCACAGGCCGTGGTCCCTGGAAGGAAAGCGCATCGAGACCATCGTCCCGCGCGACCCGGTCCCGTCCATGGACATTGGCCTGGCGTGGCGCCGCAACGTCGATTTCTCGCCGGCGATGGACGCCTTCAGGGATTACTTCCGGCGCGCTTTCTCGATCGGGCAGGGCGCGCCGGCATAGGCAACCGCTTTCAGGCCTTGCCGTTCTGCGAGACGGGCACGATGCGGATGCCGTTTTCTTCGAGCGCCCGCCGCACGGCCTGCAACAGCTCGGGCGCGCCGGGCGTGTCGGAGTGGATGCACACGGACTCGAAGCCGATGTCGATATCGTCGCCCTCGACGGTCAGTACCTTGCCTTGCCGGCACGCGCGCACGACCTTGTCGGCGACGGCCTTGTCGTCGAAACGATCGACCTTCCTGGCGAACACGATCTTCCCGTCGCGGTGGTAGTCGCGGTCGGCGTAGAATTCGCGCACGACCGGCTGTCCCATCTCCTTGGCTATCCGGTAGGTTTGCGATGCGCCCATGCAGTAGATGAAGGCGTCGGGCGCGATCGTGCGCATCGTGTCGACGAAGGCGCGCGACAGCGACTCGTTGTCGGCCAGTTCCATGTAGAGCGCACCATGCGGCTTGACGTGCTGGAGGCTGGCGCCATGCCGGCGCGCGAATTCGCGCACCGCGCCGACCTGGTAGACGATGTCGTTGATGAGTTCCTCGTTGCTGCCCGCGATCCGCCGCCGGCCGAAACCTTGCAGGTCGCGATAGCCGGGATGCACGCCGATGCCCACCTTGTTGGCCACGGCAAGCCGGATGGTCTGGTCGATGAGATTGGGATCGCCGGCATGGAAGCCGGCCGCTATGTTGGCCGAGCTGATCATTGTCATCAGCCGGGCATCGTCCGTCTCGCCCAGTTTCCACTGGCCGAAGCCCTCGCCCATATCGCAGCTGATATCGATTTGCGACATAGCCATGTAGTGTCCTCCTCGTGCAATGTCACAAGGACGATACCGCCCGCCGTATTGCTTTGAAAATTCTATTATCGCCTGTCGTTTTTCTGAAAATCAGATAGAGGCGTCCTGGCCCTAGAGCCTTTCATGGTTGCACGGAATCGTTCTGCCGGAGGGAACTCGAGCCAAGGTCGAGGGCTTTGCCGAAGGCCGTATCGGGATACGGCCGAGGCGAAGGCCGAAGGATTTGGCTCGAGTTCACCCGGCCCGAAGGGTTTCCCGCTGGCGCGCGCCCGCTTTGTCGGCCGGACTTGGCCGTATCCCCGATACGCCCTGCGCCGGCCTTCGCGCGGATCGCATCACCATCGAAGAAACAGAACCGTTTCCGTGCGACCATGAAAGGCTCTAGGCAACCGGCCGGATATCGTAAGGGCGCGTGGCGGCCAGCGACGGCCGCGCCGTTTCGGTTTCGAGCCAGCCGGCAAGGCGGGGTGCGTCGCCGCGCCAGTCGCTGACGGAACGGAAGTCGATATATTCGAGCACGACCGCCGTCGCCAGCCGGTCGATGCGGGCCTCTTCCACGCAGATCTCGCCTGCCGCCGCCTCCAGCGCCGATATCGCCCTTGCGACGCGCTGGTCGTGCCTGGCGAGCGCCGGCATGTTCCTCTCGGCCGGCGCTCGGCGCATCTCCATCGTGCGCGCGACACTCGCCTCCATCAGCCCGATGGCCAGGCTCCATCTCGTCTGCACCGTCCAGTCGGACGGTGGGGCGAACGAGGCGCTGTCGGCGCGCAGCGAGGCGAAATAGGCGCAGATCACGCGGCTGTCGAAAAGGGCGGACCTGTCGTCCAGGACCAGTGCCGGAATCTGGCGCAGGGGATTGATGGCGTCGAGAAACCCGGCGCCATAAACGTCGATCACCCGGTTCTCGACCTCCAGCCCGAGTTCCAGCGCGGTCGCCCATGCCATGCGGCCGAAGGGCGTGTTTGGGCCGTTGAGCAACGTCATCATGGAAACGGTCGACCTCGGGAGCGGAACGGCGATGGGCGGCTGGCGGAACCGGCGCCGCCCGGAACGCTACGGAGTGGCCCTTTCCTTGTCCAATAGATTCGCCGGTGCCCGGCTTATCAAAAATTTCTATCTCCAGGCCGGCGTTCGCGGCTCCCCAACCGGCGCCTTCCCGACCCCGGGCCGTGGCTCGTCGTCCGCCACGGCCGTCATGCACCAGTCGGCGATGCCGGCGGCATCGGGCGGCAGTTCCCGCGCCATCCCTGCGGCGAAGTCGAGGAAGGCCGGCAGGTTGAGCCCGTTCACCCCGACGAGCACCGGAAGGCCGCGTTCGAGCGCGTCCGCGATCGTGGCGGCCAGCCCCTTGCCTTCGGCTTCCTGCTTGCCGAATTTGTTGACCACCAGCATCTCGGCGCCGTCGAGCGCGTTCGAGACCCACAGCACCGCTTGCTCCAGCACCCCCGCGTCCAGCCGACAGCCGCGCGCCTGCGCGCCGCGATCGACGCTGATGCGTACCACCGGGCCACGGGGAAGCAGGCGCAGGTCCATGTCGCAGCGTGGACGGTCGGCACGCTCGATATTGGTCTGCACGGTGCCTGCCAGGGTCACGCCCTGCGCTTCCAGCCGGTCCACGACCTCCGCCAGCAGGAGGTCGATGCGGCCGCGTCCCTGCACGGTTACGTATGCGAGCTTCATCGCGCTCTCCCTCGTGCTCATCCGTCCGAAAACGGCAGGAATTCCAGCATGTCGCCGCGCCGGATGCGGTCGGCCTGCGAAGGGATCAGCAGCAGTCCGTCAGCCTGTGCCAGCAGGGCCACCCGATGCGATACCGCCGAGGTCACGATCTCCACGCTGCGGGTTCCATGGCCGTCGTACTCGCCGAGACGGGCCGGCAGGAATTCGCAACGCCCGGGATGCCGCGACCGCTCGAAGCCAGCGCGCACGATGGAACGCCGCGGCCCCGCCTCGCGGATTCCGGCCAGCGCTTCGGCGATGCGCGCCCCGATCACATGCCAGCTCACGAATGCCGAGACCGGGTTTCCGGGCAGGCCGAGATAGAGCGCCGGGCCGAGGCGGCCGACGACCAGCGGCTTGCCGGGCTTCATCGCCACCTTCATGACGTGGATTTCGCCGCCTGCGGCGCTGAGCACCGCGGGCATATGGTCCTCGTCCCCGACGGAGACGCCGCCGGTGGTCACCACGAGGTCCGCGTCGCTTGCAGCCTGTTCCAGCGCTGCCCGCAAACGACCGGGCCGGTCGGGAACCGCGCCCATGTCGATCGTCTCCAGCCACGGCAGGCCGAGGGAACCTTGGAGGTGGTAGCGGTTGGCGTTCCAGATCTGCCCGGGGGCGAGCGGGGTGCCCGGAGCCCGCAGTTCGGAGCCGGTGCTGAAGAAGGCTGCCCGGACGCGCCGGCGCACGGCGACCTCGCCGCAGCCCGCGGCGGCCAGAAGCGCTGCCGCGCGCGCATCGATGCGGCGCCCTTGCGGCAGCAGTTCCATCCCCTCGACGATATCCTCGCCGGCTCGCCTGATGTTTTCGCCCGGCTCGGGCCGCCGCTCCAGTCGGATCGTGCCCGCTTGCGGCCGCACCATTTCCTGCATGACCACGGCATCGCAGCCGGGCGGAACGGGAGCGCCGGTAA
>Ga0209941_1002002_pt1 | contig 12247 bp, 6 predicted proteins | sample ThiBiot_300_plan_FD_183945 | JGI IMG/M metagenome (GOLD analysis project Ga0209941, IMG submission 183945) | Wastewater bioreactor microbial communities from Cape Town, South Africa - Thiocy_solids_1 (SPAdes) | ecosystem: Engineered > Bioremediation > Thiocyanate > Unclassified | place: South... | reverse complement strand
GAAATTTAGGTCGGAAGGTCAACACAAACTATCATTCACCGAATGCGTGCCGAAAAGCAATTGAATCAACTGGTACAGTTAATTTAGGTCGATTAGTGGTATAGCACAGTCAGCAGCTGGGAGTGTGTCATTTTTGGCTTGATGTGTCCGTCGTTGTCGTCAAGGTGCATGCCCCAGTACCGCAGTAGGTTACCGCGACACCGACCGAGAGGGTCGCGGAGGTCGGCCCACGGCACGATGAGACTTGTATTCAGTCCCAGTAATTCATATTCCCAAACATAATTTATACTCCAATATTTGGACTTGTTCAGTAGCACAGTAATGGTCTCGTCTAGGCGATTTTCGTTCGATGCGTCGTTCGAGGACCTCGAAAGCTCGTTGGACAAGGCACTACATTCCGCCAATATCTTCAACAGTGCCCATTCCACCAGTGCCAGTAATGTGGCTACAGACACCACCGATGGCATTCCCATGGTAGACATCGACAGCACTTCTCGGGACGGTGATATCGATAACGAACCGTTGATGGGGAGTGCGTATCTGTACCGTAATTCTACGTCGGCAACACCGGTTTCATCGTACGCACCCAGATCATTATCCAACACTTCAAGGTGGCTATTATTGAAAACAATACAACTTGTCGACAAGGTAAAAACGTCATTTTCACAAGGGAAATTGGCTCTCCCAGTCAATTCGACCCGGACAAATGATCCCTCGGGCGAAAGATACGTCAGCCCGAGAAATAACGGTAGCAATGAGTACCCTTCTAATGACATTTCCAACGCAAAGTATAATCCATTTACATTTATTCCGTTGATTTTGTATGAACAATTCAAGTTTTTCTTCAACTTATACTTTCTTTTGGTGGCACTATCACAAATCATCCCCCAATTGAGAATAGGGTACCTTTCGTCGTACGTGGTGCCGTTGGCATTTGTGTTGACAGTGACGATGATGAAGGAGGCAGGGGACGACATTTCTCGACGTAGAAGAGACAGAGAACAAAATAGTGAGTTATACGAGGTGCTAAACCGGTCTCTGAATAATCCTATCACCAGCGACCCAAAACTCGTGCCATCAAAAGACTTGAGAGTAGGTGACTTGGTTAAATTGCACAAAGGAAAAAGAATCCCTGCCGATATGGTGTTGTTACAAACATCTGAAAAGGATGCATCCGGTGAGGCTTTCATCAAAACTGATCAGTTGGATGGTGAAACTGATTGGAAATTGAGAGTGGCATGTAATGCCACACAATCCTTGACCAGCGTATCGCAGTTAATCAATAACACCTCGTTAATTGTTGCTAATCCCAGCAAATCGATCCACCATTTCAACGGTAAATTGGTGTACCATCCACAAAGTTCTGCTGGCTCTGCTTCTCCTTTATCTAACAATACCACATTTCCCTTAACAATAGACCAAACATTGTGGGCAAACACAGTGTTGGCTTCAGGTACAGCCATAGGTATAGTTGTCTATACTGGTACAGAAACAAGGCAGCAAATGAATACAACCAAGTCTGGGGTTAAAACTGGTCTTTTGGAATTGGAAATCAACAATGTATCCAAAGCATTATGTGCCACTGTGTTTATCTTATCGATTGTATTAGTGTTGGCTCATGGATTCCCTTTGAAAAGTACGTGGTACATAGACATCATGAGGTTTTTGATTTTGTTTTCCACCATTATTCCTGTGAGTTTGAGAGTGAATTTGGATTTGGCCAAAACCGTTTACGCTAATCAGATTGAAAAAGACCATGCCATCATGGGCACAATTGTGAGAACGTCGACAATTCCAGAAGATTTGGGAAGAATCGAGTATCTTTTATCTGATAAAACTGGAACATTGACACAAAATGATATGGAAATGAAAAAACTACATTTGGGATCTGTGAGTTACACTGGGGATACTTTCGATATTGTCCGTGATTACGTTAACGGAGCAATATCTGGAGGGTCAAAATCTACCTCCTTGAAGAAAAAAGATTTGGGAGTAAGAGTGTACGATTTAGCATTAACATTAGCATTGTGTCATAATGTCACACCTACTTACGAAGATGAAATCGACGAATCCAATGGAGTTGTCACATATCAAGCAGCATCTCCAGACGAAATTGCCATTGTGGAATTTACTGAATCTGTGGGATTAAAGTTATACAAAAGAGACCGTCATTCTATCTCAGTTTTGCATCAAATATCCAATACAATATTACACTTTGATATCTTATACAATTTCCCTTTCAATTCTGATACAAAAAGAATGGGTATCTTGGTGAGGGATAGACATACGGAAGAATTGTGGTTTATGCAAAAAGGTGCTGATACTGTCATGTCGACAATTGTGAATGCAAATGACTGGTTGGATGAGGAGACTGGTAACATGGCTCGTGAAGGGTTGAGAACTTTGGTTATCGGTAGAAAAAAGTTGTATCCAGGTTTGTACCAAGAATTTGTTGAATCGTACAACAATGCATCGTTAGTTATGCACGATCGTGATGCTGAATTGCAAAAGGTAGTTAGTAACTACTTGGAGAAAGATTTAGAATTACTTGGATTGACTGGGGTTGAAGATAAATTACAATTGGACGTGAAGAGTTCCATTGAATTATTGAGAAATGCTGGTATTAAAATTTGGATGTTAACTGGTGATAAAGTTGAAACTGCCAAGTGTGTTTCAATTAATGCTAGACTTATCAGCAGAGGACAATATGTTCATCAAATTACCAAGCTAGTTCACTCTGATTTTGCTCTCAATCAATTGGATTATTTACGTGGTAACTCGAATGCGTGTTTGTTGATTGATGGTGAATCATTGGGTGTCTACATGAAGTATTACAAAGATGAATTTTTATCGGTAGCCATTAACCTCCCAGCTGTCATTGCTTGTCGTTGCTCACCTCAACAAAAGGCTGATGTAGCCGTGATGATCAAGAAATTTACTGGAAAACGAGTATGTTGTATTGGGGATGGTGGTAACGATGTTTCAATGATCCAATCTGCTGATGTCGGAGTGGGTATTGTGGGAAAGGAAGGAAAGCAGGCATCATTAGCTGCTGATTTTTCCATTAATCAATTCTGTTACTTGACAACCTTACTATTGTGGCATGGAAGAAATAGTTACAAGCGGTCCGCCAAATTGGGTCAATTCATTATACATAGAGGATTGTTAATATCTGTTGCCCAGGCATTATATTCGATATCTAGTAACTTTGAACCACTAGCATTATACCAAGGTTGGTTGATGGTAGGATATGCTACTGTCTACACTATGGCACCAGTGTTCTCGTTGACACTTGATCGAGATATTGACGAGCATTTAACAAGGTTGTATCCTGAATTGTATCGAGAATTAACTTTAGGAAAGTCATTGAGTTATAAGACATTTTTCATGTGGGTATTCATTTCCTTGTATCAAGGAATTGTGATCCAATACTTGAGTCAAAAGTTCATAAGTATTGACCCCGATGATTTCTTGAAGATGGTGGCATTGTCGTTCTCGTTATTGGTTTACAATGAATTGTTCATGGTAGGATTAAATATCAACACATGGAACAAGGTTATGGCGGGAAGTATAATTGTCACTCTCTTCATCTATATCGCGTCAATTCCATTCTTGTCGGAGTACTTTGACTTGAGCTATATTACTAGTGTTACATATATATGGCAGACTGCCGTGACATTAACCATCAGTTTATTCCCTGTATGGTTAACTCGATACATCAACCGGAAATTACGCCCTCCTAGTTACGCCAAAGTCCAACAGGATTAGATAGGTAGATAGGTTACCAATAAAGGTGGAAATATTTCGTCAACTTTTTTATACAGAAAAATGAAAATGAATGGAACGAAGTATAGTTTCAAATCTAGGCCATTTGTAGTCGATGTGAAGCCCTAGCGCCGTTCTGTCAAACTCATCAACACTCGGTTCTAATTAGACTTGGTGAAAGGACAGCGCTACCATATAAATCATGATACCGAATCTTTCAGCTGGAGAGAATTTGTTGGAGAGGGGAAAAGGATAAATCGGAGACAGGTAAACGAGGCGTTAGTTGATACAAAGAACGAGCCTCCGTGTTACCGGTGGATCTACTGATCAGGTTGGGAACGAGGCACAGATGATTAGAAATACACCGGTAGCGCGGATATTTTCCGACGCCTACGGTAGCGCAACCACAAGTCCGATCGAATAGTATGGCACAATGACCAAAAGCGAGTCGGAATCAACAAAACAACACGCGACGTGTACGAACACGTATAATGCTTGGTAGACGTGTAACAATGAGCCATAAACGAGCAGCAGACTAAATTAGCAAAGTGCATCGTATGCTTTTTGCAGACGTGAAACATGCCCATTACGGTAACCCAAACACAGATCAGCTGCAGTATGTTGACAAGATGGAGCAGCACCAAGTGCAAGTAGACAACACGGAATGTTTCAGAGCAATTGTTGAGTACAGTCCGTAACCACTAGACTTCTAGTTACTCACTAGCTACTGCTACCGGTTGCGATTGTACTTGTCATCTACTGTAGTGGTTACCACCAACTATGTCAAATGCCAGGCACCAATTTTAGCCAGAATCCGTCTGTGGCGTTATCACTGTGTGTAGAGCACACGCCGGCCCATCGCATTCCCAGAATGGTGTTTCCAAGAGTCCTGCCTCTGTAAATAGCAATGCCATTCTTCACTGTGAGAGCATGGATCTGCGGGCTCGTAACAGCTAAACGACAGGAATTTTTTTCCGCTACACAAGCATACGTCTAGTGGATCAACTGTGGATGAGGCAATCACCACGAAATTTGGTCAATGGTGAGACACCGCAAGCGTAGTCGTCTTGTAGTTGGCCACAATGGTGTGTTGTAAGTGGGCTAATGTGGTTGGAACCATCTCCTGATGACTCAGGGGCCTTTGTCTGGGGGTGCTGCTGAATTTGTTGGACAAAAGTGGTTGCACTTTTTATGCATGTAGGTTGCAGGAATCGCCTTATTTACACACCTGTCCCACACTATATAAACTAAACCAAATGCTTCAAGACTAAGGTATTCAGTTGTTACCCGTTGATTGTCCTGTCTGGGTGTTTGCTATATAATGTCTGCTATCTTAAAACCAAGTTTAACCCTCGCATATTTGGCTGGTGCTGCCACTGTTCCTTTCGTTTTGTCGTACAAAGAGTCTGTCTCGCGTGCTAACGTAGGGAAGGGATACATCAACCCCAGAAGTTTGATAATGAAGATATGAGTGTCAATGTTCTGCTTTTGACTATGGTTGTTTTTGCAGTTGGGACACAACTGCTCATCGTTTGCTTCATTTCCAATTTTAATGTCTGTATACACTAATTGACCCGTTTGTACTCGTTACTGGGATAATGTGTGCTCCTCGATAGCATGAGGTTAGCATGGTATTTGATCGTTTGATCTTATCCGGGTTTATGGTGTCACAGCCGACGGCTGTTTCATTTCTTCTAGGTTTCTATAGTCAATATATAATTGTGGTTCACTGCGTAATCTTCCTACATAATTAGTTATATGGGGATGGTGCAATTATATTGATTCCAGCGGTTTCATGCACGGGGTTTCGGCTCGGGTCATAAGTGCACTGTCTTGTCCAAAGGTTCTCTAATTGCGATCTGAACATGCATAACACACTGAAGTCGTCAACTTGCTTTCCTTTATATGGTTTCACGGAGACTCCACAGTTTTATCCGAACAAGTACAATTCAAAATATCCAGACACAATCATCGTGGGGCAACTGCAAAACGCTAATTGTCATTATGTATAACACGACTACTCTACTGCTCTAATACCGTCTACAAGTACGTTCTACTTGTAAAAGAACCTCTGTTGGTAGCCCCGTAAGATCTTACTAAGTTGTGAAAACGATAATAGAGACACCTGTGTCAACTTTGGTAGAGCAAACGTGTAATAACGACAGTTGTGTTATTGTGATCATTCAAAACCAAAAGTTTGTAGTTTAAAATGTGTTTTGACTGTGTTTTGACTTGCGCGTAGTTTTGACAATTTTTAGTAAATTTTATGAAAATGTACAATATTTTACAAATACTTTAAAACGTCTTATATCTTAATATTTACAGGCCGGAATATATACTATGCTTTTTGTTGATTCCAAGGAGCATTCTTGGTGATTGCATCAACGGATTTAATTCCGTTAATAACATCAAACATCGTTTGTTTATCTTGGAGAGAGATACTGGCATTCTTCATCAAAAGGTCGTTTGAGGACATGGCTTGGGCATCAGATGCTAACTTTTTAGGAATGGTCAATTGCTCAGTTTTTCCGAGCACAACCTTATCGAATCTACTGGCAAGCTTGTCTTCATCCAAGGTGGTGGACCAGTTCTTTTGTAATAAATATTGATTTTTAGTAGCTGAAGGTTTGATGGTGTCAATGATTGATTTTGGCATCTTGTATGGGTAATTCGAATCGATCAATGCCTCCTTAGCTAATGCTGCAACTCTGGAAGCAGTACAAGCAACGACTGTTGTAGGCTTACCGTACAAAAACAGGTCACCATTGACATTTGGTGTCAATGGTTTTGATGACAATTGTTTAGTCTTAATTTCTGAAACAAATACTGGTTTCTTCTTAGCAGGAGTCTTAGGTCTTCTTTGATTGAATGATTTGCTTGATGATCTTGAAGAAGACTGTTTTCTTGGACCACCACTGGATTGGCTTGGTGCTCTGAAGGATTGGGTAGCAGAAATATAACTGTTGGAGAAGCTGGTATTTCTTTGTCCAAAGGTATTTCTCAATGGATGATTAGCAACTACAACTCTTTGGTTGTTGAAACTAGAACTTGGTTGCTTCGACTTAGCAGATTTATTGTTTTTAGCTTGGCCCTTGGTTTGGACATTCTTTTTGTTTGCTACATTGGTATCTTTAGTTTCAACCTTCTTCTTTGCAATATCACTGGCTTTAGTAGTAACATCGTCGATTCTTTTTAACAAGTCGGACAAAAATAACGAGTCGTTAGAACTATATCTAACCCCGACATTCTTTGTCGTACGTTTGATACAGTTGAACATGCTATGGTACAGTGAATATAGTGTTAAACTGTATTTGATAACTGGTGAAAAATTTCTCGATTTTTCACACTCGACTTCCTAAAATGGAAGGATAACGAAAAAATATTGTACTTCAATTGAAATACAATGATAATGGAAATGTTCGAATATGGAGTAATCGAGCGCTCGCAAGATGACGGGAATCATAGCATGTTGATGATTACGGCAAACAGAAGGGAGTCGAGTTTTGTAGGTGTGCTGACGTGGGATAAATCTGTTTACGATTACTTGCGGTACTAGTTGTCTGTCGAGTTAACGATCTGTGAAGCTCAATGGGACAGTACTGCTGCAATCTGTTGCAATGTGGTTGAAAATGCATTTCTCGCTGTTTTCCAGTTGCCTGATATTGGACTTCCAGGCTGTTTCTCAGTACAATTGAATTACACCAATTCACAGGTTTTGCCTGGGGTAAAGATGATCTAATAGAATCATACTACATTTCGCAGAAAGCCAGTAACAAGCTACAGAATTGCATGCATTTGCATCTTCCTGTTAGAGGTACGGTCGTTTTGTTAACTGTCATACTGCCCGTAATATAACCTCTAGCACAGTAGGACAATGTCTCTTTTTATGATTTCTTCTTCAACTAACGCTGCCATCCTTTAAACAACAATGAATGAATGAAGGTGAAATGCTCCTGTGTTACAGATACGGTAGTTTTGTGGTTATTGGACGATATCAATATTGATCTAATTATCTGGGGACTGCAGGTCTACATGAATTTGCAACCACTTGCTTGAGCCATTTTCTAGCACTTTGAAAATCACTGTTTCAAGATTCTCAACGAAGAACTATTAAAACACGACCATACGGTTCCTTGAATCAAACTATTCCGTCTGATTCAACTGGAATTCCCTTTGTAGTTCCCTGTAGATGGAAAATACTGCAAACAAACGCGAGCTCCAATTCTCTAGCTTCCAATTGAAAACCACGAACCGCACTATTACTGGCTCATGTACATCTCCATCTGCTCTCAGCTCCGTCTGTTCTTGGCTCAACACATACCTTATCTACCTTAGCAGAATCATCCATAATACATTTTGCAGCTCTTTACTATGCACTGCCATAACCGCGACATCCCTCATTGTACCGTACCGCAGTTGTATACTACCACTACCGTACATAGAGGCCATTAAAACACTCCTAGCAAGCACAACAAATCTAGCACCACAACCTCCAGCTACAACATCTGCTACTCTCGTGACAGTGCAGATTTACATCCAACGCGATTTCGCAGCACTTCAACGCCTACTTGTCTACCACTTGTTTGTGTTCATCTTAGTACCCTTTAGCACAGTACCGTACTACATAGTACTACATAATACCTCCACCATAGTAAATGCTCACCGTACTGTCCGAGCACGGAATTACACTACACCATAATACAACAACATAACCAATCCATCTCCTTCTACAGTATACTCCTCTGCCATCACCCTATTCCTCCAATTCCTTGCCCCATTGCTGTTCCAAATCCTGCTCTACGTATCTTCTTTGGCACTTCTCCATATACCCTGGTGTTACTGCATTCGGCGTGTGCCGGACGACGTTACGATCTTTTCCGACGTGGAAATGCCACCGGTACCTGATATTAACAACCCAGCAAATGAACAATTGCTTCAAAACATCACACCCATGCTGCTGTCACCGTCGTAACCACCCTCGAGGTCCGCATTCCCCATTTCTTCCCCAATTGTCCTATTGAAACTCCTGGAATTGTTTCCGGGTAACCGCCGTTCACGTGCCCGCGTGTTGTCCAATCAAAACGCACTATGCCGGCGGTACCATGAACTCGGTAACTGGGCAAATTGGTTGGTTCAACAACCGTAGTGAGAATTTTCATTTTTTATATAAGATAAAATTATCTCTTTTTTTTGTTGTATTCATTAATCGCTATTAATTGAGGAAAATGTTATCAGGACGTTCTGTTTTACGTAGTACCGTCAGATCTGCTACTGTGGTTGCCAGATCTTTGAGAGTTGTATGTATTTGTTGGCTTTTTATCGTGGTGAATTTTTCACTGGGGGTCGAATTCGTCGGTGGACCTCGTGGATCCAACTACCCATCCTTGCTTGGGTGACGAGTCAGTCATTGTGCCACCGCTGCCTTCACTATCGGTGTGCTGCGTCAATTGGCACCAATTGTTGCTCGTGGATCATACACCCAATGCCGGGGTCGGATTTGATACGATGAAAAATGGTGAAGAATGACACCGGGAAACGTTTGCTCACCATTGGTGGCTTTATCAATGCCACTAATACCGAGTATAACCTACGACATTGTTGTACTAACATATTTAGGCTAGACCAACTGTTATTCAAAGATTTGCTTCCGCTAAGGCTGCCCCAACTGAAGTTTCTTCTATCTTAGAAGAAAGAATCAGAGGTGTCTCTGAAGAAGCTAACTTGAACGAAACTGGTAGAGTTTTGTCCGTTGGGTATGTATCTTTCTCATGGAGCTGAAAAATTGGTTTCGTGGTTTTTTTTCCGTGGCCGCGAAAGTGAAAAATTAAATTTTTCACAATTTTCACCACGCAAACAACGAATGAAATACCCAGCATTATTTACGCAAAACATGGTAGTTTGATACCGTTAATATGCCTGTGATGTGATCATTATATGAATGGTCTGATAATACCAATTTTTCATTGCGTTGTTGCCGAGCATTTGTAACTATCAAATGCCATATGGAACAAAATAGGAGATGCTTGTACTAACAATTTTAGTGATGGTATTGCCAGAGTTTTCGGTTTAAACAACATTCAAGCCGAAGAATTGGTTGAATTCGCTTCCGGTGTTAAAGGTATGGCTCTTAACTTGGAAGCTGACCAAGTCGGTATTGTCTTGTTCGGTTCTGATAGATTAGTCAAAGAAGGTGAAACCGTCAAGAGAACTGGTAAGATTGTTGAAGTCCCAACCGGTCCAGAATTATTAGGTAGAGTTGTTGACGGTTTAGGTAACCCAATTGATGGTAAGGGTCCATTGAACGCCTCTTCTTCCTCCAGAGCTCAAGTTAAGGCTCCAGGTATTTTACCAAGAACCTCCGTTTTTGAACCAATGCAAACCGGTTTGAAGTGTGTTGACGCTTTAGTCCCAGTTGGTAGAGGTCAAAGAGAATTGATTATTGGTGATAGACAAACCGGTAAGACCGCCGTTGCTTTAGATACCATGTTGAACCAAAAGAGATGGAACAACGGTGCTGATGAATCCAAGAAATTGTACTGTGTTTACGTTGCTGTTGGTCAAAAGAGATCCACCGTTGCTCAATTAGTCCAAACTTTGGAAAAGAACGATGCTTTGAAATACTCCATCGTTGTTGCTGCTACTGCTTCTGAAGCTGCTCCATTGCAATATATTGCTCCTTTCACTGGTTGTGCTATCGGTGAATGGTTCAGAGACAATGGTAAACACGCTTTGATCACTTACGATGATTTGTCCAAACAAGCCGTTGCTTACCGTCAATTATCCTTATTATTGAGAAGACCACCAGGTAGAGAAGCTTACCCAGGTGATGTTTTCTACTTGCACTCTAGATTATTAGAAAGAGCTGCTAAGATGTCTGCTGCTAACGGTGGTGGTTCTTTAACTGCTTTACCAGTTATTGAAACTCAAGGTGGTGACGTTTCCGCTTATATTCCAACCAACGTTATTTCCATTACCGATGGTCAAATTTTCTTGGAAGCTGAATTATTCTACAAGGGTATCAGACCAGCTATTAACGTTGGTTTGTCCGTTTCCAGAGTCGGTTCCGCTGCTCAAGTTAAAGCCATGAAGCAAGTTGCCGGTTCCTTGAAACTTTTCTTGGCCCAATACAGAGAAGTTGCTGCTTTCGCTCAATTCGGTTCTGATTTAGATGCCTCTACCAAACAAACCTTGAGCAGAGGTGAAAGATTGACCCAATTATTGAAACAAAAACAATACTCTCCATTGGCTGCTGAAGAACAAGTCCCAGTCATTTTCGCTGGTGTTAACGGTTTCTTAGATGACATTGCTTTGGAAAGAATTGGTGAATTCGAATCCTCTTTCTTACCATACTTACAAGCCAATGAACCAGAAATCTTAGAAGCTATCAAAACCAAGGGTGAATTATCTAAAGAATTGTTAGAAAAATTAAAAGAATCTACCAAAGCTTTCGTTGCTACTTTCTAAGCACGTTGACCTTGATAAATTTCATTAATTACGATCTTAATGGCTCTAATTTATTCAAAATATTTAGATAAGCATATTCATTGACTTGAATTTATATACATTTTCATACAATGATGTAAAAGATTAAAGCTTTATTATTATTTTATTATTATCAACAATATATATTTGTATATCGTGTAATCCCTTGTAACCAGGATTTTCCCAACTGTCAAATTGTTATCAGTTCTATGACGTCCAAACGAAATTCAAAAATCTCATCATTTTTTACAACTACTTACCAAGTGGTCTTTTTCTGAACTTCAAACGACACCATGGCAAAGAAGTCTCGCGAAAACAAACTGCGCGTTATAGAAATCGTGGATGATTCACGCCCTGAAGAAGAACCTCAATCTGACGAAAACGATGTCGACAATGCATCAAACCTCGCCGAATTCGATGCTGACTTGGACTACTTGTTGTCGAACAACTCATCTCATGACCAGATTGTCACGAACACACCTGATGTTTCCACTAACGTGGAGCCTGCCAAACCTAATCGTACGAGAGGACCAAGAAAGCAGAGGAAGATCTCAGTAAAAGACGTGACGAAAGATTTAAGTGATATCATGTTTAGTGATTCAGACGACGATGATGAGAAAACAGCGCATCCAGAATCGGATAAGGCTTGTCCCAAAAACTCTAATGCGAAACCATCAAAAGATCGTTCACGTATAAAGTCTAAGAGTCCACTGTCACCAGCTAAACGTGTAGATGACAAACTGAACATTTCTATCACAAGTGAAGATGCCACTGAACCTGTGCCAAAGAAATCATCCACAAGTGACGACTCTGAAGTGACGAACGATGCAGAACTGATTGGACAAACTAATGGTAAATCGAAGAAGAAGAACAGGAAGTCCAAGTCCAAGCAGACGAAGAATAGTACTGAAAACTCAGAGTCAGGAGACAAGGCAGCTTTGTCCAAATTGCCATTGGGTGAAGGTGAATCTGTATCCAGTAAACCCAACGAGGAAAAGCC
>Ga0209941_1001996_pt1 | contig 12285 bp, 19 predicted proteins | sample ThiBiot_300_plan_FD_183945 | JGI IMG/M metagenome (GOLD analysis project Ga0209941, IMG submission 183945) | Wastewater bioreactor microbial communities from Cape Town, South Africa - Thiocy_solids_1 (SPAdes) | ecosystem: Engineered > Bioremediation > Thiocyanate > Unclassified | place: South... | reverse complement strand
GATGCCGACGACGGCGACGCCCTTGAGGTCGGTGCGCACGCCCAGCCGCTGCGCCAGCCGCGGCGACAGTTCCGCAACCCTGGCGCCGGCGAAGGGGCTGCGTCCGCGAAGCGTCACGGCGGCGGCGCTGGCGCCCTCGGGCGCGCGCTCCAGCACGACCTCCAGCGTCTCATCCTGCCCCTTGCTCAGGACGTCCAGCCGAGCCGTCGCGCCGATCGCCTGCGTCGCCAGCCGGTAGCCGAGCGCATCCACGCCTTCCAGCGCGGCCCCGTTCATTTTCAGCACGACGTCGCCCGGCTTCAGCCCGGCCTTGGCCGCCGGCCCGCCATCCTCCACGGAGGTGACCAGCGCGCCGCCCGGCGCATCCATGCCGAGCGATTCGGCGATCTGCGGCGTCACCGGTTCGAACTGCGCGCCGATATAGGGTCGTTCGAAGAAATCGCGCCCCGCCTTGGCCGCCTCGACGAAAGCATGCACCATGTTGGAGGGGATGGCGAAGCCGATGCCGATCGAGCCGCCGCTGCGCGAATAGATCGCCGTGTTGATGCCGACCAGCTGGCCGCCCATGTTGATCAGCGCCCCGCCCGAATTGCCGGGATTGATCGCCGCATCGGTCTGGATGAAGAAGCCGAAGTCCGAAACGCCGATATGGCTGCGGGCCAGCCCGGAGACGATGCCGCTGGTGGTGGTCTGGCCGACCCCAAACGGATTGCCAATGGCAAGCACCAGGTCGCCAATCTCGAGCGCATCGGAATCACCGATCGGCACCACCGCAAACGGCTTGTCACTCTCGATCCTGAGCACCGCGAGGTCGACCGTCTCGTCCTTGAGCAGCACCGTGCTGGTGAACTCCCGCCCGTCGGAAGTCGCCACCTTCACCTCGTCCGCATCCTTGATGACATGGAAATTGGTGACCACGATGCCGCTCGGATCGACGATCACGCCGGAGCCGAGCGAGGACTGCGCGCGCGGCCGCGAACGCCCGAAGAACTGCTCGAAGAAGGGATCGCCCTCGAACGGCGAAACGACCTTGGCCGTCTGCGAGGCGTAGACGTTGACCACGGCGGGCGCCGTCTGCTTGACCAGCGGCGCGAACGACAGCTGTATCTCGTCGCGGCCGAACGGCACCCGCTTGTCCGGCCCGGCGGTCGGGTTCTCGCCTTCGACGCCGCGCAGAAGGTCCGTCAGCACGTCGGTCAGGCCGGGGTCCTTGTCCTGCGCCGCGGCCCGCTGCTCGGCCGGCACGGCGGCGAGCCCCATCAGGGCACAAAATACGATCAGGGACAGCCGTTTCAACATGCGCGAATCCTCCGGGCCGGTTCGCGCGCCATTGTGGTGAGGATTGTGCAAAATGAAAGGCCGATGCGCTGCCGCCTGGCAAAAAGAACCCCCTCGCCGCCGGGGCACGGGCAATAAAAAAGGGGCCGAGCGGCCCCTTGGAGTATTTCAGGAGAAGCCGGAGCTCAGGCGGCGGCTTCCTCGCTGGCCTCGGCCTCGACGCGAGCGCGGTCGGCCGCACCCTTGGCCGAGGTGTCGCGGTCCACGAATTCGATCACGGCCATGGCGGCGTTGTCGCCCTTGCGGAAGCCCGCCTTCATGATGCGCAGATAGCCGCCGTTGCGGGTGGCGTAGCGCGGGGCGATGGTTTCGAACAGGCGCTTGACGACGTTCTCGTTGCCGATCTGGGCGATCACCTGGCGGCGGGCGTGCAGGTCGCCGCGCTTGCCGAGCGTCACCAGCTTCTCGACGATCGGCCTGAGGTCCTTCGCCTTCGGCAGGGTGGTGACGATCTGCTCGTGCTCGATTAGAGACACGGCGAGGTTGGCGAACATCGACCGGCGATGGCTGATGCTGCGGGCGAAGCGGCGGCCTTTGAAACCGTGGCGCATGGCTCTTTTCCTTCTCTAGCTAGTCAAGAGGCCACGGCCTCTGATGGTTTTCCGCATGGCCGTCGGACCGGCACGCCAGTCCTTGGCACCATGCTCTATCCGGGTTCAGTACTGGTCTTCGTAACGCTTGGCGAGGTCTTCGATGTTTTCCGGCGGCCAGTCCGGCACTTCCATGCCGAGGTGAAGGCCCATGGCCGCCAGCACTTCCTTGATCTCGTTCAGCGACTTGCGGCCGAAGTTCGGCGTGCGCAGCATCTCGGCTTCGGTCTTCTGGATCAGGTCGCCGATATAGACGATGTTGTCGTTCTTCAGGCAGTTGGCCGAACGTACCGAAAGCTCCAGTTCGTCGACCTTCTTGAGCAGCGCCGGGTTGAAGGCAAGCTCGGTGACCTGCTCTTCGGCCTGCGCCTTCTGCGGCTCCTCGAAGTTGACGAACAAGCCAAGCTGGTCCTGGAGAATGCGGGCGGCGAACGCCACCGCGTCCTCGCCCGAGATCGAGCCGTTGGTGTCGATCGTCATGGTCAGCTTGTCATAGTCGAGAACCTGGCCCTCGCGGGTGTTCTCGACCTTGTAGGAAACCTTGCGGACCGGGGAATAGAGCGAATCGACCGGGATCAGGCCGATCGGCGCGTCCTCGGCGCGGTTGCGGTCCGCCGGCACATAGCCCTTGCCGGTGTCGACGGTGAATTCCATGCGGATTTCGGCGCCCTCGTCCAGCGTACAGATGACGTGGTCGGGGTTGAGGATCTCGACATCGCCCACCGTCTGGATGTCCCCGGCCAGCACCGCGCCCGGACCCTGCTTGCGCACGACCATGCGCTTGGGGCCGTCGCCTTCCATCTTGATGGCGATTTCCTTGATGTTGAGCACGATGTCGGTGACGTCCTCGCGCACGCCGGCGATCGAGGAGAACTCATGCAGTACGCCGTCGATCTGAACCGCGGTGACGGCAGCGCCCCTGAGCGAAGACAGCAGCACGCGGCGCAGCGCATTGCCGAGCGTGAGGCCGAAGCCCCGCTCCAGCGGCTCGGCCACCAGCGTAGTCAGCGTCTTTCCTTTGGACGAGAACTCGATCTTGTTCGGCTTGATCAGTTCCTGCCAGTTTTTCTGGATCATTTTTTCTTCCCTCGCTTGCCCATCACCATCCAATCGTGACGGGCGACCTGGAAATTACAGATGAGCGCCCGCGGCGCTCATCTGGCAAATCGACGAAAATATCAGACGCGGCGCTTCTTGCGCGGGCGGCAGCCATTGTGCGGGATCGGCGTCACGTCGCGGATCGAGGTAATGGTGAAGCCGGCGGCCTGAAGGGCGCGCAGCGCCGATTCACGGCCTGAACCGGGACCGCACACCTCGACCTCGAGCATGCGCATGCCGTGTTCCTGCGCCTTCTTGGCGCAATCCTCGGCGGCCATCTGGGCGGCGAACGGGGTCGACTTGCGCGACCCCTTGAACCCTTGCGCGCCGGCCGACGACCAGGCGATCGCATTGCCCTGCGCGTCGGAAATGGTGATCATCGTGTTGTTGAAGGTCGAGTTGACGTGGGCGACGCCCGACGAGATGTTCTTGCGTTCGCGACGGCGAACACGAGCGGCTTCCTTGGCCATGATATTCCTTTCAGTTGATCTCTACACCGCCGTAATGCCAGCGGCTACACCTGCGGCAGTCGGCAGATCGGCAGCCGGAAATCGATTTTTCCGACCGCCGGCTGCCTATTGCCGAATGCCCTACTTCTTCTTGCCGGCGATCGCCTTGGCCGGGCCCTTACGGGTACGCGCGTTGGTATGCGTGCGCTGGCCGCGCACCGGCAGCGACCGGCGATGGCGAAGGCCGCGGTAGCAGCCGAGGTCCATCAGCCGCTTGATGTTCATCGACACTTCGCGGCGCAGGTCGCCCTCGACCTGGTAGTCGCGGTCGATGGCTTCGCGGATTTGCAGGATTTCCGCGTCGGTCAACTGGTTGACGCGGCGATCGGCCGGGATGCCGACCTTGTCGACGATTTCCTGGGCGAACTTCTTGCCGATGCCGTGAATGTACTGAAGCGCGATGACGACGCGCTTGTTGGTCGGGATGTTGACGCCGGCTATACGAGCCATGTTTGTCTTCTCCATGTGGGCCGGCTTCGAAGGCCGGCGCTTTTCAAGATGCCCCGCGTCCGGTGGAGGCCGGCCCTTGCGGGTGTTCCATGTTCAATGCAAAAGACCCGTCCTTTCGGACAGGCAAGCTTCATGCCTGATAGGGAGACGCGCCGCCATACTCCGCATGGGCGGCGCTGTCAAGGGTTTGTCAGGCGTTCGCCGCCGCCGAAACCAGCTTCTCGATCTCGGCGGTGACGCTGTCCATGTCCGCCATGCCGTCGATCGTCTTCAGCTGGCCGGTGCCGGCATAGTAGTTCGACAGCGGCGCGGTCTTCTCGCGATACTCGGCGAGGCGCTTCTTGAACGATTCGGGATTGTCGTCCGCCCTTACCTGGCCGCCGGCCGCCCTGGTGTCGGCAACGCGCTTTTCCATGCGCTTGACCAGCGCGTTCTCGTCGACCTTGAGTTCGATGACCGCGTCGAGTTCCAGCCCCTTGCCGGCGAGGATGCCGGTCAGCGCCTCGGCCTGCGGCACGGTACGGGGAAAGCCGTCGAGGATGAAGCCGCGCGCCGCATCCGGCTCGGCGATGCGGTCGGCGACGATCTGGTTGACGATCTCGTCGGAGACGAGGCCGCCGGCGTCCATGATCGCCTTGGCCCGCTTGCCGACCTCGGTTCCGGCCTTGACCGCAGCCCGCAGCATGTCGCCGGTGGAGAGCTGCGGAATGCCGTGTCTTTCGACCAGCCGCTGCGCCTGCGTACCCTTGCCCGCTCCGGGCGGCCCGAGCAGTATCAACCTCATTTGCTTCTCTTACCCCCGCGCAGCTTCGACTTCTTGATCAGGCCCTCGTATTGGTGGGCCACCAGGTGGCCTTGCAGTTGCGCCACGGTATCGAGCGTAACACTGACCACGATCAAAAGCGAAGTGCCACCAAGGTAGAAAGGAATGCCGGTTGCCGAGATGAGGTATTCGGGCAGGAGGCAGACGGCCACCAGATAGATGGCGCCGACCACGGTGATGCGGGTCAGCACGTAGTCGATATATTCGGCGGTCCGCTCGCCCGGGCGGTAGCCCGGAATGAAGCCCGAATGCTTCTTGAGCTGGTCGGCCGTCTCCTTCGGATTGAAGACGATGGCCGTGTAGAAGAAAGTGAAGAACGCGATCATGCCGCCGTAAAACAGCATGTAGGCCGGCTGGCCGTGGCCGAACGTGGTCAGGATCATCTGCACCCAGGACGGCAGGCTGGTGCTGTCGGAGAACCCGGCAAGGGTGGCCGGCAACAGGAGCAGCGAGGAAGCGAAGATCGGCGGGATGACGCCGGACGTGTTTAGCTTCAGCGGCAGGTGCGAGGTATCGCCCTGGAACATGCGGTTGCCGACCTGGCGCTTCGGATACTGGATCAGGAGCCTGCGCTGCGCGCGCTCCACGAACACCATCAGCGTGATGACGGCCACGGCGAGCACCAGGATCGCCAGGAGCAGGCTGGTCGGCAACGCGCCGGTGCGGCCGAGTTCCAGCGTGCCGCTGAGCGCCGCCGGCATGCCGGCGACGATGCCGGCGAAGATGATCAGCGAAACGCCGTTGCCGATGCCGCGCGCGGTGATCTGCTCGCCGAGCCACATCAGGAACATGGTGCCGCCGGTCAGGCTGATGACCGCCGAGACCTCGAAGAAGGGTCCCGGGTTGGTGACGATGTTGTTGCCGCTCGATAAGCCGACGGCGATGCCGTAGGACTGCACGATCGCCAGGAGCACCGTGCCGTAGCGGGTGTACTGGTTGATGATCTTGCGACCCTGCTCGCCTTCCTTCTTCAGCGCTTCCAGCGACGGGATCACCGACGTCATCAGCTGCATGATGATGGAGGCGGAAATGTAGGGCATGACGCCGAGCGCGAAGATCGCCATGCGCTCCACGGCGCCGCCGGCGAACATGTTGAACATGCCGAGAACGCCGCCGCTCTGCTGCTGGAACGCCTGCGCGAACGCTTCCGGGTTGATGCCGGGGAGCGGGATATAGGTGCCGAGCCGATAGACGAACAGCGCACCCAGCGTGAACCAGATGCGCTTCTTGAGGTCCTCGGCCTTGGCGAAGGCCGCAAAATTGAGATTCGAGGCGAGTTGTTCAGCAGCCGAAGCCATGCGTGATTCTCCGCTTGGTCACGCCCAAGGCCCGCAGATCAGGGCACCGCGTGTTATCGAAGCCACGAGATAGGCTCCGCGTGCCAAAGATGCAAGCGGCCGCGATGACGCGGCCGCAGGCGAAAAACCGTTATTCGGCGGCTGCCTTTTCAGGCAGCTTGACCGATCCGCCGGCCTTCTCGATCTTCTCGATCGCCGCCTTGGAGGCGCCGGCGACGTCGAAGGAAAGCTTGGCCTTCAGATCGCCGTCGGAAAGGACGCGCACGCCGTCCTTGGCGCGGCGCAGCACGCCGGCCTTGACCAGCGCTTCCACGTTCACCGTTTCCTTGGCGTCGAGCTTCTTGGCGTCGATGGCGGCCTGGATGCGGCCGAGCGACACGGTGGCGAAGCTCTTGGCGAAGATGTTGTTGAAGCCGCGCTTGGGCAGGCGGCGGTAGAGCGGCATCTGGCCGCCCTCGAAGCCGTTGATGGCGACGCCAGAGCGGGACTTCTGGCCCTTGACGCCGCGGCCGCCGGTCTTGCCGGAGCCGGAACCGATGCCGCGGCCGAGACGCTTCTTGGCGTGGGTAGCGCCTTCGTTGTCACGCAGATCGTTGAGTTTCATCGTCATTCTCCTCGATACCCGCTCACGCCTCGTCCACGACGCGGACGAGGTGCTGAACGGCTGCGATCATGCCGCGCACGGAAGGCGTGTCTTCCAGCGTGCTCTTCTTGTGCATCTTGTTGAGGCCGAGGCCGACCAGCGTCGCGCGCTGTTCCTTCGGGCGGCGGATCGGCGAGCCGATCTGCTCAACGGTGACGGTCTTTCCTGCTTTCTTTGCCATGGTTCTATCCCTCGGCGCCGACTATTCTTCGGCCGCGGCGGCAGTGCCGCGACGGGCCTGAAGCATCGAATACTTGATGCCGCGCGCAGCCGCCACATCCTTCGGATGCATCTGGTTCTTCAGCGCGTCGAACGTGGCGCGGATCATGTTGTAGGGGTTCGACGACCCCATCGACTTGGCGACCACGTCGTGCATGCCGAGCGTTTCGAACACGGCGCGCATCGGACCGCCGGCGATGATGCCCGTACCGACCTTGGCCGAGCGCAACAGCACGCGGCCGGCGCCGTGGCGGCCCTCGACGTCGTGGTGCAGCGTACGGCCGGAGCGCAGCGGCACGAAGATCATGTCGCGCTTGGCCGACTCGGTCGCCTTGCGGATCGCCTCCGGCACCTCGCGGGCCTTGCCGTGGCCGAAGCCGACGCGGCCCTTCTGGTCGCCGACGACGACGAGGGCTGCAAAGCCGAAGCGCCGGCCGCCCTTGACGACCTTGGCGACGCGGTTGATGTGAACGAGCTTGTCGACGATGCCGTCGTCGCGCTCTTCGCGATCGCGGCCACGGCCGCCATCCCTACGTTCCTGTGCCATATCCTGGTTCCTTGTTCTTTTCCGGAAGCACGGTTTCAATGAATGCCGGCCCTCTTAACGAGAGCCGGCGGCGAAATCAAATATCCTGAACGGTCCGCGCGGAAAACCGGCGGATTTTCCGCCGGCAGCCGCCCTTGAAGCCGTTTAGAAGCTCAGCCCGCCTTCGCGGGCGGCTTCCGCCAGCGCCTTGACGCGGCCATGATAGATATAGGCGCCACGGTCGAAGACGACTTCCTTGACGCCGGCCTTGACGGCCCGCTCGGCGATCAGCTTGCCCACGGCGGCGGCGGCAGCCGAGTCGGCGCCGGTCTTCTTCGTATCCTTGAATTCCTTCTCCAGCGTCGAGGCGGCGGCGATGGTCGCGCCCTTCGCGTCGTCGATCAGCTGGGCGTAGATGTTCTTCGAGGTGCGATGCACCGAAAGACGCGGGCGGCCGTTGGCCACGCTCTTGAGTTGACGGCGAACGCGCGCGGCGCGGCGCTGGGTCGAATCCTTGGATGCCATGTCTGTTCCTGCCTTCATGAGCCGGGGCTTGCCCTGTGCGGTAGAAGAGGTCTCCCGCGACAATGCCCCGTGGCGTTACGATGAGTAGCTTACTTCTTCTTGCCTTCCTTGCGCACGATCTTCTCGCCTTCGTAGCGCACGCCCTTGCCCTTGTAGGGCTCGGGTTCGCGATACTCGCGGATTTCGGCCGCGACCTGGCCGACCTTCTGCTTGTCGATGCCCGAAACGGTGATTTCGGTGGGCTTCGGCGTGGCGAGCGTGATGCCTTCGGGCGCCTCGTAGACGACCTCGTGGCTGAAGCCGAGCGACAGTTGCAGGTTCTTGCCCTGCATGGCCGCGCGGTAGCCGACGCCGCTGATCTCGAGCTTCCTCTCGAAGCCGTCCTTGACGCCCGTCAGGATGTTGACGATCTGCGTGCGCGACATGCCCCACTTGGAGCGCGCGGTCTTGGACTGGTCGCGCGGCTCGACGGCGATCTCGCCGTTCTCCAGCTTGACCAGCACCTCGTCGTTGACGACGAACTTGAGCTCGCCCTTCGGGCCCTTCGCCGTCACGGTCTGGCCGTCTACGTTGGCGGTTACGCCTTGCGGCACCGAAACAGGCTTCTTACCGATACGAGACATGTCGTGTCTCCTCTTTCCTTAATACCTGTGAATGGAAAAACGATGGACGGCACCAAGGCCACCGCATCACCGTTCGCCATCCACCATCAGAATACCTGGCAGAGAACTTCGCCGCCGACGTTCTGCTCGCGGGCCTCATGATCGGCCATCACGCCCTTCGGCGTCGAAAGGATGGCGATGCCGAGGCCGTTGGCCACCTGCGGGATGGACTTGGCCGAAACGTAGACACGGCGGCCGGGCTTCGAAACGCGCGCGATTTCACGCACCACCGGCGAGCCGTCGAAATACTTCAGCTCGATGTTGATCTCGGACTTGCCGTTGTCGAAATCGGTCTGGCTGTAGTCGCGGATATAGCCTTCCGACTTCAGCACGTCGAGGACGCGGGCGCGCAGCCGCGAAGCCGGCGTGGAGACGCTCGACTTCTTGCGGCCGTAGGCGTTGCGGATGCGGGTCAGCATATCGCCGAGAGGATCGCTCAATGACATCTCATGTCCTCCTTACCAGCTCGACTTGACCAGGCCCGGAATCTGGCCGTTGTTGCCGAGGTCGCGAAGCGCGATGCGCGATACCTTGAGCTTGCGATAATAGGAACGCGGGCGCCCGGTTACCTCGCAGCGGTTGCGGATGCGGATCTTGGCCGAGTTGCGCGGCAGTGCCGAAAGCTTGAGCTGGGCGCGGAAGCGCTCGTCCATCGGCTTCGACTGGTCCATGATGATGGCCTTGAGGGCGGCGCGGCGCGCGGCGTACTGGTCCACGAGCTTGCGACGATGCTTGTTCTTCTCGACTGAGCTGGTCTTTGCCATTTCAGAGTTTTCCTTTGCTCGCTGCCGTTACTGGCGGAAGGGGAAGTTGAAAGCCTTGAGCAAAGCCCTGGCTTCGTCGTCCGTCTTCGCCGTCGTACACACGATGACGTCCATGCCCCAGACCTGATCGACCTTGTCGTAGTTGATCTCCGGGAACACGATATGCTCCTTGATGCCCATGGCGTAGTTGCCACGGCCGTCGAAGCTCTTGGGGTTCAGGCCGCGGAAGTCGCGAACGCGCGGCAGCGCGATGTTGACCAGGCGGTCCAGGAATTCGTACATGCGCTCCTTGCGCAGCGTGACCTTGGCGCCGATCGGCATCTCCTCGCGTACCTTGAAGCCGGCGATCGACTTGCGCGCACGCGTCACCACGGCCTTCTGGCCGGCGATCAGCGCCAGGTCCTCGGCCGCGACCGAAGGCTTCTTGGAATCCGCCGTCGCCTCGCCGACGCCCATGTTCAGCACGATCTTGTCGATGCGCGGGATCTGCATCTCGTTGTCGTACTTGAACTGCTCCTGCATCGCCTTCTTGATGGTCTCGTTGTAGACCTTCTTCAGGCGCGGCGTGTTCTTGGCTTCCGCCTGTGCTGCCTTAGCCATTGATGACTTCTCCCGAGCGCTTGGCGACGCGCACCTTCTTGCCGTCCTTCTCGAACCGGAAGCCGACGCGGGTCGGCTTGCCGTCCTTGGGGTCGGCGACGGCGATGTTCGAAAGCCGGATCGGCGCTTCCTTGGTGATGATCCCGCCCTCCTGGGACTGGGTCTGCTTCTGGTGGCGGCGAATGAGGTTCACGCCGCGCACGACGGCGGTGTCGTCCTTCGGCTGCACCGAAAGAACTTCGCCGGTACGGCCCTTGTCCTTGCCGGCAAGCACGACGACCTTGTCGCCCTTACGGATCTTTTGCATTGGTCGGTTTCCTTACAGCACTTCGGGCGCGAGCGAGATGATCTTCATGTGGTTCTTGGCGCGCAGCTCGCGCGGAACCGGCCCGAAGATACGCGTGCCGACCGGCTCTTTCTTGTTGTCGACGAGAACGGCCGCGTTCTTGTCGAAACGGATCACGCTGCCGTCGGGGCGGCGGATGTCCTTGGCCGTGCGCACCACGACCGCCTTCATCACATCGCCCTTCTTGACGCGCCCGCGCGGAATGGCTTCCTTGATCGACACCACGATGATGTCGCCCACGGAAGCGTATTTCCGCTTCGAGCCGCCGAGCACCTTGATGCACATGACACGGCGCGCGCCGGAATTGTCGGCAACGTCCAGGTTAGTTTGCATCTGAATCATGACTGGCCGCCTTCTTCTTTCCTAACGGGGCGGGCGCCTCGCACCCTCCCCCGGTCTGTCCAAAATCCGTCTCTGTCTCAGGCCTGGTCGCTCTCGACCACGACCCAGCGCTTGTCCTTGGAGATCGGCTTCGATTCCTGGATGAACACCTGGTCGCCGACCTTGTAAGCGTTGTTCTCGTCATGCGCCTTGTAGCGCTTCGACATGCGAACGACCTTCTTCATGACGGGATGCGTGAAGCGCCGTTCGACCTTGACGACGACCGTCTTTTCGTTCTTGTCGCTGACGACGGTGCCCTGCAAAATGCGCTTTGGCATGATTTTCGTCCTTACGCCTTCTTGGAGGCGGATTTTTCCGCCGCGATGGTCTTGATGCGCGCGATGTCCCTGCGGACCTCTCTGACGCGCGCGGTCTTCTCTAGCTGGCCGGTCGCCTTCTGGAAGCGCAGGTTGAACTGCTCCTTCTTCAGGCTGGCCAATTCGTCGGTAAGCTGATCCTGCGTCTTGGCGCGGAGGTCATCGGCCTTCATGATAGCAATCCTTATTCCGCAATGCGCTGAACGAAGCGCGTCCTGACCGAAAGCTTGGCGGCCCCCAGGCGGAGCGCCTCGCGCGCGATTTCTTCCGGCACCCCGTCGATCTCGAACATGATGCGGCCGGGCTTGACGCGCGCCGCCCAGTAATCGACCGCGCCCTTGCCCTTGCCCATGCGGACTTCGGTCGGCTTGGAGGTCACCGGCAGGTCCGGGAAAATACGGATCCAGACGCGGCCGGCGCGCTTCATCTCGCGGGTGATCGCGCGGCGGGCCGCCTCGATCTCGCGCGCGGTCACGCGGTTCGGCTCCAGCGCCTTCAGCCCGAAGCCGCCGAAATTAAGGTCGGTGCCGCCCTTGGCGGCGCCGTGAATGCGGCCCTTGAACTGCTTGCGGAACTTCGTGCGCTTCGGTTGCAGCATCTTATCTACTCCAGATTCTCAAAATCCGCTCAGGCGTTCTCGCGGCGGCGGCTGCCGGCGCGCTCGCCGCCGTGGTCACCCTCGGTCGCCCGGCGCTCGGAGGCCATCGGATCGTGCTCGAGGATCTCGCCCTTGAACACCCAGACCTTGACGCCGCAGATGCCGTAGGCGGTGTTGGCTTCGGCCGTGCCATAGTCGACGTCGGCCCGGAGCGTATGCAGCGGCACGCGGCCTTCGCGATACCACTCCATGCGCGCGATCTCGGCGCCGCCGAGGCGGCCGCCGCAGTTGATGCGGATGCCTTCCGCGCCGAGGCGCATCGCCGACTGCACCGCCCTTTTCATCGCACGACGGAACGCGATGCGGCGCTCCAACTGCTGGGCGATCGACTGCGCGATCAGCGTGGCGTCGATCTCGGGCTTGCGCACCTCGACGATGTTGAGGTGGGTTTCCGACTTCGTCATCTCCATCAGCTTCTTGCGAAGCTTCTCGATGTCGGCGCCCTTCTTGCCGATGATCAGGCCCGGCCGCGCGGCGTGGATCGTCACCCGGCACTTCTTGTGCGGGCGCTCGATGACGATCTTGGAGATCGCCGCCT
>Ga0209941_1001995_pt1 | contig 12285 bp, 14 predicted proteins | sample ThiBiot_300_plan_FD_183945 | JGI IMG/M metagenome (GOLD analysis project Ga0209941, IMG submission 183945) | Wastewater bioreactor microbial communities from Cape Town, South Africa - Thiocy_solids_1 (SPAdes) | ecosystem: Engineered > Bioremediation > Thiocyanate > Unclassified | place: South... | reverse complement strand
CCGCCGACGGCGAGCGCATTGTGCGCTTGGTCGCCCACCATGTCGGCGCCGAGGTCCATGCCGGCAATCCCCGCGTCTCCGCCGAACTACCGGAAACGGGAGAGCGGTTTGAGGGCCTGCTGCCGCCCGTGGTGGCGGCGCCGGCCTTTGCCATCCGCAAGCCCGCCGTCGCCGTCTTCACGCTGCAGGACTACGTCGCCGCCGGCACCATGACGGCCGAGCAGGCCGAGATTCTGCGCCAGGCGGTCGCCGATCGGCGCAACATCCTCGTCGCCGGCGGCACGTCGACTGGCAAGACTACTCTGACCAACGCGCTGCTCGCTGAGGTCTCCAAGACCTCCGACCGCGTCGTGCTGATCGAAGACACGCGCGAGCTTCAATGCGCCGCGCCGAACCTTGTCGCCATGCGGACCAAGGATGGCGTCGCCACGCTGTCCGATCTCGTCCGCTCGTCGCTGCGCCTTCGCCCGGACCGGATTCCGATCGGCGAGGTGCGCGGGGCCGAGGCGCTCGACCTGCTCAAAGCCTGGGGCACCGGCCATCCCGGCGGGATCGGCACGATCCACGCAGGCACCGCGCTCGGCGCGCTGCGCCGCCTCGAGCAGCTCATCCAGGAAGCCGTCGTCACCGTCCCGCGCGCGCTGATCGCCGAGACGATCGATCTCGTCGCCGTGCTCTCGGGCCGGGGCTCCACCCGACGCCTGGCCGAGCTCGGCCGCGTCGAGGGTCTCAACCCCGACGGCGACTACCGCGTCCGCCCCGCCACCCAGCCCTCCGAAGGAGACTCCGCATGATCCGCCGTGCCCTGCATTTCCGTCGCCATGTCGCGACTACCGCATCCGTCCTGATGGTCAGCTTGATGCTGGCTCCCGCCGCCCATGCCTCCGGCTCCTCGATGCCTTGGGAGGCGCCGCTGCAATCGATCCTGCAATCGATCGAGGGTCCGGTCGCGAAGATCATCGCGGTGATCATCATCATCGTCACCGGCCTGACGCTCGCCTTCGGCGACACCTCGGGCGGCTTCCGCCGCCTGATTCAGATCGTCTTCGGCCTGTCGATCGCCTTCGCCGCGTCGAGCTTCTTCCTGTCGTTCTTCTCGTTCGGCGGCGGAGCGCTCGTCTGATGGCGGGTCTCATCGAGAGCCGCAGCGACGTGCCCGGCTACAGCGTCCCGGTCCACCGAGCACTGACGGAGCACATCCTCCTCGGCGGCGCGCCACGGGCCATCGCCATCCTCAACGGCACACTCGCCGCCGCTCTCGGTCTCGGCCTTCGCCTCTGGCTGGTCGGCCTCGGTCTCTGGGCCATCGGCCATTTCGCCGCCGTCTGGGCGGCCAAGCGCGACCCGCAATTCGTCGATGTCGGTCGGCGGCACCTCCGCATTCCCGGTCACCTGAACGTCTGAGGCGCGCCCATGATGAACCTCGCCGAATATCGCCGCACCTCGACCCGGCTCGCGGATTTCCTGCCCTGGGCGGCGCTGGTCGCTCCCGGCGTCGTGCTGAACAAGGACGGCAGCTTCCAGCGTAGCGCGCGTTTCCGCGGCCCCGATCTCGACTCCGCTGTGCAAGCCGAGCTGATCGCCGTCGCGGGTCGCCTCAACAGCGCGTTTCGCCGCCTCGGAAGCGGCTGGGCGATCTTCGTCGAGGCGCAGCGCCATGCCGTCGGCGCCTATCCGGCGAGCCGTTTTCCCGATCCGGCCTCGGCCATGGTCGATGCCGAGCGCAAGGCCGACTTCGAGGAGGACGCCGTCCACTACGAGTCGAGCTACTTCCTGACCTTCGCCTTCCTTCCGCCGGCCGAGGACGCCGCGCGCGCTGAGAGCTGGCTCTACGAGGGCAAGGCCGATCGCGGCGTCGACGCGTGGGAGGCGCTGCGCGGTTTCGTCGACCGCACCGATCGCATCCTGCAGCTCGTCGAGGCGTTCATGCCGGAGTGCGGGTGGCTCGATGATGTCGAGACGCTGACCTATCTGCACTCGACGGTGTCGACCAAGCGCTATCGCGTGCGCGTTCCCGAGACGCCGATGTATCTCGACGCGCTGGTCGCCGATCAGCCGCTCACCGGCGGGCTGGAGCCGCGCCTTGCCGATGCGCATCTGCGCATCCTGACTGTTGTCGGTTTTCCGACCGCGACCACGCCCGGCATTCTCGACGACCTCAACCGGCTCGCCTTTCCGTATCGCTGGGCGACGCGGGCGATCCTGCTCGACAAGACCGACGCGACGAAGCTGCTGACCAAGATCCGGCGGCAGTGGTTCTCCAAGCGCAAGTCGATCGCCGCGATCCTCAAGGAGGTGATGACCAACGAGGCGAGCGCCCTGGTCGACACCGATGCCGCCAACAAGGCGGCCGACGCCGACCTCGCGCTGCAGGAACTCGGCGCCGACTATGCCGGACAGGCTTACGTGACCGCTACGATTGCCGTCTGGGACGCCGATCCCCGAGTCGCGGCGGAGAAGCTCCGTCTCGTCGAGAAGGTGATCCAGGGCCGCGATTTCACCGCCATGCCCGAGACGATCAACGCGGCTGACGCCTGGCTCGGCTCGCTGCCCGGTCATGTCTACGCCAATGTGCGTCAGCCGCCGATCTCGACGCTCAATCTCGCCCACATGATCCCCCTCAGTGCCGTGTGGGCGGGGCCGGAACGGGATGAGCACTTTGGTGCGCCCCCCTTGCTGTATGGCAAGACCGAAGGGTCCACTCCGTTCCGGTTCTCCATCCACGTCGGTGACGTCGGCCACACGCTGGTGGTCGGCCCGACCGGCGCCGGCAAGTCGGTGCTTCTGGCGCTCATGGCGCTGCAGTTCCGCCGCTACCCCCGAGCCCAGATCTTCGCCTTCGACTTCGGCGGATCAATCCGCGCCGCCGCCATCGCTATGGGCGGCGACTGGCACGATCTCGGCGGCGGCTTGAGCGAGGGTTCGGCCGACAGCGTTGCGCTTCAGCCGCTGTCCCGGATCGACGAAGCGGCCGAGCGCGCCTGGGCCGCGGACTGGATCGTCGCGATCCTGATGCGCGAGAGCATCCAGGTGACGCCCGAGGTCAAGGAGCTGATTTGGACCGCGTTGTCGTCGCTGGCGAGCGCGCCGATCGCCGAGCGGACCCTGACGGGCCTGTCGGTTCTGCTCCAGTCGAACGACCTGAAGCAGGCGCTGCGGCCATATTGCGTCGGCGGACCCTATGGCCGGCTTCTCGACGCCGAGAGCGAGCAGCTCGGCGTCGCAACGGTCCAGGCCTTCGAAACCGAAGGTTTGATCGGTACAGCCGCGGCGCCAGCCGTGCTCGCCTATCTCTTCCATCGCATCGAGGACCGGCTGAACGGTGAGCCAACGCTGATCATCGTCGACGAAGGCTGGCTCGCCCTCGACGACGAGGGCTTCGCCGGACAGCTCCGCGAATGGCTCAAGACCCTGCGTAAGAAGAACGCCAGCGTCGTCTTCGCCACTCAGTCCCTCTCCGACATCGACGGATCGGCAATTGCGCCGGCCATCATCGAGAGCTGCCAGACGCGACTGCTGCTGCCGAACGAGCGGGCGATCGAGCCGCAGATCACCGCGATCTATCGCCGGTTCGGCCTCAACGACCGGCAGATCGAGATCCTCGCGAGGGCCATGCCCAAGCGGGACTACTACTGCCAGAGCCGCCGCGGCAACCGGCTCTTCGAGCTGGGCCTCTCGGACGTCGCGCTGGCGCTCTGCGCCGCATCCTCCAAGACCGACCAGGCGGCCATCGATCACATCGTCTCCGAGCACGGCCGCGACGGCTTCCTCGCGGCGTGGCTTCGCCATCGCGGCGTCGACTGGGCCGCCGACCTCATTCCCAACCTCACCAACCTGGAGAGCCAGCCATGAAACTGCGTGTCCCTCGCGCGGCGCTCGCCGCCGCCATCCTTGCCGCACCGCTGTCGATGTCGCCAATGATGATCGCCCCGGCCTCGGCCCAATGGATCGTCTACGACCCGACCAACTACGCCCAGAACGTGCTGCAGGCCGCTCGCGCGCTGGCGCAGATCAACAATCAAATCACCTCGCTGCAGAACCAAGCGCAGTCCCTGATCAATCAGGCGCGCAACCTCGCAAGCTTGCCTTACTCCTCGCTCCAGCAGCTCCAGCAGTCGGTGCAACGAACCCAGCAACTCCTCCAGCAGGCCCAGGGCATCGCTTACAACGTCCAGAACATCGATCAGGCGTTCCGCACGAACTACGGAGCCGGGAGCGCCTCGATGTCGGCCTCCGACCAGCAGCTCGTGGCGCAGGCCAAGGAGCGCTGGAACAACACCGTCTCGGGGCTGCAGGATGCGATGCGCGTCCAGGCCGGTGTCGTCGGCAACATCGACACCAACCGCACGCAAATGTCCGCGCTGGTCGGCCAGAGCCAGGGCGCGACGGGCGCGCTGCAGGCCACCCAGGCCGGCAACCAGCTCCTGGCGTTGCAGGCCCAGCAGCTCGCCGATCTCACCGCCGTCGTCTCCGCCAACGGTCGGGCCCAGGCGCTCGCCGACGCCGAGCGGTCCGCCGCCGCTGAACAGGGTCGCGAGCAGCGCCGCCGCTTCCTTACGCCGGGCGCCGGCTACCAGCCCGGCAACGCGCAGATGTTCCCGGGCAGCAACTGAGGGCGCGGCGATGGACGGAAAGATTCTCGCGCGTATCGGCGCCATCGGCTTCGTGACCTTCGCGATCACAGTGACGGCAATCGAACTTTCCCGCAGGGACGAACCGCCGCTCTATCGCAGCGTCGCCGCAGCGACCGAGACGGGTGTGGACCCGCTCAAGACCGAGCTGCGGCGCTGCCAGCAGCTCGGCGAGGCCGGGACCCGCGATCCCGCCTGCCTTCAGGCCTGGGCGGACAACCGCGACCGCTTCCTGAAGCCATCGCAGCCCTTGCAGCCGCAGCCGGCGCCGCAGGCGCCAGGTCCGCAGGGCCAACTGCAGAATTCTCCGGCCGCGCGTGACCCGGCCCTCAGCGACCCCGCACCGGCGACCGACTCCCACACAAACGAGGCGCGTTGAAACATGGGCGGCACGGGCGTCATCGACCACTTCCTGGAGGTCTTCACCCGCTACATCGATAGCGGCTTTGGTCTCCTCAGTGGGGAAGTCGCGTTCATCGCGACGACGCTGATCGTGATCGACGTGACGCTCGCCGCGCTGTTCTGGAGCTGGGGCGCCGACGACGACATCATGGCGCGCTTGGTCAAGAAAACCCTGTTCGTCGGCGTGTTCGCCTATCTCATCGGCAACTGGAACAACCTAGCGCGCATCATCTTCGAGAGCTTCGCAGGACTTGGGCTGAAAGCCTCCGGCACCGGCTTCACGGTCGCCGACATGATGCGACCGGGTCGCGTCGCGCAGACCGGTCTCGATGCCGGACGCCCGTTACTCGAGTCCATATCCGGTTTGATGGGCTACTGGAGCTTCTTCGAGAACTTCATTCAGATCGCGGTAATGCTGCTCGCCTGGGCGCTGGTGCTGCTCGCCTTCTTCATCCTCGCGATCCAGCTCTTCGTCACGCTGATCGAATTCAAGCTGACGACGCTTGCGGGCTTCGTGCTCATCCCCTTCGGTCTCTTCGGCAAGAGCGCCTTCATGGCCGAGCGCGTGCTCGGAAACGTGATCTCCTCCGGCATCAAGGTGCTGGTCCTCGGCGTCATCATTGGCATCGGGTCGAGCCTCTTCTCCGAATTCACCGCCGGCTTCGGTGGGCGAACGCCGACGATCGACGAGGCCATGGCGATCGTGCTCGCCGCATTGACGCTGCTCGGCCTCGGCATCTTCGGTCCGGGCATCGCCAACGGTCTCGTCTCCGGCGGACCCCAGCTCGGCGCTGGCGCCGCCGTCGGCACCGGGCTCGCCGCAGGTGGCATGGTCGCAGCCGGCGCCGCCACTGTGGGAGCCGTCGCGTCGGGAGGTGCAGCGCTCGCAGGCGGCGCTGCGGCCGCCGCTCGTGGCGGCGCGGCATTCGCCGGTGGCGCATCGACAGCATACAGCCTGGGCGCCGCAGGGCAGACGGGCGCCTCGGGCGTGGCCAGCGGTCTGGGCGGCGTTGCCCGGGCCGCTGGTTCCGCCGCTACATCGCCGCTTCGTCGTGCCGCCGAACGTTCGGCCGCCAGCATGCGATCGAGCTTCTCCGATGGAGCCCGCGCCGCTTTCGAAGCGACCGGCGGTTCCTCGACCATCGGGACTGTCGGCGAAGCGGCGAACGACGCCGCGCCGAGCCCCACCGGCGGCGGCGATCAGCCGCCGGCTTGGGCCCGCCGCATGAAGCGCTCCCAACAGATGAGCCACGCCGTCTCGACGACCGTCCACGCCGTGCGCAGCGGCGACAGCCACGGCGGCGGTTCCTCCATCAACCTATCCGAAGGCGACCGCTGATGTTCCGACGACCCTCTACGCACTATGGAAAAGCTCCCGAACCCGAAACGCCGTACCAGCGCGCCGCCCAAGTCTGGGACGACCGCATCGGCTCGGCTCGCGTCCAGGCGCGGAACTGGCGTTACATGGCGTTCGGCTCGCTCTTCCTGTCGGCGGGGTTCGCTGCGGCGCTGGTCTGGCAGTCGGCGCGCGGGACCGTCGTTCCCTGGGTCGTCCAGACCGACCGTCTCGGCCAGGCTCAGGCGATCGCGCCGGCGACCGCCGACTATCAGCCGACCGACCCGCAGATCGCGTTTCACCTCGCGCGCTTCATCGAGCAGGTCCGCTCGATCCCCGCCGACGCGATCATCGTCCGTCAAAACTGGTTGCGGGCTTACGACTTCACGACGGATCGAGGAGCAGCGGCGCTGAACGACTACGCGCGCGCCAACGATCCCTTCGCCAAGGTTGGCCGCCAGCAGATCGCCGTCGACGTCTCGAGCGTGATCCGCGCGTCGCCGGGCAGCTTCCGCGTCGCATGGACCGAGCGCCGCTACGAGAACGGCCAGCTCGCCGAAACGACCCGATGGACGGCGATCCTCACCATCGTCGTCCAGATTCCGCGCAACGCCGACCGGCTGCGCGCCAATCCGCTGGGAATCTACGTCAACGCAATTTCATGGTCACGGGAGCTGGGGCAATGACGATGCCGATTTTCCGTAAAGCCGGAGAACCGGCTTTCCGTAGTCACACATTGGCGGCTTTGCTGCTGTCCGCGACGACGCTTGCCGGCTGCGCGACGACGCAGACGCCGCCGGAGATCAGTTACGACGACGCGCCCGCCGCCGTGCAGACTGTCGATCCGCCGGCGCCGGTTCAGGTGGTCGAGCTGCCGAGGCCGCTGCCTTTGCCCGGACAATTGCAGCGCGTCGAGCCATCGCGCTCGACGCCGGAGCCCACCGATCCTACGGCGCGCGTGAACCAGGCGAACGCAGCCGCGCGCATGCAGCCGGTGCGCAACGGCTTCATCAATTCGATGCAGGTCTATCCCTTCACGCAAGGGGCGCTCTATCAGGTCTATACCGCCGTCGGGCAGATCACCGACATCGCGCTCCAACCCGGCGAGCAACTTGTCGGCTCCGGGCCGGTGGCCGCCGGCGACACGGTGCGCTGGATCATCGGCGACACCCAGAGCGGCTCTGGCGCCACGCTGCAGGTCCACATCCTGGTCAAACCGACGCGCGCCGACCTGATGACCAATCTGGTTATCAATACCAATCTGCGCACCTACCACATGGAGCTGCGCTCGACCGAGCGCACCTATATGGCGTCGGTCTCCTGGCAATATCCGCAAGACCAGCTCATCGCACTTCGCCGTCAGAACGCCGAGGCGCAAGCCACCCAGCCAGTGGCGACGGGCGTCGATCTTTCGCGCATCAACTTCCGCTACGAGGTGACGGGCGACCGCGCGGCGTGGCGGCCTTTGCGCGCCTACGACGACGGCCGGCAGGTCTTCATCGAGTTTCCGAGAGGCATCGGCCAGGGCGAGATGCCGCCGCTCTTCGTCGTCGGCGCCGAGGGCAACACCTCCGAACTCGTCAACTACAGGGTCCGCAACAACTACATGATCGTCGACCGGCTCTTTGCGGCCGCCGAGCTCCGCTTCGGCTCGGGCGACAACCAGAAGCGCGTCCGGATTACCCGCACCGACGGGAGGCCGGCGTCGTGAGCGATGACCGGAACGAGGAAGAGGAATCCGGCGCGCCGCTGACCGGATCGGCCCCGGAGGCGGCCGCACCGATGCGGTTGCGCGCCGATGCGCCGCGCGTGACGCGGCTGTCGCGCAAGGTGCTGGCCGGGCTTGGCTTGGTCGCGAGCCTCGGTCTCGGTGTCGCGCTCGTCTACGCGCTCCAGACCCGCAATGGGGGCCGGCCGCCCGAGGAATTGTATTCGACCGACAACCGCTCGACGGCGGACGGCCTTCAGGGTCTGCCACGGGACTATACCGGTGTGCCTCAGCTCGGTCCGCCACTGCCCGGTGATCTGGGCCGGCCGATCGTCAGCGCCCAGAACCGCGGTCAACCCATGCCGACGCCCGGCGTGGCTCCGCCGCAGCCGGGCCTCAGAGCCGAGGAGCAGCGACGCCTTCAGGAGATCGAGACGGCGCGCACGAGCCGGCTGTTTGCGGCGTCGGAAGCACGGACGTCAGCTCAGCCCACCCCGAATACGCCAGCCCTGGCGCAGCCGGGCCTCACGAGCCTGGGGCTCGCGCCGCCGCCGGCGACACCCACGGCACAGGAACGCCAGCAGGCCTTCCTCAATGCACCAGTCGATCGGCGCACGGTCGCGGCCGATCGCGTCGCCGCACCGGCATCGCCGAACATCCTTCAGGCGGGCGCGATCATCTCGGCCGCGCTGATCACGGGCATCCGGTCCGACCTGCCGGGCCAAATCACAGCCCAGGTCACCGAGAACATCTACGACAGCCCGACGGGACGCATCCTGCTCATTCCTCAGGGGACGCGCGTGATCGGCCAGTATGACAACAACGTCCAGTTCGGCCAGAGCCGTGTCCTCCTAGTCTGGAATCGTCTGATCTTCCCGAACGGCCGCAGCATCGTGCTCGAACGACAGCCCGGCGCCGATGTCGAGGGTTATGCCGGCCTACAGGACGGCGTCGACTATCACTGGTGGGATCTCGCCAAGGCGGCCGGCCTATCGACGCTTCTCAGCGTCGGCGCCGAGCTCGCCACCAATGACGACGATCGGCTGATCCAGGCGATTCGCAATGGCGGTCAGGACACAATCAACGATGCTGGCCAGGAGATCGTCCGTCGCCAACTCAACATCGCGCCGACGCTTACCATCCGGCCGGGCTTCCCGGTCCGGGTGATCGTCACCCGTGATCTCGTGCTCGAACCCTATGGAGGCTCATAATGGTAAAGTTGAAGCTAGGTCGGATCGTCGACGACAAACCCGTCAAGGTCACATTGGACCTGCCGGCGGCGCTTCATCGCGATCTTACTGCCTATGCCGAGACGCTTGGCCGCGAGCAGAGCCAGACGATCCCCGATCCGATCAAGCTCATCGTTCCGATGCTGGAGCGCTTTATCGCGACAGACCGCGGCTTCGCGAAAGCCCGCCGCGCCTTTTCGACCAAATCAAGCACGCGGCCGACCTAAGCTTTCGCTATCTTCCCCCCGCCGATTTGCTGTGGATTTAGCGACTCGTACAAACGCTTGTTGACGCTGCCTCGCGAGGGACACGCTCAGCTCCAGCAGCTGCTTTAGCGGCGCATTCACATTAGCCGCCGACCATACGACGCTTGAGCTGACGCACTCGCTGCCACAGCGGACCGGAACAAACGTCACGCCGGGGTAGCTCACGCCGACTGTAGAGTTAGCCGCCAGAGTGAGCCCGAATGCCTTGCCTACCAAGTTCATGAGATTTTCCCGGCCCACGCGCTGCACCAAGATCTTCGGGTGAAAACCTAAGCCGGAGAGCTGCCGGACAAGAATGCCTTCAACCTCCGGCCCGGCGCCGTCGGCGGACACCAGGAAGGTCTCCTCGCGCAGATCTTCCCAGTCCACGTCCGGGTGCGCCGCAAGACGGTGTTGATCCGGCACGGCGACGAAGATCTGTTCGTCCCAAAGGAGCTTCGCTTCGCAGCCTGGCAGACGCGGCATACCCGGAATGAACGCGGCATCGAGCCGCCCGTTCAGAACGCCGGCAGCATTCGCCTGTGAGGTAGCCTCTTCCACCTTCACATCGACGTTGGGGAATCGGCGGTGATAGGTGTCGAGCAAATCAGCGAGGAATCCGCTTGCCAGGGAGGCCATGAGGCCGATCCTCAGCTCTCCCACGTCGCCACGTTGTGCCAACGCCATTTCGTTGACCGCCCGGCGAAGATGCTCTGCACCGACGGCCGCTTCGCGTAGGAAGCGCTGGCCAACGAGTGTCGGCCGCGTCCCAGTCCTGTTGCGTTCGAACAGCGGGGTGCCGAGTCTGTTTTCGAGCAATAGAATACGGCGGCTGACGGTAGACTGCGAGAGGTTGAGGATATCGGCGGCACGCCGAAAACTGCCATGTTCGGCCACGATGATCGCATACTTCAGGTAGCGCAGATCAAGCGCGAGATCTGGCACGGGGGCATACTCTGGCGCTTCTAGCAATCACGGAAATACTGCAGCCAATTCGTCAGCGAACAGACGCGTGGGCGCCAGGGCGAACGGTGGCTGATATTCCGATTCTGCAAGGGCGAACGTACTCATAATCTATCCCATGGCGGAAGTTGTTCGTTTAAGACCCGCGACAGCACCACCGGCGCTTTCTCATCTGACTCCGCTCAGTCGAACTGCCAGCACGCAGGAACTTGCCGCATGTTACCCTCCGCTAGCCGCATTCTGGAGCACTCGACCAATACCGCCATCGCCGTAGTAGCGGGGTGCCTACTTGCGCCAGTTAGGCATCAAGACCTTCCACTCTGATTGCGCGTTCTTGCCATTGGTGGCTCTTGTCAAATCGCCAATGCTGGAACCCAAAAGAAGTACGCGTTCAGCATGTAGAGGCCGGACACAATCAGCGTCACGCCACCTGCCGTCTCGAAAATCCGGCGATATGGGGCCAAGCCGTGTAAATTCTCGAGCCAACCAACGCTGATGGCACCAAAAGCAACTGGCAGGGCACGCCCTATTCCGAATGCTAGAAGCAGAACGGCGCCAATCCACGGGGAGCCGAGGCCTGCTGTCGCCCCAAGCAGCACGATAAGGGCGGGCGTGCAAAACGGGCAGACTGCGATCGAGAATATGGCCCCAAGAACGAACGCGCCCCAGGAGGCTGTAGGCCGTTTCGCTTTTAGCGCGAAAGCCGGCAGCGGCAGCCGAATCCATCCGGCCCACATCAGTCCAAGAACAATCAGGAGCGGGCCGACCACTAGTCCCCACTCTCGTCCGATGAGAGACGCCACCCAGTGGCCACCCAGTCCAGCAGTGAAGCCCAGCGCGGCGTGCGTGATAAGCATGCCGAGGATGAACATCGCGCCGAAGAGGATCGCTTGTTTCCTCTCGCGGGCTTTTGTGACATAGGCGAGCGAAACGGGAATAGAGGCCAGCGCCACGGGATTGAAACTGAAGACTAAGCCTGTGAGGAAGCCGATGCCAACCGCGGCTATACCCGCTTGCTCAACCGCTTGTCGGAGTGCATCGGCTTCCATCTCAATTCCTCGTCGTACTGCGGCGGATAAGAGCGTCGCGAAGTTGATGGGGGGTGGGTAACGACGAGAATAGGAGTTCGCCGTCAACGGCGATCGTAGGAAGGCTCAGCACACCCAGTTCGACCGCGTAGTCTAGATCTTCAAGGACATTCAGTTCGCGCCATTCGATGCCTGCGACGGTTCGTTCGGCAGTCGCCTTCAAATCCTCTCGCACAGCGGCGCATTGACTGCAGCCTGGCGAATAAAACAGTTCAACTTTCATGACCCGGGTACCGGCATCAAGACTGTGGCTTGTTCCAATGCTGCGATGATGGTGCACTCCTTCACCGGTTGCGCCTCATTCGCGCACTCGGCGATCAATTGATCAAGCGCTTTTGACATCGCCCTCATCACTCGAATCTTGTGCTCGATTTGCAACTTCTTCTCGATCGCTCGCGAGCGAACGTCGCCACAGCAAGCCTTCTCGCGACCACGCAAAACAAGGAGTTCGCGTATCTCCGCGAGCGTGAAGCCGCAGTGCTGGGCCTGCTTGATGAAGTGAATGCGCCGGGCGGACTCCTTGTCGTAGACTCGGTAGCCGCTTTCGCTCCTGTCAACCGGTTCGATCAAACCTTCCCGTTCATAATAACGCAGAGTATCAATGCTGACGTCCACCAGCGCGGCGAGCTTCCCAATTTTCAACATTCTTAACCTCCTGAGCCTGACCCTCGACCCTTGAGTAT
>Ga0209941_1001993_pt1 | contig 12287 bp, 5 predicted proteins | sample ThiBiot_300_plan_FD_183945 | JGI IMG/M metagenome (GOLD analysis project Ga0209941, IMG submission 183945) | Wastewater bioreactor microbial communities from Cape Town, South Africa - Thiocy_solids_1 (SPAdes) | ecosystem: Engineered > Bioremediation > Thiocyanate > Unclassified | place: South... | reverse complement strand
CGCCGGGATGGCGCCAGAACCAGCGGTCCTCGTAGCCCAGCAACGCCTGCACGTACAGCGGCGACACCTGCTCCGGCGTGGCCGGATAGCGCCAGACGCCGCCGGCATCGGCAAACGCGCGCAGCGGGCTGCCGTCGCGGGCGGTCACCACGGTCGCGGCGTCACGGCGGCTGGGCAGCGGCAGCGGGAAGGCGACGTCGAGCAACAGCAAACCGACCAGCAGGGCCACCGTGCCCCAACGCAGCCAGGGCAGCAGCGCGCGCAGGGCACCGCGGAGCCGGCGGATCCGCTGACCGGGAAGTGCGTGCGTCACGCCTTACGCCCCGCCGCGCGCGCCCCGCCTCACGGCTGCACCACCGTGATCCGCTCCGGCACGGCTCTGCCCACGCCGCGCAGGTCCGGACGGTACATGTCCTCCACCAGCGGCGGCGGCACGGTGTAGTTGCCGGGGGTGACCGCGCGCACGAGGTAGAACACCTTGGCGGTGCTGCCCGCGTCCAGCTTGAGCGCCGCCACGTAACGGTCGTCGCGGAACTCCTCGTGGCGCAGGTTGGCGCTGTCCCCACGCTCGCCGATGCCGATGCCGTCCACCACCACCTCGGCCCATTGCTTGGCGTCACCCAGGTTGAAGTTCTCGATCTCCAGCCCCGCCGGCAGCAGGTCGGTCAGCAGCGCGTCGGGCATGTCGCGGTCGGCGGTGACGGCAACCCGCACGATCAGCGCCTCGCCTTCCTTCAACGCTCGCGGCGCCCACGGCTTGCCGTCGGTGCCGAACAGCGCCCGCTCGACCTTGATCACGCTGGCATCCGGCGCAGGCGCGGCGCGCGGCACGCCGGCCACCTCGAGGCTGGCGTAGAACGGCGGCTCGCCGGCCGGCAGGAAGCGCAGGCCCTTGGCCAGGGTGGCGTAATCGACGTCGCGGGCAAAGCTGCGCGCCTTGGCGATGGCTTCCTCGGTGCCGCCGCTGGCCAGCTTGCCGGCCACTTCCTTCTTCACGTCCATCAGCAGCGCCTTGCCCAGCCGCGCCAGCGCGATCTGTTCCTGCGTGCTCAGCCAGAACCACGACGATGCGCGGCGGCGCGCGTCCAGTTCGCGGCTAACCTCGATCACCTTGGCGTCAAAGGCCGGGGCGGCGTAACCGCGCTCGTGGGTCATCGCGATCATCAGCGCCAAGTCGCGCAGCGGCGTGCCGTAGTCACCCAGCCAGTCGTGGCGGTCGCCCTCGAAGGCGAAACCGGCGGCAATCGCCTTGCCGCCGCGCACCTTGTCGCCCTGCATCGACAGCGCCAGCCCGAGGTGCACCAGCGGCAGCCCCTTCAGCGCCTGCTTGCGGTCGTTGTCGTACAGCGCCCGCAGCGTTCCCAGCGGCGCGCGGTTGACCCGCGCCAGCACATAGCCGGCATGCGCCTGGTAGGCGAACTTGAGGTACTGCCGGTGGCTGCGCCCGTAGAACTCGTTGCCACCGGACAGCAGGTCCTCGCTGAGCCGCTGCAGCGCCTTCTGCAGCACCGCCTCGGGCACCACGAAGCCGGCCTGGCGCGCGTCAAGCAGGAACTCGGCGATGTACGGCGTCAGCAGCGGATCGACGTTGTCATCATCACCCCACATCGAGAAATGGCCGTTGCCCGCCTGCATCGACGCCAGCCGGCCGAACGCGCCCTCCATCCGCGCGCGCCGCTTGCCGGCGTCCAGCCCGGCCACGCCGAAGCGCCGGGCGGTTTCCGCATCCAGCGCCAGCGCCGCGTAACCCTTGCTGGTGGTCTGCTCGGCACAGCCATAGGGATAGTCCAGCGCGCCCTTCAGCGCGGCGCCGAACGGGATCGGCGGCAGCGCGCTGACCAGCATGCGCGCACGCACCGAACCCGGCAGCAGCCCCTCGGCAAGGCCGGCATCCATCGACGCCGCTTCGCCCGCGCCCAGCACCTGCGTGCGCGAGCGCAGCACCTGCGGCCACGCTGCACGCACCGGCAGGTCGTACTTGCGGTCCACCTTGAAGCCGTTGCCGTCCACCCGCACCCGCACCTGCGCCATGCCGTAGCCTTCCTGCGCGGTGAGCGGGAAACTCAGCGTGGACTTGGCCTCGCTGCCCAGCGTGAGCGTGCGACTGGCCTCACCGATCGCGGCAGGCCCGATCCCGTCCAGCTTCACCTTGAACGCGCCGGCCTTGCCGGTGAAGTTGGTGATGTCCAGGCTGACCATGCCGCGATCACCCGGCGCCATCGCCCGCGGCATGCTGGCCTCGGCCACGATCGGCGCGCGCACCACCACTTCGGCATCACGATTGCCGTACTGCGCATCGGCATAGACCAGCGCCGACACCCGCAGGGTGCCGTTGAAATCCGGTACCGGCAGCGACACGCGCGCGGTGCCCCTGGCGTCCAGCTTCACCGGCCCGGAGAACAGGTCCACCGTCTGCACCCGCGCGGTCGGCCGCCGCGCCTGCGGCAGCGCGGCCAGCGCCATGTCGCCACCGAAGCGCAGCTTGGCGATACCACCGTCGAAACTCTCGATGACCCGGCCATAGATGTCGTACGCGTCCACGCCCAGGCGGCGCTGGGCGAAGAAGTGCGCGCCGGCATCCGGCACCGGGAAGCGGGTGATGTTGAGGATGCCGACATCCACTGCCGACACCGTGGCATAGGCCGTCTTGCCGGCCAGCTGCGGCGCGCTCAGCGTGACCTGCAGCGGCTGCTGCGGGCGCACCTGTTTCTTCACCGCCAGGCCCACGGCGACGCGGCGGTCACGCCGATCCATCGGCACGAACGCCTCGCCCACCGCCCGCGCGGGGGTGATCTTGCTGGCCGCGCTGCCGCCACGGAACACCAGCGCGGTCACGTACACGTCGTGGCGCTCCCAGTCCTGCGTCACCGGGATTTCCACCACGGTGCCCGGCTTCACGTCCACCGACTGCACGAACAGCATGCGGTCGCTTTCCACCATCACCAAGCCCTTGCCGGCATGCGGCGGCGTCAGGGTGACCTTCAGCTTGTCGCCGGCGCGATAGGCGGTCTTGTCCAGCGCCAGCTTGACCTTGTCGGGGCGCGCGTCCAGTCCGCGGTTCTCGTCGCCCCAGCCCCAGCCGGCGCGGAACGGATAGCGCATGGTCAGCCTGGTCGCCGGATCGAACACCTCCAGCCGGTAGTCGCCCCACTCCACCGGAAAGTCGATGCGCGCCGCGGTGGCGCCGGCGTCGATGCTGCGCGTCTCCACGGTCTGGAAGCGACGGGTGAAATCGTGGCGCCAGCCGCTGTCCTCGTCGTGGCTCCAGTGGTAGTCGCGGAGTTCGCGCACCAGCGACACCTTCAGCCCGGCGGCCGGCCGCGGGCGGCCGTCGCTGCCGTAGCGCATCAGCTCGAACCCGGCGCTCGCATTGGCATTGGCGCCGTCCCCGTCGTCGAACAGCGGGCGCACGCCGACCAGAGCATCGGCCGGCCACAGCGTGCGCACGAGGCTGCGGTTGACGCTGCGGCCGCCGGACTCGAACAGGCTGCCCGACACGATGGCCTGCACCGGCGTGGTGCCCTTCACTTCCGCGGGCAGGGGAATGTCCCTGCGCAGCTCGCCTTTCGCATCCAGCTCGGCATCGATGGCGTCCACGGCGTCCTTCGGCAGCGCCACGGTGGGATCGCCGAAGAACCAGCCCTTCAGATTCTCCAGCGGGTGCTGGTCCACCCGCACCGTCAGCTTGGCGGTGAAGCGGTTGCCCGCGGCCGGCGCGCCGTACAGGTAGGCACCCTTGGCATGCAGCGCCAGCGGCCGGCCGTGGCGCAGGATCGGCGCCGCGCTGCCCAGGTCCAGCTTCATCCGCTCCGGCAGGAACTCCTCGATGCGCAGGCTCATGCCCTGCACCGCCTCCTTGCTGGCCGGATCCGTGCGGAACTCCACCTGCCAGCGGCCGGTGGGCGCTTCTGCAGGAATTGCTTTCTCGAAGCGGAAATAGCCCTGCGCACCGGGCTCGATTTTCGACTCGACGAAGGTCCTGCCATCCGGCTGCTTCAGGCGGACGAACAGGGATTGCGACTTGCCGCCCTTTGCCTGCACCGGCCGGCCGTCGAAGTCGCGCAGCAGCGCGGAGACGCGCACGGTTTCACCCGGCCGGTAGAGGTCGCGGCCCGACCAGGCGAACACGTCGAACCAGGCCTGCTCGCGCCCGGCCACCGCGAACTCGGACAGGTCCAGCGCAGGCTGGTTGAACGGCAGCATCGACATGTCCTTGCCGCGCAGCGCGGTGAGCACATGACCCGCGTCCAGCCGGTAGTCGAGCAGCGCGTTGCCGTTGCCGTCGGTACTGCCCTTGAACACCGGCTGGCCGCGCGCGTCCAGCACCCGCAGCTCGATGTTGGCAAGGCTGTCGCCGCTGGCCAGCGAGGCGGTGTGCACGAACAGCTTATCCTTGTAGGCACGTGCGTGCAGGCCGATGTCGCTGACGCTGAAGAAGGCAACCTCGAACTCGCCCCGGAAGCTGCCCGTCTTCTTCATCACCGCGAAGTACAGGCCGGGTTTCTGCAGTTCGGCGATGTCCTGCAGCGGCAGGTAGGTCAGCACGCGCTCGTTGCGTTCGCCACCCAGCACGAAGCGGTTGACATAGACCGGTTCTGCCATCTTGCCGATCGGCGCGCGGCTGTCCGCGTCGTCCGGGTCGTACCAGGACGGGTCCAGCTCCCAGCTGCCGCGGCGACCACCACGCTGGTAGTCGGCGAAGAACTTCGGCAGCGCGTCATCGCGCACGCGCAGGAACTCGACGTCGACCTCGTCCACGTTCACCGACACCACCGGCAGCCCACGCGATTCCTTCGCCGGGATCACGCTTCCCTGCGAAGCGAAACCCACCGCGGGTTCCAGTTCGCCGGTGAACACCTTCAGCTCCAGGTCCTTGCCGAGCTTGCTGCCGTCGGCGGCGGTCAGCGCGGCGGAAATCCGCAGCGTGTAGTGCTTGTTGGCTTCGACATAGGGAAAGCGCAGGGTCCTGCCGTCGTCCGACAGCGCCCAGCCGCTCTGGCCATCGCCCTTGGCGTCGATGACCAGCAGCTTGTCGAAGTCCTGGGTGCCGACCAGCGGGCGCGAGAACTCCACCGCCACCGCCAGCCCATCCGGTCGCTGGTCCGGCCAGGCGCGCGCCACCGCGAAGCCGGTGATCTTCGCGCGCTCGGCCTTGATCGCCTCACCGCTGGGAGGCGGCAGCTGGCCGCCCGGATCGCGCTTGCAGCCGGCGATCCCCGTCGCCAGCAGGGCCAGCAGCAACAGCCCCAGCAGGCGCCCGGGCGCAAAAGTCCGTGCACGCGTCATCGCGATGTCCATTCCGTGGGATCGCGCCGAGTATAGGGCGCCGGCATGGCCCCGCACGCTGGCCGGCGGGATGCGAAACGCCCGCCGTGAGGGGCGCGGTTCAGACCAGCAGGCGCGACCACATGCCGGCGAAATCCGCGTAGACCCGACGGTGTTGCGCCCATGCCTCCAGCATCGCCAGGCCTTCGTCGCGACTGAATTTCCCCTGCCGGGCCAGCATCGCCAGCGCCGCGGCAAGCCGGCCCGCACGCAGTGCGCGCCCCAGCGGGTCTGCCGGCATCGCATCCAGGCGCTGCGCCTCGAGCGCGGTGCCGATCCGCTCGGAGAGCTCCCACGACACTGCGATGCGGTGCGCCATCGGCGCCGACTGTTCGTCGAGGACGCGGGCTACCGTGCGCGGATCCGGCGACAGGTGCGGGTGCAGCGCATAGTTGTCGCGCAGTACCTGCGCCACCATGATCGCCCCCAGCCCGTGCAGCAGCCCGACCATCTGCGCGGCGAACGCGTCCTCTTCCCCGCGGCCGCCGCGGATCATCCCGGAAGCGACATCCGCGGCCAGCTGGGTGTGTTCCCAGATCACCCCCGGCAACCGGCCGAACGGGCCATCACCGGTCTGCATGACCGGCTGCACCAGCGCCGCGGCGATGACCGGACGCAGCCCGTCGAGCCCAAGCAGGGTCGCGGCCCGCATCAGGCTTTCCACCGGCTTCTCCTGGATCCGGTAGAACGGGCTGTTGGCGATGCGCAGCAGGTTGACCGACAGCGCCGGGTCTTCGCTGACGATGCGCGCGATGTGCTCCAGCGACACGTCGGGATCGTTGATCGCCCGCATCAGTTTGGGCAGCAGGTAGGGCCGGCGCGGCATGTGCCGGGCCTGGAACTGCGTCCGCGACAGCAGGTTGGCGCAGGCCGCGGCAATCGCCGCATGCGCGGCGGCGGCATCGGCCGGCGGTGCGGACGCCGCGCCCCTGGCATCCACCGCCAGCGCGTACAGCTCACGCACCAGCGCACGCCCGCGCGGAATACCGGGATCAGCGGTTTCATCCACCTCGGCCGGCGCCCAGTCCTCGTCGGTGTCCTGCACATCCGCCGGGTCGATTGCCGTGCGCGCGTCAGCCGCGTCGGCGCGCTGGTACCACCAAGCGCCGATCCCGGCCAACACGGCCACCGCGCCCGCTACCGCCATCCATACAAGAGCATCCATCCGCGACTCCGCCGAGCGTGTATCCCGTCCTGCATCCCGCTGCATCCTTCGCGGGAGGGGGACAGGCTAGCCGATGTCGGCGCGGAAATGGCATCCGCGCGCCGATCAGGCGGCTACCGGGGCCGCCGGTGGCCTCAGTCGACGGCGTCTTCCGCGCCCTCGGCTTCCGCGTCCAGGGTCGCATCGAGCCGCTCGATCGCCTGCAGCTTCTCGTCTGCCGCCAGCCGCATCAGGGTCACGCCCTGCGTGTTGCGACCGACCTGCGCGATCTCCGCGGCGCGCGTGCGCACAAGGGTGCCGCCATCGGAAATCAGCAGCACGTCGTGGCGCTCGGTGAGCTGGATCGCGCCAACCAGCGCGCCGTTGCGCTCGTTGGTCTTGAGCGCGATAACGCCCTGCGTGCCACGGCCCTTCTTCGGGAATTCCTCGATCGGGGTGCGCTTGCCGAAGCCGCGCTCGCTGGCGGTGAGCACGTCGCCGTCGCCATCCACCACGATCAGGCTGCGCACCTCCTCGCCCTCGGCCAGCTTCATGCCGCGCACGCCGGTGGCGGTCCGGCCCATCGGGCGCACGCTGTCGCCACCGAAACGCACCGCCTTGCCGTTGCTGGCGAACAGCATGATGTCGCGGGTACCGTCGGACAGCTCCGCGTTCACCAGGGCATCGCCTTCGGCCAGGTTGATGGCGATCTTGCCGCGCGCCAGCCGGAACGCGTATTCGGTCAGTGGCGTCTTCTTCACCGTGCCGTTGCGGGTGGCGAAGAACACGTACTTGCCGTCCTCGTACTCGCGCACCGGCTGCACCGCCTGCACCTTCTCGCCTTCTTCCAGCGGGATCCAGTTGATGATCGGGCGGCCACGCGCGTTCGGCCCGGCCTCCGGCAGCTGGTACACCGGCAGCCAGAACACGCGGCCGTGGCTGGTGAAGGTGAGCAGGGTGTCGTGGGTATTGACCAGCCACAGCTGGTCGATGAAATCCTCGTCCTTGGTCGCCGCCGCGTTGCGGCCCTTGCCGCCGCGCTTCTGCGCGCGGTAGGTGGTGGCAGGCTGGCGCTTGGCGTAGCCGGCATGGGAGAGCGTGACAACCACGTCTTCCGGCGCGATCAGGTCGAGGATGTCGAGGTCTTCCTCGGAGGCGCGGATCTCGCTGCGGCGCGGGTCGTTGAACTCGGCTTTGAGCGCGCGCAGCTCCTCGCGGATCTTTTCCAGCAGCACGTCCGGGTTTTCCAGGATGAGGATCAGCCCGGCGATTTCCTCCAGCAGCTGGCGGTATTCGTCGGTCAGCTTCTCCTGCTCCAGCCCGGTCAGTCGGTGCAGGCGCATTTCGAGGATCTGCTGGGCCTGCGTCTCGGTCAGCTGGTAGCCATCCGCCAGCAGGCCGACGCCGGCAGGCAGGTCTTCCGGCCGGCTGGCCTCGGCGCCAGTGGCGGCCAGCAGCGCGCCGACCAGCCCCGGCTGCCAGCGCCGCGCCAGCATGCGCTCGCGGGCGACGCCCGGGTTCTCCGAGGTCTTGATCAGCTCGATCATCTCGTCGATGTTGGCCAGCGCAACGGTCAGGCCTTCGAGGATGTGCGCGCGTGCGCGCGCCTTGCGCAGTTCGAAGATGGTCCGGCGCGTCACCACTTCACGGCGGTGGCGGACGAAGGCTTCGAGGATCTGCTTGAGGTTCAGCAGCCGCGGCCGGCCATCGACCAGCGCCACCATGTTGATGCCGAACACCGACTCCATCTGGGTCTGCGAGTACAGGTTGTTCAGCACCACGTCGGCGGATTCGCCGCGCTTGACCTCGATGTAGATGCGCATGCCGTCCTTGTCGGACTCGTCGCGCAGTTCGCTGATGCCCTCGAGCTTCTTCTCCTTGACCAGCTCGGCGATCTTCTCGATCAGCCGCGCCTTGTTCACCTGGTACGGGATCTCGGTGACGATGATCGACTCGCGGCCGTTGTCGGCCACTTCGATGTCGGCACGGGCGCGCATGCGCACCCGGCCCTTGCCGGTGCGGTAGGCGACGTGGATGCCGCCGACGCCGTTGATGATGCCGGCGGTGGGGAAATCCGGGCCGGGGATGTATTCCATCAGCCCGTCGATGTCGATCTGCGGGTCGTCGATCAGCGCCATCAGCGCGTCCACCACCTCGCCCAGATTGTGCGGCGGGATGTTGGTGGCCATGCCCACGGCGATACCGGCCGAGCCGTTGACCAGCAGGTTCGGGAACCGGGTCGGCATGACCGTGGGTTCCAGTTCCTTCTCGTCGTAGTTGGGCTGGAAATCGACGGTGTCCTTGTCGATGTCGGCCATCAGCTCGTGGCTGAGCCGCGACATGCGCGCCTCGGTGTAACGCATCGCCGCGGCGCTGTCGCCGTCCACCGAACCGAAGTTGCCCTGCCCGTCCACCAGCAGGTAGCGCAGCGAGAACGGCTGCGCCATGCGCACCAGCGTGTCGTACACCGACTGGTCGCCGTGCGGGTGGTACTTACCGATCACGTCACCGACGATGCGCGCCGACTTGTAGTACGGCTTGTTGCTGTGCGCACCCAGCTCGTTCATCGCGAACAGCACGCGGCGATGCACCGGCTTCAGGCCGTCGCGGACGTCCGGGAGCGCGCGCCCCACGATCACGCTCATGGCGTAATCGAGGTAGCTGCGACGCATCTCGTCTTCCAGCTTGACGGGGATGATTTCCTTGGCGGATTCGGCCATCGTGCGTCCGTTTCTCGTGGTGGTGCCTATCGTGAATTCCGGCCCGCAGGCGACCGGCGGAAACCTGTTCCGCAAGTGCTTCCAACGGGAATTTCCAGCAACGGGAAATCATACCATCCGGGGGCTCTTAAAGCACCCCGATTCCATCGGAAATCAAGCAGTTGCGGGCCTTCCAGCGCCCCGCGCAGCGCCGGAAGCCGCATTTCCGCCGCTGACAGGCGTGATGGCGGAAGCGGATGCGAAAGTCACGCCGTCGGCCGCCGGCAGGGCCGCGTGCGCTCCGCGCCTCAGCTGCCGAACATCGTCCGCATGCGTGCCGCGTCAGGACGCTCCACCACGCCCTTCTCGGTGACGATGGCGTCGATCAGTTCGTGCGGGGCAACGTCGAACACGGGGTTCCACGCGTGCACGCCGTCCGCCACCACGCGCTTGCCGCGGAACGACAGCAGTTCCGCCGGGTCGCGCTCCTCGATCTCGATCAGATCGCCGGAGGCGGTTCCCATGTCGACCGTGGAAGACGGCGCCACCACCATGAACTTCAGCCCGTGGTGCTTCGCCGCGATGGCCAGCTGGTAGGTCCCGATCTTGTTGGCGGTATCGCCGTTCGCGCAGATGCGGTCCGCACCGACCACCACCCATTGCACCTGCCCGGTCTTCATCAGGTGCGAGGCGGCCGCATCGGCGATCAGGGTGGCATCGATGCCGTCCTGCGCCAGCTCCCACACGGTCAGCCGTGCGCCCTGGTTCCACGGCCGGGTCTCGGTGGCGAAGACGCGCGCGATGCGGCCGTCGGCCACGCCGGCGCGGATCACGCCGAGGGCGGTGCCGAAACCCGCCGTCGCCAGCGAGCCGGTATTGCAGTGTGTCAGCACGCCGCTGCCGGGCGCGATCAGCGCGGCGCCGGCGCGCCCCATCGCACGGTTGGCGGCCAGGTCTTCGGTTTCGATGGCCAGCGCTTCGTTCTCCAGCGCCGCGCGCCAATCATCGCCCGGATCCAGCGCGGCCAGCGCGCCGGCCATGCGCGCCAGCGCCCAGGCCAGATTGACGGCGGTGGGACGGGCAGCGTTGAGCCGTTGGATGGCGGGCTCAAGCAGGCGCGAGGCTTCGGCCGGATCACCGGCCTCCAGCCCGCGGCCGGCCAGCACCACGCCCCAGGCCGCGGCGATGCCGATGGCGGGCGCGCCACGCACGGTCAGCGCGCGGATCGCTTCGGCCACCTCATCGCTGGTGCGGCATATCTCGTGAACCACGGTGAACGGCAGCACCCGCTGGTCCAGCAGCTCCAGTGTTTCCCCGGTCCAACGGATCGGACGGACGTGGTCGTAACGGTCGTAATCGATGGCGGAATCGTTCATGCATGCATTTAACCACGGTCATCGCGGGGTACCCTGCGGACCCCGCGATGCCGTCACGCATGGCTCGATCAGAAGCTGCGGAATTCGGCGCGGCAGCCCTGCGACACCCAGATCCCGCTGCGGCCATAGCCCCAGCTGCGGCCTTCGATGCAGGACGCGCGGGACAGCTGGCGGATGAGCTGCACGCCGGCGCGGGTGTTGGCCGCGCATTCGACATAGCGCCCGTCGTTGGATTCGCAACGGAACACGCGCCCGCCGTAACCGTAGTCCGGGCGGTCCCAGCCGCCGCCGCGGCGCACCGCGAACTCGCCGCGGCAGCCTTGCGACACCCACACGCTGCCACGCTCGGAACCCCAGCTGCGCCCTTCTATGCAGGCCGAGCGCGACACCTGTCGGACCAGCTCGGCGCGACCGCGACCGGGGAACGCGCAGCGGTTGTAGCGGCCGTCGTTGGAATCGCAGCGCACGATGTTGCCGTAGTCCTGTCCGTAGCCATATCCATCGTCGCGGCCATAACCACCACCCTGGCCGGACAGGCGGAAATCAGCGCGACAACCCTGCGACACCCAAACGCTGCCGCGCCCGTAACCCCAGCTGCGACCCTCGATGCACGGCGCCCTCGATATCTGCCGTTCCAGCAGCACGCGCCCGCCGCCGGTGGGACACTCGCGGGTGCGGCCATCATTGGATTCGCAGCGGATGACTTGGTCGCGATAGCCGTCGCCGCCGTAGTACTGGGCGGCGGCCGGCGCCGCGGCGGAGCCGGCGAACAGGGCGATGGCAATGACAAGCTGGCTACGCATGGACTGGCTCCTCCTGGCTCGGCCCGGCATGGGCGCGATTCACGGTTCCGACTGTAGGCGGGCCGGATTAACCGCAGGCAAAAATAGCGCGTCTACCGCACGCGCGGACACGACGCATTCAGATTTCCGGCAATGCCGCCGCGTGCACTCAGGCGCGGGAGAATTCGAAGGCCAGCACGTCGCAGATGCGCGGTGTGCCCAGCAATGCCATCAGCAGCCGGTCCACCCCCAACGCGACTCCGGCGCAGTCCGGCAGGCCGTGCTCCAGCGCACCCAGCAGCGCGGCATCCAGCGGGATTGCCGGCAGGCCGCGCTGGGCGCGCACCTGCACGTCACGCTCGAAGCGCGCCCGCTGCTCGCGCGCATCGCAAAGCTCGTGGTAGCCGTTGGCCAGTTCCAGCGGGCCCAGGTACAGCTCGAAACGCTCGGCCACGGGCGGATCGCCTGCACGGATGCGTGCCAGCGCCGCCTGCGATGCCGGCCAGTCGTGCACCGCCAGCAACACGTCGTTGCCGAACAGCGGCTGCAGCCGGTGGGTCATCAGCAGGTCCAGCCAGTCGTCGCGGTTCAGGCCGTCGGGATCGATGCGCACCTCGCCCAGCGCGCTGCGCAGGGTATCGATGTCGGCGGTCAAGGGATCCAGCTGCAGGTGCTGCCAGTAGAGGTCGCGGAAGCTTGTGACCACCGGCGCGGCATCGCGCCCGACCAGCGCCAACGCGGCGCGCACCAGCGCCACGGTTTCGTCGAGCAGACGCAGGTGGTCCCAGCCGATCCGGTACCACTCCAGCATGGTGAATTCCGGGTTGTGGCGGCCGCCAGCCTCGCCGTCGCGGAACACCCGGCCAAGTTCGTAGCAATCGCCGATACCCGCGGCCAGCAGGCGCTTGAGCGCGAACTCGGGCGAGGTGCGCAACCAGCGCGTGCGCGGCGCGCCGTCGGT
>Ga0209941_1001988_pt1 | contig 12306 bp, 10 predicted proteins | sample ThiBiot_300_plan_FD_183945 | JGI IMG/M metagenome (GOLD analysis project Ga0209941, IMG submission 183945) | Wastewater bioreactor microbial communities from Cape Town, South Africa - Thiocy_solids_1 (SPAdes) | ecosystem: Engineered > Bioremediation > Thiocyanate > Unclassified | place: South... | reverse complement strand
GGGTCAGCGCCGACATGGCGAAATGCGCGCGCACCATCCTGAACGTTTGCGTCATGTCACTTCTCCGCCCGCACTTCGGCCGACGCTTCCGGCAAAAGGTAGCCGGTGGTCGAACTGGCCATCCCCAGATAGCGGGCGGCGACGGCCTTCACCCGGTCGGCCGTCACCGCGCGGATGCGCTGCGGCCACGCCTCGATATCCTGCACCGTGCCGCCCGTGGCCAGCGTCGCGCCGTAGATGTTGGCCATCACGGCCTGCCGGTCGCGCGCGAAAACCATCGACCGGATAACCCTGGTCTTGGCCTTCTCCAGTTCGTCCGCGGTGACGCCGCCGGCTGCGATGCGCGCGACCTCGGCATTCACCGCCGCCTCCACCTCGGCAAGCCCGGCATCGCCGCGCGGGACGCCGTAAACGCTGAAGCTGGTATCGTCGAGCATGGTGCCCTGATAGGACGCGCCGGCGCTGGCGGCGATGCCCTTCCTGACGACGAGTTCCTGATAGAGCCGGCTGCGGCTGCCGCCGCCCAGGATTTCCGCCAACAGGTCGAGCGCCTCGGCCTCGCCGTCCCTGTCGGTGTTGTAGGAGGGCACGACCCACTGCGTGGAAAAGCTCGGCACGCTGACGCGTGCGTCGGTGAGCGTCACCGTGCGCCTGGTATTCTGCTCAGGCTCCACCGGCCGCACGCGCGGCGGCAGGTCGGGACCGCGCTCCAGCTTGCCGTAGGTCTCTTCGGCCAGTTCTCTCACCGTTTGCGCGTCGACATCGCCGGCCACCACCAGAACGGCGTTGTTGGGCGTATAATAGCGATCGTAGAAAGTGCGCGCGTCGGTGCGGTTCAGTTGCTCGATCTCCTGCTTCCAGCCGATCACGGGAATCCGGTAGGGTTGGTTCTGGTAGAGCGTGGCGCTCACCTCCTCGCCCAGCAGCGCGTCGGGGTTGTTGTCGATGCGCGAGCGGCGCTCCTCCAGAATGACATCGCGCTCGGTGGCGACGACCGCGTCGGTGAGAATGAGGTTGCGCATCCGGTCGGTCTCGAAGCGCATCATCTCGCCGAGCGCCTGAGGCGTCACCGTCTCGAAATAGGCCGTGTAGTCGAAGGAGGTGAACGCATTGTTGGAGCCGCCGATGGCCGCGATCGCGGCGTCGAACTCGCCGGCCTTGTGGTTGCTGGTGCCCTTGAACATCAAATGCTCGAAGAAGTGGGCGATGCCGGATTTCCCCGGCGGCTCGTCGGCGCTGCCGGCCTTGTACCAGACCATGTGGGTGACGATCGGCGCGCGGTGATCGGGAATGACGACCACCTCCATGCCGTTGCCGAGCAGAAAATCCGTCACCTTGTTTTCTTGCGCAACGCTGTCGGCGAACGCCTGCCCGGCCAGCAGGAACGCCATCGAAGCGGCCAGGGCGGGAAGGCGCAGCCAATCGGCCTGAAGGATCATCACGACTCCGGAGCTGTGTTTGCGCGGCAACGATAAGGCGTCGGCGGCAGAAAGTGAATTATCCGTCCCCTGCCCGGCAAAAAAGGCCGAAGTCGGGCTGGCCCGAAGTCAGGCCAGCTTTATGTAGCGGATGATCGTTTCCCCGTAATGGCGTTCGTCCACCGTCATAAAATCCGCCCCCGGCTCGAACGAAGCCGAAGCGGCCTCCTCCACCACGCAAAGAGCGCCGGCTGCAAGCCAGTCGCCCGCCTTCGCCGAGCGCAGCGCCCGCTCGGCCAGCCCCTTGCCGTAGGGCGGGTCGGCAAAGACCAGGTCGAAGGGCGCGAGCGTGCCAACCTCTCCCAATCCCGTCGCGTCACGGCGGAAAATCTTCGTCCGCCCGGTCAGGCCGAAGGCCTCGACATTGGCGCGGATCAGGCCGCGGCCTTCCGCCGATTCCTCGATGAAAACGCCATAGGAGGCGCCGCGCGACAATGCTTCGAGGCCGAGCGCGCCGGTACCGGCGAAAAGGTCGAGCACGCGCGCCCCGTCGAGCTTTTCGGGAAAGCGGTGGGCAAGCACGTTGAAGACGGCTTCGCGCGTGCGGTCGGTGGTCGGGCGAATAGCGGAAGTTCGCGGCGTCGCCAACGGGCGGCCGCGAAACTCACCGCCGACGATCCGCACCGCTTTTCCCTCCACGCGGCCCGCGCGGGCCGTCGCCGCGCGGCCGCTCGCCTTGTGCGCCGCCGTCGCGCTTTCGCGGCGGGCGGTTCTCGTCGCCGCGCTTGCCGAAGGGCTTGCCGGCGGCCGGCTTGCGCGCCTTCCTCGCCTCGGCTTCAGCCTTCTCCGCTTCCGCCCTGCCCTTGCCGAGCGGGCGCGCGCCCGGCGCCATCCAGACATTGGCCTTGCGCTGGCCCGGCGGCTCCAGCGGGCGCTGCTCGCGCTCGAGCTTCTTGCCGCCGAACCTTGGCCGGTCCGGTTTGGTCGACAGCTTGCCCAGCGCCTCGTCGCGGCTGTCCTCACGCCGCCTGCGTTTCTTGATCAACCCGCCCTCGCCGATCGGGCGGCGGTCCCCTTCCCGCGAGGGCCGCGCCCGCTGCGGCTCGTCGGCAGGCCGCTCGCGGCGCACCGGCTTGTTGGAAAACGGCCTGGCGATCTCGGCGTCGAAATTCGCGCCCGATTCCTCCACCAGCCGCTCGCCTAGCTGGTCGCGCAGCATGCGCCCCTTGATCTCCAGAACATGCCCTTCGGGCAGGTCGTTCAACTGGAACGGGCCGTAGGAAACGCGGATCAGGCGCGTGACGTCGAGGCCGAGCGCGCCGAGAATGTTCCTCACCTCGCGGTTCTTGCCTTCGCGCAGGGCCAGCGTCAGCCAGGCGTTGGAGCCCTGCTCGCGGTCCAGCGCCGCCTCGACCGCGCCGTAGAACACGCCGCCGACGGCAATGCCCTCGCGCAGACCGGCCAGCGCGCTTTCCTCGACCTTGCCGTGGACGCGCACGCGGTAGCGCCTGAGCCAGCCGGTGGCCGGCAGTTCGAGCACGCGCGAGAGACCGCCGTCGTTGGTAAGAAGCAGGAGCCCCTCGGTGTTGATGTCGAGCCGCCCCACGGTCATCAGGCGCGGCAGGCCGGCCGGCAGCACGTCGAACACCGTCCTGCGGCCTTCCGGGTCGCGGTTGGTGGTGACGACGCCCGCCGGCTTGTGGAACAGGAACAGCCGCGTGCGCTCGATCGGCGGGATTTCCATGCCGTCGAGATGGATGATGTCGCCCGGCACGACGTTGAAGGCCGGCGAGGACAGCACCTTGCCGTTGACCTTGACGCGGCCGGCCGCGATCAGTTCCTCGGCATCGCGGCGCGAGGCGAGGCCGGCGCGCGCCAGGCGCTTGGCGATGCGCTCGCCGGTGTTGTCGTCCTGCGCCTCGACCGGGCGCGGACGCGGCTTGAAGCCGCCCTCACGCGGCTTGTGTTCGTGCTTGAACCCGGAGCGGGGGCGCTCCGCACCGGCTTCGGCACGCGGCCGGAAATCCCGTTTCGGACGTTCGCCCTCGGCCGATGCCGGGCGCTCGCCGCGCGGCGCATAGGGCTTGCGCGGGCCGTCACGCTTGGCGAACGGCTTCTTTTCCGCGAAAGCCGGCTTGCCGCCGCCTTTCCTGTCGCGGCCGCCCGCCGCGGGGCGCCCGCGGGGGCCGCCCGGTCTCTGGCCGCTCTTGCGCGGATATTTCTTGTCTTCGTCGTCCATGATGGCCTTTGCCTGTTTGCGCGGGTAGTAACAGGATCGCGCTCCAGTGGCGAGGCAATAAGTGGGGAGGCAGGCCCGTTTGAAACGACCCGATTTCATGGCGATGGCGCTCGGCGAGGCGCAGGCGGCGGCAACGCGCGGCGAAGTGCCGGTCGGGGCCGTCGTCGCCCGCGAGGGCGAGGCGATCGCTGCCGCCGGCAACCGCACCCGCGAGCTTCGCGATCCGACCGCCCATGCCGAGATGCTGGCCATCCGCCAGGCCTGCGCCGCCCTTTCCAGCGAAAGGCTGACGGGCTGCGACCTTTACGTGACGCTGGAGCCTTGCGCCATGTGCGCCGGCGCCATCTCGTTCGCACGGCTGCGCCGCCTCTATTTCGGCGTGCACGACGACAAAGGCGGCGCGGTGGAGAGCGGGGTGCGCTTCTTCGCCTCGCCCACCTGCCACCATGCGCCCGACGTCTATGCCGGCCTGGCCGAAACCCGGGCGGCGGCCCTTTTGCGGGATTTCTTCGGCAAGCGGCGCCAGCCCTGACGCCGCTTTGCGGCCGACCTTCAGGAACCTACCAGGGCAACCAGTCGAACATGCCCTTCTTGCTGCCCTTGGCAGCGGCCTCCCGCTTCAGGCGGCGTTCCTTCTTGTATTCGTCCTCGCCGATGTCGTTCTGCGGCGCGGTGGTGGCGGCCACCCGGTATTCGATCGGCGGCTCGCTCAGATATTTGCGGTTGGTCGGATCGCCCTGGTTGTTTTCCTGAAGGCGCTTGGCGATCTTGGCGCGGCGTTCCGCGGTGCCGCGGGCGGAATCCTCCGAACTCCATCCCGGCGAGCGGTCGTGCCCCAGCGGCTGGGCCTTGTAGTCGCCCGCGACCGGGACGGCGTTGGGATCGTCGTTGATGATCTGCGCCTGATATCTCGGGTCGTCCTGATGCGCGGTCGCCTCGGCACGGATGCGCGCGCGGCGCTGCTCCGGCGATTCGGGCCATTCGGTGCTGGCCGTCTGCGTGATGCTGTCCTGCGGAACGGGCAACGCCTCTTTCTGCCCCGGCGCCGGCTTCACCAGGGTCGGACGCGGCTTGTAGTCGATGCGCTCCCGCTTGACCGGCGCGAGCGTGAAGGCATTGCTCAGGTCCTGGGCAAGCTGCTCGCCGGACGTCTTGTCGGTGCCGTAGGTCGGGGAACTCATGCAACCCGACAGCGCAAGCCCCGACACCATCAAAGGCGCCAGCAGCGCGATGCGCGCGTGGTGTCTTGCGGTCATGCCAAAAGTCCCACTTCTAAAAACCTCTAGTCGCTGCCGCTGTGACAGCCGGTTCGTCCGCCCGCTCACTGTACGGGGAATCCGGCGACAATTTGTCTTAAGCAGTCTGGCGCTTTTACCTCAACCATTCATTAAGGGCAACGCACGGCCGCCGCTCAAAGGCGGCCGAGCGCCTGCAACTCGTGCAATACCGCGGCATCGCGGGCCGACACGTCCGGAAAAGCGGGGTCGCTGCCGACATCGGCGGTATAGCGCCACGAACGCGCGCATTTGGCGAGGCCGCGCGCCTCGGCCTTCTCCACCACCACGGCCACGCCCGGAACCTCGCGCAGCGTGAACGCGCCGGCCGGCACATCACCATGGGACAGGACGAGATCGCTGGTGATCGCCATTTCGGCGAGGTCGACATCGGCGATCGCCTCCTCCAGAAGCGCGTCGCTCATGTAGACGACCGGCACCGCTTCCAGCGACGATCCGATCGTCTTGCCCGCCCGTTCCAGTTCCAGCGCTCCGGTGACGACGCTGCGAACCTGCCGCACCTTGCGCCACTTCTCGGCCAGCGCCTCGTCGCGCCATTCGGCGGGGATTGCCGGAAACTGCTCCAGATGCACCGACATCGCCTCGCCGTGGCGGTCGAGCCAGGCTTCCTCCATGGTGAACGGCAGCATCGGCGCGAGCCATTTCACGATCGCGTCGAACAGGTGGCGCACCACCTGGACCGCCGCCTTGCGCTTCACGCTCGACGGCGCCTCGCAATAGAGCGCGTCCTTGCGGATATCGAAATAGAAGGCGGAAAGCTCCACCACCATGAAATCGAGCAGCGCGCGGGTGATGCGCTTGAACTCGAAGGCGTCGTAGCCGGTGCGCACCACCTCGTCCAGTTCGGCAAGCCGGTGCAGCATCAGCCGCTCCAGTTCCGGCATCCCGGCAAGCGGCACCTCATCGCCGTCGTCGTGTGCAAGCGTGCCCAGCATCCAGCGGATGGTGTTCCTGAGCTTGCGGTAGGCGTCGATGTTGGTTTGCAGGATGGTCTTGCCGAGCCGCTGGTCCTCCCAGTAGTCGGTGGTCATCACCCACAGGCGCAGGATATCGGCGCCGGACTTCGCCATCACGTCCTGCGGCACGACGACGTTGCCGAGCGACTTCGACATCTTGCGGCCTTCCTCGTCCATGGTGAAGCCATGGGTGACGACCGCGTCGTAGGGCGCGCGCCCGCGCGTGCCGCAGCTTTCGAGCAGCGAGGAGTGGAACCAGCCGCGATGCTGGTCGGAGCCTTCGAGATAGACGTCGGCCGGCCATTTGAGATCCGGCCGGTCCTCCAGCGTGAAGCTGTGCGAGGAACCGGAATCGAACCAGACGTCGAGGATGTCCCTGACCATTTCCCAAGGCTCGCCCGCCCGGTCGCCCAGGAAGCGCGTGCGCGCGCCTTCGGCGAACCAGGCGTCGGCACCCTCTTCCTCGAAGGCCGCGAGGATGCGGGCGTTGACGGCCTCGTCCTTCAACACGTTGCCGTCGGCATCGGCGAACACGCAGATCGGCACGCCCCACGCCCTTTGCCGGGAAAGCACCCAGTCCGGCCGCTCCTCGATCATGGCGCGCAGGCGGGTCTGGCCGGCCGCCGGCACGAAGCGGGTTTCGTCGATGGCCGCGAGCGCACGGCTGCGTAAAGTGTCGGTTTTTTTCTCGCTCACGGCAGTCTGCTTCGCAGACGCCTCCGTGGGGGCGGGCGAAACATCGCCCGGCGTCCGGTCGGACGCTCGGCCTTCCGCCGGAAGGCCGTAGCCGCCCAGTTCCTTGTCCATATAGACGAACCACTGCGGCGTGTTGCGAAAGATGACCGGCTTCTTGGAGCGCCACGAATGCGGGTAGCTGTGCTTCAGCCGCCCGCGCGCGAACAGCGCATTCTTCGCGATCAGCGCCTCGATGACGGCCTTGTTGGCGTCGCCCTTCCTGCCGTTGTCGTCGATGACGCGCGCAGGCCCGCCTTCGCGGTCAGGCCCGAAGCCCGGCGCATCCTTGGTGAAGTAGCCGGCGTCGTCCACGGTGAACGGGATCGCGGTTTCGATGCCGCGCCCGCGCAGTTCCTTGGCCGCGTCCATCCAGGCGTCGAAGTCCTCGCGGCCGTGGCCGGGCGCGGTATGCACGAAGCCGGTGCCGGCGTCGTCGGTCACATGGTCGCCGGCGAGCATCGGCACGGCAAATTCGTAGCCGCCGGCAAGACCTTTGAGAGGATGGGAAAGCGTAACGCCGCCAAGCACTTCCGCCGAAACGTCGAGAAGGCGATTCAAGGTGATTTTCGCCTTCGCCGAACAATCCTCGGCCAGCGCGTCGGCGAAGACCAGCTTTTCGCCGGGCTGCGGCCCGAACGGGTTTTCGGCGGCCGTCACCTCGTAAAGGCCGTAGGCGATGCGCGGCGACCAGGCGACGGCGCGGTTGCCGGGAATGGTCCACGGCGTCGTCGTCCAGATGACGACATGCGCGCCGGCAAGGGACGCCGGGCCATCCTTGACCGGGAACTTCACCCAGATCGTGTCCGACTCGTAGTCGTGGTACTCGACCTCGGCCTCGGCGAGCGCCGTGCGCTCGACCACCGACCACATCACCGGCTTGGAGCCGCGATAGAGCTGGCCCGACATGGCGAATTTCAAAAGCTCGCCGGCGATGCGCGCTTCGGCGTGGAAAGCCATCGTCGTATAGGGGTTCTCGAAGTCGCCGACCACGCCGAGGCGCTGGAACTCGGCCGTCTGCACCTTGATCCAGTGGGCGGCGAACTCGCGGCATTCCTTGCGGAACTCGTTGACCGGCACCTCGTCCTTGTTCTTGCCGGCGGCGCGGTATTTCTCCTCGATCTTCCATTCGATCGGCAGGCCGTGGCAATCCCAGCCCGGCACGTAGTTGGAATCGTAGCCGCGCATCTGGAAGGAACGGGTGATGACGTCCTTCAGGATCTTGTTCAGCGCGTGCCCGATATGGATGTTGCCGTTGGCATAGGGCGGGCCGTCGTGCAGCACGTATTTGGTGCGGCCCCTGGCGTCCTCGCGCAGCTTTGCGTAGAGGTCCATGTCCTGCCAGCGCTTGACCAGCACCGGTTCCTTCTCGGGCAGGCCGGCGCGCATCGGAAAATCCGTCCGCGGCAGATAAAGCGTGCTGGAATAGTCTATTTTCTCGGCGGTATCGGTCATCGGTCTGCCATATGGGTTGCCCGGCTCCATGCGGCCTGCGGCGTTGAACTATCATGATCTGAAAAAAGCGCGAGCATATTGCGCGCGAAAACCCGGCGGCTCCGGCAGCTTCAGGCTGCCCGGAACACCGGGCCGGTAATTCGTATCGCGATCACGATCAAAGGCGAGGTCATGGCCGCGCTTCTAGCCGATGCCGGGCGAAGAATAAAGACGGCAGAAAGGGCGCTACAGCGTGAAGTCGAAGCGATAGGTCGCCGACAAGCCGAACAGGAACTGGTTCCTGTCGCCGCGCTGTTTCACCAGGCTGGAATCGGCGGCCGGTCCCATCAGCCGCGAATACTCGCCGAACAGGCTGGTCGTCACCGGATCGCTGACCTTCCAGGTGATCGCGCCGCCGACGCCAGCCGACCTGATGCCGCCGCCGGGATCATAGGCCGGCAGCCGCGAAGCCGCGGCTTCGGCCGGGCTGACGCCGTAATAGGCATCGAAGTAGCTCGCCGAGGCAAGCGAGACGCGCGGGCCGCCCGAAACCCGTATTTCCGGCGTCACGTCGTAGAAGGCGTCCGCCGCGACGTCGGCGACGACGCCGTGATGCGACCGGATGCCCTGGCGCACCTCGCCGCGCACGCGCAGCCAGTCGGTCGGATAGAATTCGGCGAAGCCGCCGACCTCGCCGCCCCAGCGAACCGGGTCGAGGCCGCTGAGGGCGGCGTCGTCATTGTCGCGGCCCCACAGGAATTTTCCCGCCAGGCCGGCCCTTACCGCGCCGTTGTCGAAAAGCCCGAGCGAGATGTTGTCGTTGCGCGAGGAAAAGCGGACGGGGTTGCCCGCCTTGCCCAGCGAAACCATCGGCGAGGCGCTGAACAGGTATTTCCTGCCACCCTCGAAATTCGGCGCGACGATGCCCGAGGCGCCAACCGTCAGATACCAGTCCCCGGAAAGCCAGTCGGAAGCCCCCTCGCCCGCCATGGCGGAAAGCGGCAACGCCAGCATGAGGGCGGCAACCGCCACCGGCAAGGACCTAACCAAACGCATCGCCACTCCCTACGCATTCCGCAACCTCTGGTCGATCCGACCATTGGCCGATCAAGGTAAAATTTGATTTAAAGGCATGGCGGCTGCCCGAACGGCCTTTATTCCGGTGGGTTCGGAAAGCCGCTACTGGACGCAACCAAAGCCCGATAATATCGTTTCCCCGAGCGGCAGAGGCTCTCAGACAACAGGAGGCTAAAATGACATTCAGTGGTGGCGACTTAAGGGACGCAATCGGCCAGACGAGGGCCAAATGGGGATGGTTCGTGGCGCTCGGCGTGCTGCTGCTGGTTTTCGGCGGCATCGCCTTCGGAAATTTGCTCATCGCCACCGTCGCCTCGGTCTATCTGGTCGGCTGGATGATGCTGTTCGCCGGCGTAGTCGAAATCATCCACGCCTTCGGCGTGAAGACCTGGGGGCGGTTCTTCTACTGGCTGCTTTCGGGCCTGCTTTACGCCGTCGCCGGCTTCTTCGCCTTCTACAACCCGCTATTGGCCTCGGCCGTGCTGACCTTCCTGCTCGCCGTCGCCCTGGTCGCATCGGGCGTGCTGCGGCTGTGGGTCGGCTACCAGCAGCGCGCTGAAAAAGGTTCGGGCTGGATCATCGCCGCCGGCATCGTCACGGTGCTGGCGGGTGCCGTCATCGCGCTCGGCTGGCCGGTGAACAGCCTGTGGATTCTCGGCCTGTTCCTCGCCATCGATCTCGTGTTCCAGGGCTGGACCTTCATCGCCTTCGGGCTGGCGCTGAAAAAGGCCTGACCTTTCAGAAGGTGATCCGGCGGTCGAGTTCCGAGAGCGGAACGACGCCGGCAAGCAGCGCCTTCGCCTCGGCCTCGTCGCGTTTCATCTGCGCGACGAGCGCGTCGAGCCCGTCGAATTTCTCTTCGCCGCGCAGGTAGCCGAAGAACGACACGTCGCAGACCTCGCCGTAGAGGTCGCCGGAAAAATCGAACAGGAACGTCTCCAGGAGCGGCGCGCCATCGTCGTCGACCGTGGGCCGGCGGCCATAGCTTGCCACGCCGTCGAAAAGGCTTCCGTCGGCGCGCCGGAAACGCACGGCATAAATGCCCTCCTTCAGGGCCGCTTCCGGCCACAACCGCATGTTGGCGGTCGGAAAGCCCAGCTTGCGGCCGAGCTTCTGGCCGCCGATCACCTCGCCCTCGACGGTGAAGCGGTAGCCGAGCAGGCCGGCCGCCTGCGCCGGCTCTCCGTTCTCGAGCAGCGCGCGGATGCGGCTCGACGACACCACGGCGGCGCCCTCGTCGCGAAAGGCATCGACCAGCGTGACGCCGAAGCCGTGGCGCTCGCCCGCCTCCATCAGATAGGCCGGACCGCCCTGCCTGTCCTTGCCGAAATGGAAGTTGAACCCGGTCACCGCGTGGCGGATGCCGAGGTTGCGATGAAGCACATCGGTAACGAACGCCTCGGCCGAAAGGCCGGCGAATTCGCGCGTGAAGGGCTGCACTACGAGCGCGGAAAAGTCGAGGCACGCCAGAAGCTTCGTCTTCATCGGCGGCGGGGTAAGCACGAACAGCGGAACGTCGGGCCTGAACACCTTGCGCGGATGCGGCTCGAAGGTCAGCGCCAGCGCCGGCACGCCGCGCTTTCCGGCCTCCTCCAGCGCCCGGCCCAACACCGCCTGGTGGCCGCGGTGCACGCCGTCGAAATTGCCGATCGCCACCACGCCGCCGCGCAAGGGCGCCGGCAGCGGCGTGGAACCCGAAACGCGCTCGCAGGGCTTCGCCATCGGCAGGCCTTATCGCAATCTCGGCATCGTCGCGACGGGCTTGTAGCCATGCCGGCCGAGGAACGCCGCCAGCAGGTTTTCATCCGGCTCCAGCGGCCCGCCGTGCTCGCGCGCATGGATGCCGCCGGAAATATAGAGCGAGTCGAAGCCGTTGTCGGCGGCGCCCTTGATATCGGTCATCACGCCGTCGCCGATGCAAAGCACGCCGGCGCGCTCCACGTCCTTGCCGAGGACGGCCGCGGCGGCCCTGAGCGCCGCCTCGTAGATGGGCGCATGCGGCTTGCCGGCAATCAGCGTGCGCCCGCCAAGCCGGGCGAAATCGCGCGCCAGCGCGCCGGCGCACCAGATCAGCTTTTCGCCGCGCTCGACCACCACGTCCGGATTGGCGCAGATGAACGGCAGGTTCCTGGCCCTCAGCCGCATCAGCAGCTCGGCGTACCCATCGAGCGTGTCGGCCTCCTCGTCGTAGGGGCCGGTGCAGACCACCGCGTCGGCCTCGAATTCCTCGACGAGTTCGATATCCAGCCCGCCGAAGATGGGATGGTCGCGATCCGGCCCGAGATGGAAGATGCGGCGCGGGCCGGCCGCGATCAGGTCGCGGGTCACGTCACCGGACGTGACGATGCGGTCCCAGGCGGCATCCGGCACGCCAAGCGCGCGAAGCTGTGCCTCGACGCCGTCGTGCGGGCGCGGCGAATTGGTGATGAGGACCACGGCGATGCCCTTGTCGCGGGCGGCGGCGAGCGCCTGGGCCGACTCGGCAAAAGCCCGCTCGCCATTGTGGACGACCCCCCACACGTCGCAGAAGAGGGCGAGGTAGCGCCCTTCCACCTGCGCGAGCGAACCTATCGTATCGGGTAAATGCGCCATGCCAGTCCGGGATTGCATATAGATGGCGGCCGCTGACGGCCGTTCGGTCAGCCCCGATTAGCCGAACCGCTTCGCGCTGTCACCCGCTTTCGCGAAACGACGCCGTGCCCGAGGATTTTCCCGCTTTGCCCGTCAAAAGCCATGATCGGGCGCAAATCAGGCGGCATGACAGCCATCGACATCCCTTCCCGTCCCATTTTCGCGCCGCATCGACCGGACCGCCGGCGTTTCCTGGCCGCGGCTGGCCTGCTTGCGCTTGCCGGGCTGGCCGGCTGCACCAGCGTGCGCACAGGCGAAGGCGCAGGCGCATCCCGCTCCGCCGCGCGCCTCGTCGCCGGCATTCGCAGCGCGAACGGATCGGGCCCGCTTTCCCCCGACGTTCGGCTGGAACAGGCCGCCCTCCAGCAAGCCGGCTATATGGCGGGGGCGACCCGCATGGTGCATACGACCGGCTGGGGCAAGGATTTTTCCTCGCGCGTCAAGGGCAACGGCATCGAGGGGGCGGCCGCCGAGAACATCGCCGAAGGCCGCATGGACGAAAAGAGGCTGTTCGATATCTGGAT
>Ga0209941_1001983_pt1 | contig 12351 bp, 14 predicted proteins | sample ThiBiot_300_plan_FD_183945 | JGI IMG/M metagenome (GOLD analysis project Ga0209941, IMG submission 183945) | Wastewater bioreactor microbial communities from Cape Town, South Africa - Thiocy_solids_1 (SPAdes) | ecosystem: Engineered > Bioremediation > Thiocyanate > Unclassified | place: South... | reverse complement strand
GGCCCCGAGCACAGCAGCAGCCCGATGTCATACCAGTTCGTGCCGCCGAAATGGCCGACGCCCGTCGATTGCAGCCACGCCACATAGGCGAGCGAGGGAATGCCGAGGATGAGCACCTCCAGGAAAAAGCCCTGCGCCGGCCCGATCGGCAGCGTCTTCTTGAAGAAGGCGTAGAACGCGAACGACAGGGCGAGCACCATCGAAACCCAGGGCAGGCCGCCGTTCTCGAACGTCAGCAGCGCCACCGCCGAGGCGGCGAGCGCCACCGCGGCCATCTGCGCCGGCTTCAGCCGCTCGCCCAGGAGCAGCGCGCCGAGCAGCACGGCGACCAAGGGGTTGATATAATAGCCCAACGCGGTCTCCAGCGTCCGGTCGACCGAGATCGCCCACACATAGACGCACCAGTTCACGCTGATCAGCGCCGCCGTCAGCAGGCCCATCATCAGCATGCGCGGGGTGCGGAGCGCCCGCCTGATGTCGGCGGTGCGCCCGAGCCACAAAAGCAACGCGCCCGCGATCGGCAGCGACCAGATGATGCGGTGCGCCACCACCTCTATGGCTGGAATATGCGCCACCGCCTTCATGTAAAAGGGCAGGAAGCCCCAGAACACGTAGGCGCAGAGCGCATGGAAAAAGCCGGTTCTCGCCGTCTGGCCCGGTTGCGGTGTCGTTTCAGCGTCCATGGCCCCGATATGGAGGCAAACACGCCGGTCCGCCATCGCAAAGTTCTGATGGATCGACAGCGTCGCGCTGATGGGTCAATCGGCAGCCGCTCGGAGTTCCGCCACCTACTCGGCCGCCACCAGGCCCGCCATGTCGCGATTCTTCATCAGCTTGAAGACGATCGAATCCATCAGCGCCTGGAACGAGGCGTCTATGATGTTGTCGGAAACGCCGACGGTCCACCAGCGCGCGCCCGTGCCGTCGAAGGATTCGATCAGGACGCGCGTGATCGCCCCGGTGCCGCCGTTCAGGATGCGCACCTTGTAGTCGGCAAGCTCGAGGTCGGCGATCTCCTCCTGATAGCGGCCGAGGTCCTTGCGCAGCGCGATGTCGAGCGCGTTGACCGGTCCGTGCCCTTCGGCGACCGACATCTTGTCCTCGCCGTCGATCTGGAGCCTGACCACCGCTTCCGACACCGTCTTCAGATGGCCGTTGGCGTCGAAGCGGCGCTCGACCATGCAGCGGAAGCTGGTGACGCCGAAGAACTCGGGCAGGCCGTGCAGCATCTTGCGGGCGAGAAGCTCGAAGCTCGCATCCGCGCCCTCATAGGCGTAGCCTTGCGCCTCGCGCTCCTTGACCACGGCGATCAGCGCGTCGAGGCGGCCGCCGTCCAAGGGTACCTCGATGCCGCGCCGGGCAAGCTCGGCCAGGAAATTGGCCTTGCCGCCCTGATCCGAGACCATGACGCGGCGGCGGTTGCCGACCGCCTCGGGCGGCACATGCTCGTAGGTCGCGGGCTCCTTGGCAAGCGCCGAGGCATGGATGCCGGCCTTGGTGGCGAAGGCGGAAGCCCCGACATAGGGCGCCTGCACCGCCGGCGCGCGGTTCAGGAGTTCGTCGAAAGAACGCGACAGGCGCGACAGCCCGGTAAGCCGCTCCGCCGACACGCCGGTTTCGAAGCGCTCGGCATAGGCCGGCTTCAGCACCAGGGTCGGCATGATGGTGGTGAGGTTGGCGTTGCCGCAGCGCTCGCCGATGCCGTTCAGCGTGCCTTGAATCTGGCGCACGCCGGCCTCGACCGCAGCCAGCGAATTGGCCACCGCCTGGCCGGTATCGTCATGGGCGTGGATGCCGAGGTTTTCGCCCGGAATGCCGGCCTCGATCACCTTTTCCACGATGGAGCGCACCTCGAAGGGCTGCGTGCCGCCGTTGGTGTCGCACAGCACCACCCAGCGCGCGCCGGCCTCGCAAGCGGCCTTCGCGCAGGCAAGCGTGTAGTCGGGGTTGGCCTTGAAGCCGTCGAAGAAATGCTCGCAGTCGACCAGCGCCTCCTTGCCGGCGGCAAGCGCCGCCTCGACGGAAGCGCGGATGGCGTCGAGATTTTCCTGCCTGCTGCATCCGAGCGCGACGCGCACATGGTATTCGGAACTCTTGGCGACGAAGCAGACGGCATCCGACTTCGACTGCGCCAGCGCCGCAAGGCCGGGGTCGTTCGAGGCCGAGACGCCGACGCGCTTGGTCATGCCGAAGGCGACGAATTTTGCACGCGCCGTCTGCTTGCTGGCAAAGAACTCGCTGTCGGTCGGATTGGCGCCCGGATAGCCGCCCTCGATATAGTCGAGCCCGAACTCGTCCAGCATCTTAGCCACGGTGACCTTGTCCTCGACCGAGAAGTCGATACCCGGCGTCTGCTGGCCGTCGCGCAGCGTCGTATCGAAGAGGTAGAGACGCTCGCGGCTCATGGCCTGGCACTCCATAACGCGACGGCGACTTCTTTATTTTGTCCGTCCTCGCACGCTTCGCGGCTGCGGGCGGACGGCTCGCGCAGCGTCATATCGAAGAGGTAGAGACGCTCGCGGCTCATTTCTTCCCCGCGAATTTGTCGGTGGCGTAGATCAGCCGGTCGAGGATGCCCGGCTCCGAATAGGCGTGGCCGGCCCCTTCGACCAGGAAGAATTCCGCCCTTGGCCAGGCCTTGTGCAGCGCCCACGCATAATGCGCCGGGCACGGCATGTCGTAGCGGCCATGGACGATGACGCCCGGGATGTCCTTCAATTTGTGGGCGTCGCGCAGAAGCTGGCCGTCCTCCAGCCAGCCGGCGTGGACGAAATAGTGGTTCTCGATGCGGGCGAAGGCGAGCGCATAGTCGTCGACGGCGAACGGATCGCTGGTTTCCGGTTCCGGCAACAGCGTGATGGTCTGGCCTTCCCAGTTGCTCCAGGCAAGGGCGGCCTCGACCTGAGCCTTGCGGTCGGAGCCGACCAGCCGCTTGCGGTAGGCAGCCATCATGTCGCCGCGCTCGGCCTCGGGGATCGGGGCCAGGAACCGCTCCCACTTGTCGGGAAACATCTGCGAGACGCCGAACTGGTAGTACCATTCGAGTTCGGCGCGCATCAGCGTGTAGATGCCGCGCACCACCAGTTCGCTGACGCGCTCCGGGTGGGTCTCGGCATAGGTCAGCGCCAGCGTCGAACCCCACGAGCCGCCGAACACCTGCCACCTGTCGAAGCCGGCCATTTCACGCAGCCGCTCGATGTCGGCCACCAGATGCCACGTCGTGTTGGCCTCCAGGCAGGCGTTAGGCGTGGACTTGCCGCAGCCGCGCTGGTCGAACAGGATAAGATCGTAAAGCGCCGGATCGAACAGGCGGCGATGCTTCGGCGAGATGGTGCCGCCCGGCCCGCCGTGCAGGAACACCGCCGGCTTCGCCCCACTGGTGCCGCAGCGCTCCCAGTAAAGGGTATGGCCGTCGCCGACATCGAGCATGCCGGTCTCGAACGGCTCGATCTCGGGATAGAGCGTGCGCAGTTCACTCATCGTCATTCATCCTTGGCGGCCATGCCGCCGTATCGTGATCGGGGTGCTGATAGGAGACGAGGCCGGCGAGGAAATCCGCCGCCTTCTCGTCGGCCATGGTGTCCTCGCCCGGCAAGTGCGGGATGGCGTCCACATAGGGCAGCTTCGCCTCGATACCCCACTGGATGGCGGGGACGATGCCGGCCGGCTCGTCGAAGGCGCCGATGGCGAGCGCCAGCCCGTCGGGCGCCTCGTAGGCGAGCGGCGTGCCGCATCCGGCGCAGAAGCCGCGCCGCGCGACGGTCGAACTGCGGAACCATTTCGGCGCGCCGCGCGTCCACGCGAATTTCAGGCCGCGCACGGAAACGAGCGGCGCGTAGAACGAGCCGAACGCCTTCTGGCACATGCGGCAATGGCAGACGGAGGCATCGGCCAGCGCGCCCTCCACCCGGAAGCGCACCGCCCCGCACTGGCATCCGCCGCTATGGAGAGGTTTGTTGTCGAGGCTCATCAGTTTATCCTCGCCATAATGACGATGTGCCGGCACACATTGTCGATGTCATGCAGGACATCGTCGTTCCAGAAACGCAGGATAGTCCAGCCTAAAGCCTTTAACGCGGCATCCCGGTCGACGTCTCCGGGGTTTTGAGCGTGCTGGGAGCCATCCACTTCCACAATGATCTTCCGGTCGGGGCAGGCGAAATCCACGATGTATCCGGCAATCGGAAGCTGTCGCCGGAAGCCAAGCCCCATCAAACGATGCGCACGAAGCTCGTTCCAGAGCTTCAATTCGGCATCGGTCATCTCTTTTCGCATCCTGCGCGCATTGCGCCGGTTCGTTGCAGGAACAGGGCTGTGGTTCACAAGCCACCCCCCTCTGGCCTGCCGGCCATCTCCCCCTCAAGGGGGGAGATTGGACTGCCGCAACGCCGAAGCTGTCGATCTCCCCCCTTGAGGGGGAGATGGCCGGCAGGCCAGAGGGGGGTGGAGAGCACTTCCCTCATCGCTTCACCTCCCATGTCGTGATGCGTTCGCCGGTCGAGGCGTCCTTGCCGTCCTTCAACTGGATGCCCTGCACCAGAAGCTCGTCGCGGATGCGGTCGGCCTCGGCCCAGTCCTTCGCCGCGATGAAAGCAAGCCGATCGGCGATCGCCGAGGAAATGGCGCCGGCGTCGACGGCCGTGGCGGCAACCTCGAAACCGAGGAACTCCAGCGCCGCCTTCAGCGAGGAAGCCGCCGCGCCGCCCTCGGCAGCCTCGCCGGCAAGCCGCGTCAGCACCTGGAAGGCCGAGTGCGTGGAAAGGTCGTCGCACAGGGCGGCGATCATGTCGGCCGGCAGTTCCCCCGCGCCGGCCGGCGCGAGGTCGGCGGCGCGCTTCCACTTGCGCAGCGTGTTCTCCGCCTCCTCCAGCTTGCGCACGGAAAAGTCGATCGGCTCGCGGTAGTGCGTCATCAGCATGGCGAGCCTGAGCACCTCGCCCGGCCACGAGCGGCCGCCGAACGTCTCCGTCTCCAGCAACTGGTGGATGGAATAGAAATTGCCCAGGCTCTTGGACATCTTCTGCCCCTCCACCTGGAGGAAGCCGTTATGCATCCACACCTTCGCCATGGCATGGGTGCCGTGGGCGCAGCGCGACTGCGCGATCTCGTTCTCGTGGTGCGGGAAGATGAGGTCGAGGCCGCCGCCATGAATGTCGAACACCTCGCCGAGATAGGCCGCCGACATCGCCGAACACTCGATGTGCCAGCCCGGACGGCCCCTGCCCCACGGACTATCCCAGCCCGGTTCGTCCGGGGAGGACAGCTTCCACAGCACGAAGTCGCCGGGGTTCTTCTTGTGCTTTTCCACCGCGATACGCGCGCCGGCCTGCTGCTCGTCGAGATTGCGCTTCGAAAGCGCGCCGTAATCCGGCATCGAGGCGGTGTCGAACAGCACCTCGCCGCCCGCGACATAGGCATGGCCGCGTTCGACCAGCCTTTCGATCAGGCCGATCATGTCGGTCCTGCCGTCGGCGCGAGGCTGCACGAACTCGGTGGCGCGCGGTTCGACGGTAGGCGGCAGGCAGCCGAGCGCCGCCACGTCCTTGTGGAACTGGCCGGCGGTCTTTTCGGTGACGCGCCTTATCGCCTCGTTCAGCGACAGGCGGCCGGCGGCGATTTCGGCGCCGAAATCGCGCAGAGCGCGCGCGTTGATCTTGTCGTCCACGTCGGTGATGTTGCGCACATAGGTGACGTGGTCCGCGCCGTAGAGGTGGCGCAGCAGCCTAAACAGCACGTCGAAGACGATGACCGGGCGCGCATTGCCGATATGGGCGAAGTCGTAGACGGTCGGGCCGCAGACATACATGCGCACGTTGTCGGGGTCGATCGGAGAAAAATCCTCCTTCGCGCGCGTCAGCGTGTTGTGGAGCCTGAGCCCCTTGAACCCTTCAGACATCCGTTTCCTTCCGACGCTCGAACAGGCAGTCCGGCCGGAGCCAGCCTTCTGGCCGGGGCGTTGTCCACTTCTTGAGGAAAGATCGAGGAAAAAACGTCCGGACCAGCGCTGGCGCTAGCCAATAATCGAAATGCCGCAAATGGCGAAAGACGTTTCCATGGCGCGCTTTATCGCTGGCGGCCGTGCGGCAGTCAAGGCGCATGTTGGGTGCCGCCGCCCGTGCCGGCCGATCGGAAAGATTTTATTAAACATGTTCGGACTACGGGCGACAGTATTGGCCAAGACGAACGAAGGGTCACGATTTGGCCGGATTCATCTCCCATACGAAAGCAGGCCCCGATCCTGCGAATAAGGAAAAAGAAAATGCGACGACAAAGCAAAGAATCCCAACAATCCAAGCAACCCGTGCTGGTCAGCCACTATCGTGCCATCGGGCCGGCCGCCATCGTCGCAGCCCTTCTTCACACGACCAAGACCAAAAAGCCGTCGCAGAAATTCATCCTGCCGCGCACCGCCTGATCTCTTTCGGCGGCAGAAAAGGCACTAGAACAGCGTCATCTGGCCGTCGTCCGGCTTTCTTCCAACCGTCTTTTGCGGCCGAGCGGTCTCGGCGGCGACAAACCGCTCCTGGATTTCCGGCCCGGTATTGGCGACCTTGTTGACCAGATCGGAAACCGCCACCGCCTCGAAAAACCCCTCGTCGGCCGGCCGCATGAGATCGGCCACATCGCGCGGCTCGAGCGTGCGGCAATCCAGCCAGCGCGAAAAGTGCTCAGGCTCGATCACCACCGGCATGCGCTCATGCAGGTGGGCGATATCGGCATTGGCCCGCGTCGTCAGGATCGCGCCGGTGTCGATCTCCGCGCCGCCCGGCTCGGCATAGTGCTCCATCAGCGCGGCGAAGGCGATCAGGCCGCCGTGGCGCGGCCTTATCCAGTAAGGCTTGCCCTTGCCGCCGGCCTGCTTGCGCCATTCATAGAAGCCGGACGCCGGGACCAGCGCGCGGCGATGGCGCATGGCGGCGCGGAAGGAGGCCTTTTCGGCCGCCTCCTCGCTACGCGCATTGAACAAAAGCGGGAAATTCCTCGTATCCTTCACCCAAGCCGGGATCAGGCCCCAGCGCACCAGAAGGGCGCGGCGGTCCGGCAGGTTGGAGCCCGGCGCGCGCGGCTCGCCGGCCATCGCCATCAGGATCGGCTGCGTCGGCGCGATGTTGTAGCGGGCCGGAAAGTCCTCGACGCCGTCCAGCCCCAGAAAGGCGGCGGTCTGGTCCGGCGTCGCGGTCAGCGCAAAGCGTCCGCACATGATCGCGGTCCTTTTTTTCTTCTCCTGCCCGAAAGTGACGGTGGAACGCGCCGCCCGCAACCGCTACACCTTGGTTGTCCCCGGCATTCCATGACGGATTGCCCGGCCCGGAGCCAAGATGGAAGAAGCACGCAGGATAGTTCCGGCCGTATCGGTCGCCGTGGTCAGGGGCGAGCGCGTCCTTCTGGTGCGGCGCGCACGCGCGCCGTCGCGGGGCTTCTACGCGTTTCCGGGCGGCAAGGTCGAGGACGGCGAGACGCTGGAAAGTGCTGCGCGGCGCGAACTCAGGGAGGAAACCGGCCTTGCCGCCGCCGATTTCAGCCGCTTGCGCGAAATCTTCATCGAAGGCGGCCGCGAAGGCCACCCGGTCGACTATCTGCTGACGGTGTTCGGCGCACGCTATGTCGGCGGCGAGGCGGTCGCTGACGACGACGCCGAGACCGCCGCTTTCTACACGCTGGCCGAGATGGAAGCGATGCCGCTGACCGATTCGGTCTATGCGGTCGCCGCCCAGCTGATCCGTTCGGCCTGAAATAAACCCTCGCCGATGCCTTGCAGGCGTCAAATTGTTCGACCACAAAGCCTGATGCGCCGCACCGTCCTCCTCCTGCTTCTGGGTCTGGCCGCCGGCACGGCCTTATCCGTGCGGCCGTCGCCCGCCGTCGAGGCGCCGTTCGAGCCCGGCCTGATGCGGCTTGCCGAAATCCTCGGCTCGCTGCACTTCCTGCGCAACCTGTGCGGCGAGAACGGCGACACCTGGCGCGGCGAAATGGAGAAGCTGCTGGCGTCGGAAAACCCGGACGCCGAGCGGCGCGCCCGCTTCATCGCCCATTTCAACCGCGGCTACCGCTCTTTCGAGGCGACCTACGGCCAGTGCACCGCCTCGGCGCGCGAAGCCATCGACCGCTACATGAAGGAAGGCGCGCGGCTTTCGCGCGACATCGCCTCGCGCTATGGAAACTGACGGCGCAAGCGGCCCGCCGGCGAAGGAATGTGGCCGAACGGTCACAGGCCCTAACCAAAACCTAACGCGCGCCGAGGCAATTAACTCAAAACTTAGTTTTGCGTGTCGATGCGCCGCCGAATGAATTACCATCGGGCTCGAAGGGAAGCTCGAGCCTCGTCCGCGCCGGCGAACCGGGGCTTGAAAGGGTAAAAGTCGCATCATGGAACACGCCGTCACCGATATCGACGCTCTGGTACGGGAAGAAAAGCGCCTGACCGCCGTTGAAAGCCACAACGAGGCTTGGGCGGAAGGACTCTCGGCCGGCATCGAGCCTGAAATCATCGCCGAAGCGGCGCTCGAAACCGCTTTCGGCGAAATCCTGCGCGCCAACGGCGAAACCGCCGCGCTGGCGCTGCTGGAACGCATGCGCGAAAAGGTCGTTTCGGGCGCGTTCGAGCCGGGCCTGGTGCGGCATTAGCGCCAACCGCTTGCGGCTGCTTTGACGGCGGCGCGCCGTTTGGGCATGATCGGGGCCAATCGAGGTGCGGACAGTGAACTCTTCGAAGTCGACCGGGCGGCGCGGTGGTGCAGGCCGCGTTGGACTAGCCGCGCTGTGCGCCGTGTTTTTGGGCGCGGCGGCGTTGGCGCAATTCGCCGTCGTCGATCCGGCCTTCGCGCTGAGCGAGATCAAGCGCGAGGAACTGCCGGCCCCGGCAACCACGGCCCCGGACGACGACCAGTCCGAGAAGAGCGTGCCGATGCCCGACCCGCTCGGCACGACGCCGCCCGAAACCGGGCAGCAGCCGGCATCGCCCGAGGACGAAGACGCGCCCGAGCAGGTCGATCCGGACGCGCCTGCCGAGGACGGCGACGCCACGGACAAGGGCACGGAGGCGAACGCGCCCGTGCCGGAAATCCAGTACGACCTCGGCAAGCTGCCCGAACCGGTGCGGCGCATGCACGACCTCATCGTCGAGGCGGCCAGGAGCGGCGACATCGAAAAGCTGCGGCCACTGGTCGGCCAGGGCGATTCCATGACCCAGCTGTCGCTGACCGAGATCGAGGGCGATCCGATCGCCTTCCTCGAGGGGCTTTCCGGCGACACCGACGGCCAGGAAATCCTCGCCATCATGGAAGAGGTGCTCGATGCCGGATTCGTGCATATCGATGTCGGCACGCCGCAGGAACTTTACGTCTGGCCCTATTTCTTCGCCGTGCCGCTCGACAAGCTCGACGCACGCCAGCGGGTCGAGCTGTTCAAGATCGTCACCGCCGGCGACTACGACGACATGAAGCAGTTCGGCGCCTATATCTTCTACCGCGTCGGCATCACGCCGGAAGGCCACTGGGCGTTCTTCGTCGCCGGCGACTGAGGCGAACGGCCTCTCACCCGCCCTCCGCTTCGCTCGGGCGACCTCTCCCCTGAGGGGTGAGGGGGAACGGGCGTCGCGATCCCTTCTCCCCGCCGGGGAGAAGGGATCTGCGAGGCAGCCGGATGAGGAGTTGGAGCCCGTTAAAGTCCCGGCAGCGCTTCCGAAAACGCCACCGCCCTGCCCTGCGAGGGCGTGACGATCTCGCCTTCCCACATCACCCGCTTGCCGCGGATGACGGTGCCGACCGGCCAGCCGGTCACCTCTTTGCCGTCGTACGGCGTCCAGCCGGCCTTCGAGCCTTGCTGAGCATTGGTGATGGTCTCGCTGCGCTTCAGGTCGACGACGGTGAAATCGGCGTCATAGCCGGCGGCGATGCGGCCCTTGCGGGCGATGCCGAAGATGCGGTTCGGGCCGTGGCTCGACAAATCCACGAAACGCTCCAGCGTAAGCCGGCCGGCGTTGACATGGTCGAGCATGATCGGCACCAGCGTCTGCACGCCGGTCATGCCGGAGGGCGAGGCCGGATAGGGCTTGCGTTTTTCCTCCAGCGTATGCGGCGCATGGTCGGAGCCGAGCACGTCGACGATTCCCTGCGAAACGCCGCGCCAGACGCCATCGCGGTGGCGGGCCTCCCGCACCGGCGGGTTCATCTGGATCAGGTTGCCGAGCCGCGCATAGTCATCGGCCGCAAGCGTCAGGTGGTGCGGCGTCGCCTCGCAGGTCGCGACATCCTTGTGCTGCTCCAGAAAGGCGATCTCCTCGGCCGTCGAGATGTGCAGGACGTGGATGCGCGCACGCGTCCGCCGTGCGATGCGCACCAGCCGCCCGGTGCACAAAAGCGCTGCCTGTTCGTCGCGCCACACCGGGTGCGAGGACGGGTCGCCCTCGACGCGCTCGCCGAGCCGTTCGCGCAGCCGGAACTCGTCCTCCGAATGAAAGGCGGCGCGGCGGCGCGTATTCCTCAGGATCGAGGCCACCCCTTCGTCGTCCTCGACCAGAAGGTCGCCGGTGGAGGAGCCCATGAACACCTTGATGCCGGCGGCCCCCGGCAGCCGCTCCAGTTCGCCGACATCGCCGGCATTATCGCGCGTGCCGCCGACCCAGAAGGCGAAGTCGCAATGCATGCGGTCCGTGGCGCGCGCCACCTTGTCGGCAAGCGCCGCCTCGCCGGTGGTGAGCGGCCTGGTATTGGGCATCTCGAACACGGCGGTGACGCCGCCGAGCACGGCGGCGCGCGAGCCGGTCTCCAGGTCTTCCTTGTACTCCATGCCCGGCTCGCGGAAATGCACCTGGCTGTCGATGACGCCCGGCAGGACGTGAAGACCGGCGCAGTCGATCGTCTCGCCGGCGGACGCCCGGCCAAGATCGCCGATGGCGGCGATGCGGCCGCCGCTCACGCCGATGTCGCGCACGCCGCGCCCGTCATGGTTGACGACCGTGCCGCCTGTCAGGATGAGATCGTAGGTCGCAGCCATCGCCGTTACCGCCCTTGCCGTGGAAGTGGCTGCGGCTTACGTAATGGCCGGCCACTTTGCAAGTTCGGGTTCTTTTCCAGCCATGCCTTCCGCCGTTCTCGCCGACCGCACCGTCGTTCTCGTATCCGGCCCGGATGCCGAGCACTTCCTGCAGAACATCCTGACGCTCGACCTCGACGGACTCGGCCAGGGCGAGGCGAAACCCGGGGCGCTGCTTTCGCCGCAAGGCAAGATCCTGTTCGATTTCCTGATTTCCCGCGACGGAACGGACGGCTTCCGGCTCGATTGCCGCAAGGACGTCGCGGGCGATTTCCTGCGCCGGCTGACGCTCTACCGGCTGCGAGCGAAGGTGGAGCTTTCCGTTGCGGATCAAGCGGTTGTCGGCGTTTCGTGGGGTAGTGATTCCGGTCCCTCAGGAACTGATTCAACGCGCCTGGTCGATACGCGGTTCATGAATGCGCCCGTCCATCGGGTGTACGGGGCGGTCGCCCCCCCACCCCTCACCCCTCCCCACAAGGGGGAGGGGGATGCCGGCCTCGGCGCTCCAGAATCCCCCTCCCCCTTGTGGGGAGGGGTGAGGGGTGGGGGTACGGCCGATTGGCATGCGCTACGCATCGCCCACGGCGTTGCCGAAAGCGGCAGCGACTACGCGCCGGGCGAGGCCTTTCCGCACGACGTGCTGCTCGACCAGAGCGGCGGCGTCGGCTTCCGGAAGGGCTGCTATATCGGACAGGAAGTGGTGTCGCGCATGCAACACCGCGGCACCGCACGGCGGCGGGTGCTGATCGCGTCCGCCGAAAGCGCCCTGCCCGCGCCGGGCACCGAGATCGTCGCAGCCGGCAAGGCGCTGGGCACGCTGGGCTCCGTGGCGGACAGACAGGGCCTCGCCATCGTGCGCATCGACCGGGTCAAGGACGCGCTCGACGCCGGGCAGGAAATCATGGCGGCGGACGTGGCGATAAAACTTGCCATTCCCGAATGGGCGAGCTTCACCTTTCCGCAACAGGCCGAAAGCTGATGGCGGCCGACCGCGCCGGCGCGCCGGTCCGCGCCTGGCAGCGCATGCTGTCCGGGCGGCGGCTGGACCTGCTCGACCCCTCGCCGCTCGACATCGAGATCGCCGACATCGCCCATGGGCTCGCCCGCGTCGCGCGCTGGAACGGCCAGACCAGCGGCGACCACGCCTTTTCCGTCGCCCAGCACTCGCTGCTAGTGGAGGCGCTGTTTTGCCGGATCGCCGGGCAGGCCCCGGCCTCGGCCAAAACCGCGGCGCTGCTGCACGACGCGCCGGAATATGTGATCGGCGACATGATCTCGCCGTTCAAGGCGGTGATGGGCGGCAGCTACAAGGAGTGC
>Ga0209941_1001982_pt1 | contig 12355 bp, 11 predicted proteins | sample ThiBiot_300_plan_FD_183945 | JGI IMG/M metagenome (GOLD analysis project Ga0209941, IMG submission 183945) | Wastewater bioreactor microbial communities from Cape Town, South Africa - Thiocy_solids_1 (SPAdes) | ecosystem: Engineered > Bioremediation > Thiocyanate > Unclassified | place: South... | reverse complement strand
CCGGGTGGTACCGGCGCACGGTCCGGCCGACGTGGGCAATCCCTGAGCATGGCGCGCGTCCTCGTCATCGGCTCTTTCAACGTCGACCACGTCTGGCGGGTTGCCTCGCTGCCCGCCCCTGGCGCCACCCTGAGCGGCAACTACGCCAGCGGCCCCGGCGGCAAGGGCTTCAACCAGGCCGTTGCCGCCCGCCGTGCCGGCGCGGATACGCGCTTTGCGTGTGCGCTGGGCGAGGACGTGGGCGCGCAACTCGCGCGTACCCTTTGCGCCGCCGACGGGATCGATCTGCACGCCGCGGTGGTCGCCGATCCCACAGGCACCGCCGGCATCTACGTCGATGCGCAGGGCCGCAACTGCATCGTGATCGGTGCCGGCGCGAACGCCGCCCTGGCGCCCGAGCATGTTGCCGGCGCGCTGGGCGACGCAGCGGCCGCCGACCTCGTGCTGGCGCAGCTGGAGTCGCCGCTGGACGCGGTCGCCCGGGCGCTGGATGCGGCCCGTGCCGCCGGCGCCACCGCGATGCTCAACCCGGCACCCGCCAACGTCGCCATCGACGAAACCATGCTGGTGCGGGCCGACATCCTGACCCCGAACGAAACCGAGTTCGCGGCCCTGGTCGGCCGCCACGTGGGCGAGCGCATCGATGCCGATGCGGTGGCCAGCCTCGACCAGCCGCGCCTGCATGCGCTTTGCCGCGAGCTGCTGCCGCACGGCAGCGTCATCGTCACCCTCGGCGCCAGCGGCTGCTTCGTCTCGCACGCCGAGTCGATGCCGCGCGGCGACAGCGCACCTTGCTACCGGGTGTCCGCGGAGCCCGCGCAGGCCATCGACACCACCGGCGCCGGCGATGCCTTCAACGGCGCATTGGCCGCTTCGCTGGTGCAACACCCCGACCGCGCCTTCGTCGAGCACGTGCGCTTCGCATCGCGCTACGCCGCCCGTTCCACCGAGCAGGCCGGCGCCGCACTGGCCATGCCGTACTTGTCCACGCAGGAGATGGCCGGACAGGGCGACGCCTGACCCCGGCGCGCCGCTGGCGCCAGCGCCCGATCCCAGAATTGTCAGGGGTCGGAATCGGAAACCGACTGCTCCGAGAAATGGTGGGTCATGATGGATTCGAACCATCGACCTCGGGTTGAGTTCGATTCGGAGACCGACTGTTCCGAGGAATGGTGGCCGTGATGGATTCGAACCATCGACCAGCGGGTTGAGTCCAATTCGGAGACCGACTGCTCCGAGGAATGGTGGCCGTGATGGATTCGAACCACCGACCGGCGGGTTGAGTCCGATTCGGAGACCGACTGCTCCGAGGAATGGTGGCCGTGATGGATTCGAACCATCGACCAGCGGGTTGAGTCCGATTCGGAGACCGACTGCTCCGAGGTATGGTGGGCCGTGATGGATTCGAACCATCGACCAGCGGATTAAAAGTCCGATGCTCTACCGACTGAGCTAACGGCCCACGAAAAGAACGCCCGGCGTTGCACCGGGGGGCGCATTCTAACCGATGCCGGCGCCGGCGTAGCGGGTCGGATCGGCGATGCCAGCCTCGGCAAAGCCCTGCGCGCGCAGGCGGCAGGCGTCGCAGTGGCCGCAGGCGCGGCCGTCTGCTTCGGCCTGGTAGCAGCTCACCGTCTGCGAGAAGTCCACGCCCAAGCGCAGGCCCTCGCGGGCGATATCGGCCTTGGACATCCGCATCAGCGGCGCATGCACGCGGAAGCGGCTGCCTTCGACGCCGGCCTTGGTGGCCAGGTTCGCCAGCGCCTCGAAGCCGGCGATGAACTCGGGGCGGCAGTCCGGATAGCCGGAATAGTCCACCGCGTTGACGCCGCAGAACAGGTCGGTGCTGCCCAGCACCTCGGCCCAGCCCAGCGCCACCGACAGCATGATGGTGTTGCGCGCCGGCACGTAGGTGGACGGGATGCCCTCCCCGATCACGTGGCCGTCGGCATCGGTGGGCACGTCGATGTCATCGGTCAGCGCCGACCCACCGATGCTGCGCAGGTCCACGTTGACGGTCTTGTGGGCCACCGCGCCAAGCGCCCGCGCCACCCGCTCGGCGGCGTCCAGCTCGGAGGTGTGGCGCTGGCCGTAGCGCACGCTCAGGGCGTGCGGGGCGAAACCGGCCTCGCGGGCAATGGCCAGTACGACGGCGGAGTCCATGCCGCCCGACACCAGGACGACCGCGGGCTTGGATGATGCGTTCATGTCAGGGTATTGCCTTGTCGTCCTTGCGCCGGTCCGGCGCGGCGCCGGCCTAGCGACCCGGCTCGTCGTTCCACAGCAGCTTGTGCAGCTGCACCTGGAAGCGCACCGGCAGCCGGTCGGCCACGATCCAGTCAGCAAGCTCGCGCGCGCCGACCTGCGAGGCGCTGGGTGAAAACAGCACGTCGCAGATCGCGCACAGGCGGTGCTCGGCGACCACGGTCTTGGCCCAGTCGTAATCCTCGCGCGAGCAGATCACGAATTTGACCTGGTCGTGTGCGGTCAGCAGCGGCAGGTTGCTCCACAGGTTGCGCGCCACCTCGCCCGATCCCGGCGTCTTGATGTCCAGCACGCGCGAGACACGCGGATCGACGCCGGCGATATCGAGCGCGCCGGAAGTTTCCAACGAGACCACGTAACCGGCGTCGCAGAGCTTTTCCAGCAGCTGCAGGCAGCGCTTCTGGGCCAGCGGCTCGCCGCCGGTGACGCAGACGTGGCGCGCCCCGTGCCGGGCGACCTCGGCGAGGATCGCGTCGATCTCCCACCACTGCCCGCCGTGGAAGGCGTAGGCGGTGTCGCAGTACTGGCAGCGGAGCGGGCAGCCGGTCAGGCGCACGAACACGGTGGGCCAGCCGGCATCGCGGGCTTCGCCCTGCAGGGACAGGAAGATCTCGGTGAGCTTGAGGCGCTCGGTCTGGCCCGCCGCCGATGCGGCGGCCGCATCGGCGACGACGTTCATGCGGGCATTCTAGCGGCTGCCGGCCAGCTGCATCGAGCGCAGGCGGTCGTCGGCGATGCGGGCGGCATCGCTGCCCGGGTAGCGTTGGGCCACCTGGCGCAGGGTGTCCATGGCGACTTCGGTCTGCCTCAGCCCGTATTGGGCCAGGCCCAGCTTGAGCAGTGCGCCGGGCGCCTTGTCGTTGCCCGGATAACGGTCCAGCAGGCTGCGGAACTGGTCGGCGGCCAGCGCATAGTTCTGGGTGACGTAATAGCTCTCGCCCAGCCAGTACAGCGCATTCGGAGCCAACTGCCCGGCTGGGAAGGCGGCCAGGAAGTCACGCAGGCGGCGGGCCGACTCGACGTAGTCACCGCTCTTGAGTGCTTCGAAGGCATGGGCGTACGCACCCTGCTCGTTCTGGGTTCCCGCAGCCGGCACCGATGGCGCTGTGGAGGCGGCGGGCATGGGCACCGGTGGCATGGTGGCAGCGGGCTCGGCGGGCGGGGCCGCGGAGGTCGGCGCAGGAGCACCGCCCTCCAGCCGGTCCAGCCGACCGCTCAGGTCCAGATACTGCACGCGCTGGCTCTGCTTCGCCTGCTCCAGTTGTTGCTGCAGCTCTTCGAGCTGGCCGCGCAGCGCCTGCACTTCCGCCTGCAGGGCGGATACCTGGTTGACCAGCGCCACACCGTTCTGGTCGCCGGCGCCGCGGGCTTCAAGCGCCGCGACGCGGTCGGCCAGGCTGGCGCGCTGGGCCATGGCCAGCGGCGATGCCAGAAGCACCGCCGCCGCCACCACGGTCATGCGCAGGCGCATCACTTCTCGCTGTAGACCAGTTCGACGCGGCGGTTCTTCGACCAGCAGTCCTCGCCGGACTCGTTGCAGACCGGGCGCTCTTCGCCGTAGCTGACGACGGTGAGCTGGCTGGCGCTGCCGCCATTGGCCTGCAGCGCGGAGGACACGGCATTGCCGCGGCGCTCGCCCAGGCCCATGTTGTACTCGCGGCTGCCGCGTTCGTCGGCACTGCCTTCCAGGCGCAGGCGCGCGCTCGGACGGTCGCGCAGGTACTTGGCATGGCAGGACATGGCGGCCTGGAACTCCGGCTTCAGCGCATCCTGGTCCAGATCGAAGTACACCACCCGCTGGCGCAGGCAGGCGTCGCTGTCGAGATCGGCCGGCGTGTAGGCACCGGGCGTGGTGCTGGTGACCGGGGCGGTGGTGGCCGCGGAATCGACCGGGGTTTCGGCCGGCGGGGTTTCCTTGACCTTCTTGGAGCAGCCCACCGCCACGGCGGAAGCCAGCGCGGCGAGGGTGAGGAAGCGGCCCACGTGCGAAAGCGAAACAGTCATCGGAATATCCTCGTCTTGGGTACGGTGAAGCTGAAGATGAACAGGCAGTCTAGCCGTTTCCGGCGTGACCGTGCCGTGAGTCAGCGCTTGCGGTACGGCGACCAGGCCGGCTCGCGCACGTCGCCATCGCCGAGGGTCAGGCGCTGGCGCACGCGACCGTCTGCGGACACCGCGTAGAGCACGCCGCGGCGGCCTTCGCGGGCTGCGTAGAGCAGCATTGCCCCGTTCGGCGCGAAGCTCGGCGACTCGTCCAGCGAGCCGGGCGAGAGCATGCTCCAACGCGCACCGCCAGTGCTGCGGTCCATCAGCGCGATGCGGTAGGTATTGCCGGCGCCCTGCGCGGTAGCCAGCTTCTTGTCGTCGGACGACAGCGACGGGCTGGCGTTGTAGCTGCCGTCGAAGCTGACCCGGGTGGCGCTGCCGCCACTGGCCGGCATCTGGTAGATCTGCGGTCGGCCACCACGGTCGGACGTGAAGTAGAGGGTGGCGCCGTCATGGCTCCAGGTCGGCTCGGTGTCGATGCCGAAATGGTTGGTGAGCTGGGTCAGGTGCTTGCTGCCCAGATCCATCACGTAGATGTCGGGGTTGCCGCCCTTGGACAGGGTCATGGCCAGTCGGCCGCCATCCGGCGAGAACGCCGGGGCGCCGTTGATGCCGCGGAAGCTGGTCACCTTGTCGCGGCTGCCGGTGGCGATGTCCTGGATCCAGATCCCTGAGTTGCCGCCCTCGAAGCTGACGTAGGCCAGCCTGCGTCCGTCCGGACTCCACGACGGCGACAACAGCGGCTCGGTGGAATTGACCACGGTGCGGGGGTTGTAGCCATCGGAGTCGGCCACCACCAGCGCATAGCGGGTATTGCGGCCCAGCCCGCTGGCGGTGACGTAGGCAATCCTGGTCCAGAACGCACCCGGCACGCCGAGGATTTTCTCGTAGACCGCGTCGCTGATCTGGTGGGCCACATCGCGCATGGCCCCGGCCGGTGCGCTCAGCGCGAAACCGAGCAGGCGCTCCTGTTTGGCCACGTCGAACAGTTCGTACTCGGTGCGGTAGCCGTCGCCGCCGGGGACGCAACGCCCGATCAGCAGATAGTCCTGTTTGAGCATGCGCCAGGTGGGATAGGCCACCTCGCTGCCCTGGGTGGGGCGCTCCGGCAGGCTGGCGGGGTCGGGACTGCGGAACTGGCCGGAACGGCCGAGATCGGCGCGGACCACCCCACCCACGTCGGTCTCGCCGCAATTGCCGCCGAACGGTACCACCGTGATCGGCAGGGCCGCGGCATTGCCGCCGACGATGTCGATTTCAAGGCTGCGCGACTGCGCCAGCACCGCGCAGGCGGGCAGCAACAGCAGCGGGACAAGCAGGCGGCGGGCGATGCGCTTCATGCGGCCTCACTGGCAGGAACAAGATGAATAGGTTGGACGATCGGGGCGACGGCTGGATGAACGCCAGCGGACTGCGGGAGCTTGCCATGTGCAGGTGCAAGCCGCGGTGACGGTCAACGGTCTTCCGCCACGAAGTTCAGGTCGAGGTTGCGGTTGAACACCGTCTCGAAGCCGGCATAGGGCAGCGGCGAGGCCTTGTAGATGGCGCGCTCCACGGACTGCCGGCCGGCCGCATCGTACGGACACGACGACGACACGCTGACATCGACCACCTCGCCCCCCTGCAGCTGGCGGATGGAGATGCGGCACTTCTGGCCAAGCGCCACGGTTTCCGGACGGATCCACTGGCGCAGGATCGCCTGCTGCAGCGCGGCGGCGTACTTGGCCTGCAGGCTCGGATCGGTGCCGCGGTTGCCGGGCGGCGGCGGCGCGGCCGAGGTGCCCGGATTGCGCGCATCGGCCAGCTGCTGGGCGCGCTGCTCGGCCATGCTGCGCTCGCGCGCGGCCTGCTCGCGCAGCCTGCGGATTTCCGCCAGCTGGCGCTGCTTCTCGCGTTCCTGCTCGGCCTGCTTCTTCGCATCCAGTTCGGCCTGGTCGGGCTGCCTGCGCTTTTGCTCCTGCTCGCGCGGCAGCTTGGCCACCTCCGGCGAAGGCGCGTCGCGCTGCACCTTTTCCTGTTCCACCGGCGCCGGATCCGGTACCGGTGGCGGCAGGGCTTTCGATTGCGGCGGGGGTGGCACGGCGTCCGGCACCGGCTCGGGCAGCGGTTCGGTTTTCTCCGTCGGCGGCGGCGCGGGCTGCGCCTTGGGCGTGCGCTGCAGCGCGCGCTGCATCGAGGCGCTGAGGTCGGACACCGCCACCAGGTCGGCTTCGATGGGGTCGCCCTGCGCGGCCTCGGCCACGTTGTGCTGCGACCAGCGCAGTCCGGCGAACATCAGCACGAACAGCAGCACGTGCAGGCCCAGTGCCTGCGCGACGGCGGTCCAGGTGTCGGCGCGCGTCTGCTTCACCCGCGGCCCGTCACGGCTTCGGTTCGCCCATCAGCCCGGCGCGCGAGACCTTGGCATCGCGCTGCAGCAGCGACAGGATTTCATAGACGGACTGATAACTGACGTCGCGGTCGCCGGCCACGTACACCGCCAGCTCCGGGTCAGCCTCCACGAACGCGCGCACCTTCGCCACCAGCTGCTGTGCATCCACCGCCTGCGGCCGATCCACGCCTTCATAGGTCAGCGCCAGCGCCCCGTCCTTGCCGACCTGCACCACCACCGGCTGCTTCTTTTTCTGCTCCAGCGTCTTGGCATCGGCCTGCGGCAGGTTGACGTCCACGCCCACGTTGAGCAGCGGCGCGGTGACCATGAAGATGATCAACAGCACCAGCATCACGTCGATGTAGGGAACGACGTTGATCTCGGCCTTGAGCCTGCGCTTGCGCGCGCGACGGGGAGAAGCGGTGGCCATGCTCGCCTCAGTCCTCGTGGGTCTGGCGCTGCAGGATCGAGGAGAACTCCTCGCTGAAGGTCTCGTAGCGCACCGCCATGCGTTCGGCGCGGGTGGCGAAGCGGTTGTAGGCCCACACCGCCGGGATCGCGGCGAACAGGCCCATCGCGGTGGCGACCAGCGCCTCGGAGATGCCCGGCGCGACCGTCGCGATCGTCGCCTCCTTCATGCTGGCCAGGCCCTGGAACGAAATCATGATGCCCCAGACGGTGCCGAACAGGCCGACGTAGGGACTGATCGAACCGACGTTGGCGAGGAACTCGAGGTTGCGCTCAAGCCCATCCAGCTCGCGCGAGGTGGCCGCGCGCATGCCGCGCTGCGCCCCTTCCAGCTGCATCCGCGCGTCGACCCCGCGGCGCTGGCGGATACGATTGAACTCGCGCATGCCGGCCTCGAAGATCGCCTCCAGCCCCTCGACGCTGCGGTGGCGTTCGGTGGCGGCGGCATACAGCTTGGCCAGCTCGGTGCCGGACCAGAAGCTTTCCTCGAAGCGGTCGGCCTCGCGCTCGGCGCGGTCCAGCACCCGCTTCTTGCGCAAAATAATGACCCACGACGCCAGCGAGGCCAGCAGCAGCAACAGCATCACCAGCTGTACCGGCAGGCTTGCATGCAGCACCAGTTGCAGGATGTCGATGCCCTGGTCGCCTTGGGCGGCGGCGACCTGCGCGCCGGTGTCGGCCAGTTCCACGGTGCCGGCGGCGGCGGTATCGGGCAGGGCCTGCGGCAGCGATTGCAGCATCGTCGATGCGGGCATCAAGGGTTCTCCAACAGCGGCTTGAGTTTCGATGAAAGGGCATCCGGCAACGGGCACGGACGGAAGCTGGAGGCGCGCAGCGCGGCGATCTTCACCGAGGCTCCGACCAGCAGCGCGCCGTCGCGCTCGATCCGCTGCGCCAGCACCAGGCTGGCGCCACGGCATTCCAGCAGGTGCACGCTGACCGACAGCTGATCGTCCAGCCGGGCCGGGGCGCGGAAGTCCACGTCCATCGCGCGCACCACGAACACCAGGTCGGCGTCGCGCTTCATGGCGTCCTGGTGCAGGCCCAGCCCGCGCAGCCATTCGCTGCGCGCGCGTTCCATGAAGGCGAGGTACTGCGCGTGGTAGACCACGCCGCCGGCATCCGTATCTTCCCAGTACACGCGCACCGGCCAGGTGAACGGCTCAGCCATTGTCGGCCTCGAACAGCCCGGGCGTGCCCGCCTTGGGCTTGAAGCCCAGGTGGCGGTAGGCCTTCGGCGTGGCCATGCGGCCACGCGCGGTGCGCACCAGGAAGCCCTGCTGGATCAGATAGGGTTCGATCACGTCTTCCAGCGTGCCGCGCTCCTCGCTGAGCGCCGCGGCCAGCGATTCCACTCCGACCGGGCCGCCGTCGAAGGCATCGATGATGATGCCCAGCATGCGCCGATCGAGCTCGTCGAAGCCTTCCGGATCGACCTTGAGCATGTCCATCGCCGCGCGCGCGGTGGCTGTGTCTATCGTGCCGTCGCCCTTGACCTGGGCGTAATCGCGCACCCGCCGCAGCAGCCGGTTGGCGATGCGCGGGGTGCCGCGCGAACGCCGCGCCAACTCGCCCGCACCCTCGGCGTCGCAGGCGATGCCGAGGATCTGCGCGGAGCGGCGCACGATCCGCGCCAGCTCGTCGGACGAATAGAACTCCAGCCGCTGGACGATGCCGAAGCGGTCGCGCAGCGGCGCGGTCAGCAGGCCGGCGCGGGTGGTGGCGCCGATCAGGGTGAACGGCGGCAGGTCGAGCTTGATCGAGCGCGCGGCCGGGCCCTCGCCGATCATGATGTCGATCTGGCAGTCCTCCATCGCCGGGTAGAGGATTTCCTCGACCACCGGCGACAGGCGGTGGATTTCATCCACGAACAGCACGTCATGCGGCTGCAGGTTGGTCAGCAGCGCGGCCAGGTCGCCGGCCTTCTCGATCACCGGGCCGGAGGTGACCCGCAGGTTCACGCCCAGCTCGTTGGCGATGACGTGGCTCAGCGTGGTCTTGCCCAGCCCCGGCGGGCCGAAGATCAGCACGTGGTCGAGCGCTTCGCCACGGGCCTTGGCCGCCTCGATGTAGATCTGCATCTGCTCGCGCACCGGCTGCTGGCCGAGGTATTCGTCCAGGCGCTTGGGGCGGATGCTGGCTTCCAGCGCATCGTCTTCGCGGGTGGCGGCGGGGGCGATGATGCGGTCGTCGGTCATGTGTCGATTATCGCCTGCCGCGCCGCTTCGTGCCGTGCTAGCTGGCGCGACGGCCTGTTGTGGGCCTGCTGCCTGCCACCTATGCTGCAGGCATGACCCACGCTGCGACAGGCCCGGCTGTCCCGATGGCCCGACATTTGCCCTGGCTTGCCTTGTTCGCGGCGGCAATCGCAGCCTGTGGCTGGTGGTCGATCCACCTGGCGGCGGGCCCGTTGGGGTTCTCCATGTTGTGGCTGCCGGGCGGCGTCCTGTTCGGCGTCCTGCTGTCCTCGCCCAGGCAGGCATGGGGCGGTTATCTGGTCGCTGCACTGCTGGGGTTCCTGGCGGCCAACGTCCAGCGCAACGGGTTGGGACTGGTGACCCTGGTGCTGAGCCTGTGCGACGTGATGGAAGCGTGGCTGGCGGCGGCGCTGGTGGTGCCACGCGTGGATGTGCGCCAGCTGGGCAACATCAATCGCACCCTGCGCGTCAGCGGCCTTGCCGTCCTGCTGTCCTGTGCCTTGTCGGCGCTGGTGGCGGCGGCCGCGCGCCACCTCCTGCTGCCGCAGTCCTCTGGCTTCGCCCCCCTGTTCGAGACCTGGCTGGCCTCGCATGCGCTGGGCATGGTGATTTTCGGCGCGCTGACCGTCATCGTCCGCGCGGAAGGACGGCGCATGCTGGGCCCGCCAGCGCGACGTCTGGAACTGGTGGCCACGCTGGTGGTGATCGCGATCAGCAGTTGGCTGGTGTTCGAGCGCGGCCAACTGCCGGTTGCCTTCCTGCTGCTGCCGCCACTGATGGTCTGCGTGCTGCGGCACCGCTTCAGCGGCTTCGTGCCGGCCATCGCGGTGATCGCCCTGATAGCGGCCATGGCCACTTCCGCGGGACGCGGCCCATTCGTGCTGGGCTCGGAAACCAATGACCTGGTCCGCAGCTACAAGCTGCAGCTGTACCTGCTGTCCTGCTGCTGGGTGGCCTTCCCGGTGGCCTCGGTGCTGGCCGAGCGACGGCTCCTGACCCACCGGGTGGCGCGCAGCGAACAACAGTACCGGATGCTGGCCGACTACTCCCGCGACCTGATCATCCGAATCGGCACCCATCGCAACCTGGACTACATCTCGCCCTCAGTGACCGAGCTGCTGGGCTGGACGCGCGAGGAATACGACCAGCAGCGCTGGGAGCTGATCCACCCGGAAGACGTAGCGATCCTGCGCGACACCATGGACCCCCTGTATGAAAAGGGCGGCGTGGCCAGCATCGTGTACCGCTGCCGGCACAAGCAGGGGCATTACATCTGGCTGGCGGCCAACGTGCGCAGCGTCACCGACGCCAACGGCCGCGCCGCGCTGGTGTATTCCGGCCGCGACGTGACCTCGCGCGTGGAAGCAGAACTGGCGCTGGAGCAGCAGGCCCGGCGCGATCCGCTGACCGGGCTGGCCAACCGCCTGCTGTTCGACGAGCGCATGGCGCTGGCGCTGGCGCGCGGCGGGCGCAACCGCACCCGGGTGGGACTGCTGTACATCGACCTGGATTACTTCAAGTCCGTCAACGACACCCATGGCCACGCGGTTGGCGACCTGGTGCTGCGCGAGTTCGCGCGGCGCCTGAGCGGCTGCATCCGCTCGGTGGACCTGGGCGTCCGGCTGGGCGGCGACGAGTTCGCGGTGCTGGTGGAGGACATCGCCACCACGCAAAGCCTGCAGTTCGTGGCGAACAAACTGGCGACCGCCATGCGCGAGCCGATGACGCTGGGGGAGCTGACCCTGCATGTCACGGCCAGCATCGGCGTGGGCATGAGTGGATGCGGCCAGACCGACGCCGCCGCGCTGGTACAGCTCGCCGACGGCGCGCTGTACCAGGCCAAGGCCGCAGGCCGCGACACCTGGCGGCTGGCAGTGGCCGAAGGCCCGAACGACCGCGACGGCAACGCCTGAGGGGTGCGAATCCGGCCCGCGCCTCAGATCTCGACCTGCGCGCCCAACTCCACCAGCCGGTTGCCCGGAATACGGAAGAAGGTCGTCGCCGGCGCGGCGTTGCGGTGCATGAAGACGAACAGCTTGTCGCGCCAGGTCGGCATGCCGCGGCGGTGGCCGGCAACAATGCTTTCGCGGCTGACGAAATAGGTGGTGTCCATCGGGTTGAAGGTAAGCTCGCACTGGTCGCAGCTGCGCATCAGCGCCAGCGGCACGTCGGGCGTCTCCATGAAACCGTAGCGGATCAGCACCCGGTGGAAATCCTGGCCGCCGATGGATTCGATTTTCAGCCGCTTCTCCTCCGGCGCGTACGGCACGTTGAGGGTTTCCACCGTCAGGAACACGTTGCGTTCGTGCAGCACCTTGTTGTGCTTGAGGTTGTGCAGCAGCGCATGCGGCACCACCACCGGACTTGCGGTGAGGAACACCGCGGTGCCCGGGACCCGCACCGGCGGCGCCAGCATCAACCCGGGCAGGAAGGTATCCAGCCGGATCCCGTCCTTGTGGATCTCCGCGTTGAGCAGCTCGCGCCCACGCCGCCAGGTGCGCATCATGGTGAACAGCACGATCCCCAGCACCACCGGGAACCACGCGCCCTGCAGCAGCTTGGCGCCGTTGGCGGCCACGAAGGCCACGTCCACCACCAGGAAGGCCAGGCACAACCCCACGATCCAGTAGCGCGCGCGCGGCCACAGCATGCGTGCCACCAGCGCCAGCAGCAGGGTGTCGATCAGCATCGTCGCCGACACCGAGATGCCGTAGGCAACCGCCAGGTTCGACGAGCTGCGGAACGCCAGCACCAGCCCGAACACCAGCAGCGCCAGCCCCCAGTTGATGCCGGGGATGTAGATCTGGCCTATGGTGTCGTGCGAGGTGTGCTTGATCCGCATGCGCGGGATGTAGCCCAGCTGCATGGCCTGCCGTGACACCGAGAACGCGCCGGTGATGACCGACTGCGAGGCGATCACCGCGGCCATCGTGGCCAGCACGATCATCGGGAACAGCGCCCATTCGGGCACCGCCTCGTAGAACGGGTTGGACACCGCGCCGGGACG
>Ga0209941_1001981_pt1 | contig 12360 bp, 7 predicted proteins | sample ThiBiot_300_plan_FD_183945 | JGI IMG/M metagenome (GOLD analysis project Ga0209941, IMG submission 183945) | Wastewater bioreactor microbial communities from Cape Town, South Africa - Thiocy_solids_1 (SPAdes) | ecosystem: Engineered > Bioremediation > Thiocyanate > Unclassified | place: South... | reverse complement strand
CCACCACCGCCTGCGAGAAGAAACACAACCAATGGATCGAGCACCATGCCAATTGGATTTTCGTCCACACCATTAATTCCAACGACGAGGTCGGCGACACCAAGCCGAACTTCATCGCCCATCAACCGGAACGTCGCTACGCCATTGTCACCACCAAAAACTGCTACGCAGCCAGTGAAACCGCTTGTCCCATCGAAACCTCCTGCTTTGGCGGCTTCAAAAATAGCCCCCAAATCGCCAACTAGCGAGCCTCAAAACAAGCCGTCGCCAGAACCCGCGGGTTCAACACCAGCAGCATCCTCTACCGCACCACCACCGCCTCCACCCCGAAGCGTCACTAATGCGATGAGCATGTCGGACTGGAAACCATTAGTTCCCAAATAGAAAGACAGAAAGACCTAAATGCATTATAACTAAAGTATACTAATCGCTGAAAATCCTGTGTATCTCGTAGACACTCTACATACTCTCTAATGATCCTATACAGCTGGTGTTCTTCTCACCCACATCCTTCCCGTGAATCCAGTTAGTTCATCCATAATTAAAATTACGCTACCATTCGTTTTTGATGAGTACATGAGTTGGGGTACTTCCAGTCTCTATGCTCTATCCAAACACCACCATTTCACTCCACATCTTGCATCCTCTGAAACCATCTTCGTTTGCTTGTAATGTTTGAATGGGAAATCAAAAATAGGGTCTAGTGTGGTAGTGTGGTAGTGTGGGTTGAAGGCAAAGGGAAAACGAAATTGGATCGTCAGTGTTGAGTCTATTACTACGCCTCAACCTATCCAACAAACTAATATGGAGAGACAAACTACGTGTTTTTACTAGTAGGTGGGGAGAAACTGGGTTATTGAGAAGGGTTCTTGGAGTTTAAAGCTGCATTGCTCTGCCCACAACGAAGAAACACATCATGTTTATCCCACATCAGTAAGGGAACTAGTAGCGCAAAAAGTAACGGAACTAGTAAGTGAGCAGAATAGTATTACCACCATATAATCCAAGAAATAGTGCACGCTTGGAGTGGAGGCCCGCATGGCCGGAACTACAATATTTTCACTCTGCTGGTCAAACAAGCTACATAACGAAACTTCACTCAAATTCTAGTTTACCTTCCTAATAAACATTTGGTAGATGATCAATCAACACTCTGGACAATGGCCCTGTCGAGTTGGCGAGATATATGAAGACGACAGTCTTACTCTGTGGGGTTTTGGAGATAAATGAAGACTACAACAAGATTATGTATATGTTAAGCAAGGTTGACAGTTGACGAACTATAATCGAATGATGCACGGTAAAACCATCGGTGATGACTCAGATCGGTGATGACTCAGATCGGTGATGACTCAGATCTACTAAACATATCAAATGTGTTATTATGCGTAATCAAGAAAGCAGGCTACTATAGCCGATGTGACGTGAACGTATGTACAGTACGTACATACTCTGCTATCTTGCAGGAATCGGCTTTTTATCCACAAGATTGCCGTCAACTCTGTTACGGGCGCTGTTGAAAATTTTCTGTTTCGTACAAGTGGCGACACAGCTGATAGTTGACTACAAGATAACTGAACTAGACAAAGCCACGGCTTAGTATATGGAGACACGACACTAGGGCCTAAAGTTCATGGTGCAGCCGCAATACCATACGTTTGACAAATAGCCACAGCACCGGTAACGTTAATGGATCTTGCCGGAGTTGGCTTTGTTCCTGCAAGATTCCGGTGTGATTATGTACGGAGAGGTAAGCGGAAATTAAGCAACGGCATCTCTGTCTTGTATACTGTTTTTGACCACTTAAATGCCACTTGGATTTGATTGCAACGGTAGTGCTAATGCCGTTTAAGGTATTGAGGAGATTTTCACTAGCAGGAATGGGGAAATGATTGATTACAAATTGTTCAGATCTGTTTCGGAATATTTCTATCTGACTTTTGTATAGATACATTTGGAGTACTTCTGCAACACCTACTAAAGTTTAGTGGACGATAACTACACATACAGTTCCGTTTTAATTGGTTACCAATGTAGATATATTATAGAGTTGTTTGCTTCTATTGCAGAACCGTTATGACTAAGGAATATGCCACTGAATTACCATCGGATGAATCATATATCCGAGTAAGAGAACTGACAGGATGGGCTAAATTCAAAGATGGATTCACTCGACAAACAGCTAATGAGATTCTGGTCGGTAAACAATTGGAAAAAGGCATTGCCAACCGCCATTTGAAGTTGATGGCTCTTTCTACTGGTATTGGTGCTGGGTTGTTTGGTTGCTTCCGGGGGTGTTTTGAACAAGGCCGGTCCACTTTTCGTCATCGTTGGTTACGCCATTGTTGGATCATTTGTCTATCCAACCTTGCAAGCAGCCGGTGAAATGGCTGTCAACTATTCCGATTTATCTGGTGGTTACAATAACTACCCTCGTAAGTTTGTTGATGAAGCTGCCGCATTTGCTATCACCTGGAACTATTGTATTCAATTGATGGCTGACACTGCCATTCAATTAGTCACTGCGTCCATGACCATCCGGTTCTGGAACACTAGTATCAATCCCGATATTTGGGTGACGATCTTTTATATCGTAATTTTATTAATTAACTTCAAGGGAGCTAAAGGGTACGGTGAAGGTGAATTCATTTTTGGATCTTGCAAGTTGCTTTTGTTGGTGGGTTTCATCTTTATGTCCATTATTGTTACCGTTGGTGGTGGTCCAGAAAAGGAATACATTGGTGGTAGATATTGGCACGATCCTGGCTTCTATACTGATTTCAAAGGTCTTTGTTCTGTCTTCGTCACTGGTGCTTTCTCGTTGGGTCAATCTGAATTCGTTGCGTTATCTGCGGCAGAACAAACCAACCCAAGACAAGCCATCCCAAATGCATGCAAATTGATTTTCTGGAGAATTCTTGTTCTCTTTTTGGGTTCTTTGACTTTGGTCGGTCTTTTGGTCCCATATAACTCTCCAAGATTATTAGGTGGGGGTGGTTCCGAAGCGTCTCCTTATGTTCTAGCTGCTGAATTACATGGGGTTCTGGTCGTTCCAGGTATTGTCAATGCTGTCATATTGTTATCTGTGACATCTGTCGCGTCATCATCATTGTATTCTGCCTCCAGAACATTGCAATCATTATCAGAACAAAGATTTGCACCAGCTTACTTCAACTATATTGATAACCAAGGTCGGCCATTAAGGGCATTAATCTTCTGTTCTGTCGCTGCTTTGTTCTCTTTCATTGCGGCATTTGACAAACAAGAAGAAGTTTTTTATTGGCTATTGACCGTTTTAGGGTTATCACAGATTTTCACTTGGTTCGGTATTTGTATCTCTCATGTTAGATTCAGAATGGCATTGAAGTATAACAATATATCGACTGATTCCTTAGGATATGTGTCTCAAACTGGAGTGTGGGGATCTTACTACGCTATGGCATGCCACATTCTTGTGTTGGTTGCACAATTCTGGATTTCTTTATTCCCAGTTGGAAAATCCAAGGCAGATGTCACAAGCTTTTTCCAAGGGTACTTGGGGGTAATTATCTTACTTTTGTTCTACTTTGGGTACAAGATCTGGCATAACGACTGGAAATTTTACATTAAAATTGAAGACATTGATATTTATGCCGATAGAACGATGTTTGATGAAGAAAAGTTGAAGTTGGAAAGGGAAGAGCAAGCTGAAAAATTCAGATCGATGCCAGTGCTACAAAAAGTTCTCAAAGTTTTGTTTTATTAGAGCCGTCACTTTTTTAATTCAGAAAATCACGTCTTGGTTTCACGAATGACTTTTTTTCCAAAAAGTCCAACCACCATCACTGTTTTCAGATCGACCAGGTTCTGTTAAGCGGTATAATTTATTCGAAAAACTACGACAAAATTTTTGTGCTCCTGTTTCCAGTCTCGGCGTAGGTTTTCTCATCTTACAGCCTAACCATTCATTTCCACGGGACGTATTATGATTTGGCCAGCAGATCAAGGTCACTGGATCATTTGTAGCCAAAGCTGTCAGCGGCACAAAGGTTTTGAAGTAACCATCGTGAGCAACAGTATCCCACCAACAAATTTAACCGTTATCAGATGAAGCTCAAGACAGAAATACCCGAGTGCGTGGTGGATGTTCCAAAGAAATTAGAGCAGACTTCATGGAGAAAACGGTCAGAGAAATTGAAACTTTAGTGCGTACCAAGACAGATCCAAGTCCGGGGCAAAAATTATTTGATTCGGTCAAGCTTTAGGATCGGCACTATATGTAGCAATCACTAATCAAAATGAAATACATCTACCCAGGATCAATAAGCACTTCTCAGGAGGAACAATTACTGCTGGTCATGTAGGTTGTTTGAAAATCGAAGCTTGAGTTCATCCCAGAATACAGTTTCAATGGAGCACCTTTGGGCGAGTCACTATGGAAATCAAAGGAGATTGATAAGTGAACGTCTACGTTGATCTTTCGTTGAACCAAGATTTCCTCAAGACGTTACTACATTACAATTATACTACAATAATTTTGCTGAAATTGCGTAGGCTTCGTAGAGATTATATGAAATTGCATGTTTCGTAGAGATTATATGAAAGTCTCGTAGAGATTATATGAAATCAAGTCTCGTAGAGATTATTACGTGCTCTCTACTGGTATCATCCTCCTTGTACGCTGCTGGCACTAGTTGGGTTGAGGATTTGTGGGGCGCTACCAGCTACATTTGGAACCTGAAAAATTCGTGGCGCTACCAGCTACATTGCAAATCTTCAAATAAAAAATTTTCGTGGCGCTACCATTTGCACTTCGACCCGAGGTACTGGCAGTATCAGCCTATCTGTTCCCTGCCATTTAGACGTGCCTCCGCATCCCCACGCCGTAAGCAACACACCGGTCCCCACCCCAGTATAGTGGCGCTACCGTCTACGCCGGGAAATTTGGCGCCGCTGCCCCGGTCGTCGCTGGCTTCCCATGCCGTCCCACGCTGGTTCCCCCACCATCTACCACGACATTTGATTACCTCAATAACGACATTCCCCTCCGTTCTTGCCGTCTTCCATCGTCTGCCAAAACTGCATCGTTTCTTTGACATCCCATCTCACTTCGGCCCACGAATCAACTCATCCCGTCCCCGCCATTCCCAACCCGTGCCACCATTTTGAACCTCCAAGGATCGCAAATTACGCACCCTTACCCTGTAGTATACTTGGTGGTTGTCTTCGTCTCATTAAACCGTCCGGTATTCAGCGCCACTTATCTGATCGTCAGTCAAACCGCCAAATAGTGATTACCTTCAACCTCGGTAGTATTGGTTAACTATAGGCATATTATATAGGAAGGGTTTTCTGGTTGCATCATCTTTTTGTTCACATTGTGTGGGTGGGTGATTCTGTTGCACTGTCAGTCTACTCCGTGAATTATTCCAACTACCGCAGCGGCCCGTGGTTGTAAGTACTAGTGTTTTACTACCGCCTAGAGAGTGCTCGTTTGTATCCGTTGGTCGTTTTGCAACCGTCTTGTGTGACGGTGTATAGTATTGATTTGCTGACGCCGAAGAGCCGTGTGATTGAGTGTTGCCTATAAAACCATCGCCATGAATTATATGATCGTTCCTGCGGTGTCGTACCAGATGAAGCAGAAGCTTGAGAAGGAGAGACAGCTTAAGGAGCAAGAAAAGAAAGAGCGACGCCTGCGGTCGTCGATTAGTGGTTCCACCCGGTCGGTTGTCTCCAGTGACTCAGGTCGTAAATCGACGGCGGAGTCCGTCCATTCTAGCGAGTCTCGTCTGGTCCATGAGTTGACGGCGACGTCTAGTCCTCGATCTGTTTCTGATGCTCAGACAGTGACGCCAGCGACAGCCGACCAGGCGCTGTCTAACCAACGAAGTAAGAAACTCTCTAAGCTAAATAAACTCCTTAAGAACCCTATATCGAAACTCGAACCTTTAAGCAAACAGGCGACCCACGAAAAACCGAGTGATTCCGTTTCTTCTCCCATTTCAAAGGTGCCATCAGCACCAGCACCAAACCAGACGTCTGCCACAATAGCCAAAGAGACGTCTGTTCCAGTTCCAAAAGAGACGTCTGTTCCAAAAGAGACGCCTGTCCCAAAAGAGACGTCTGTTCCAATCACCATAGTAACATCAAACGAAGCGTCGTCGACGTTTAGCGAAGATCCTCGGCCCCACGGGGTAAGAGCTAGCCAATCGTCGTCAAAAACTCTGTATTCATCCAACCAGCTGTTGATGCCCAAGACAAAACCGCTGTACTCGTCGACCGATCTGGCATTGGCGTCGTCGCAAACCGAACACATTCCATTCTCTACCCCTGAGTCCAAAATCACCCCAAACCCTTCAATTCTGTCGTTGGACTACAAAGACCCCTACAAACCATTTGTTCCAGTAACTAATTTGTCGTTCTTTAACAACTACAATGACCTTAAGTACCACTTGACTGTTCCGGAGTATCAGGTATTACGGTACCAACTGTATCTCGATATCGTCAGCCAGAACCATGCTGATGACGCCGTCAATTTTGCCCATGTCAGACAACATTCCATCTACAATTTTATCTTACGACATCAAATTAGTACCCAATCAAAACTAGAGCTCACGCCTAACCATTCCGATGTTAGATACTACGAGGGCTTATTAGCATCGGAGTTACTTTGTTGTCGGAAATTCATTCGAAAGTTGATTGCTCGGGGCTATCAGAATGAATACAACACCACCAATTTTCCTCGTTGTCGAAACAGCGTATCGGAAGATGGGGAGGGTCACCCGCCGGTAAAATCTTATCAGCGAGTGGACAATTCGCTAATTCCTCCTTTGAATCATGAAGAATTGACTCAGCTTAATATTATTAATTACGTGAGGTTCTTGCTTGATTTGCCAGAACAACGTCCTAAATCGATCAATGAAGAGTTTGAGACTCATTACAAAAATAAGGCGTTTTTCATGAAAATTGCCGAATGTCTATATTCGCTTAAAAAAAATGAAACCGGGAGCACAGAAATCAGTGCGGATTTTCTTTTAATTCAGGCAATCACAAAAGTTTCGTATGATTTCATTTTGCTCGAGAAATACCACATTCAAATCTTAACCAAATTCACCAACAACTTTATTATTGACGAAATAATCACCAAAAGTCTTTTTGACAAGTATCATAAGGGGACCATCCCGAAGGTGTTATTTTATAACTGCAAGTACTCCGTTCAATATTCGTGGTATTTTGCTGTGTCTATTCCATTCTTGCAAATATTTGAACTGAGCATTTTCAACGAAAAGTACGGTACTGGTAAAGTTTCTCACGAAATCAACGTTGTATCGGACGACTTGGCGACGTATTTCAATTTGTTGGAGCTTCCAGGATACGAATATTATAGTAACTTGTCAGCAAAAGAAGGGGTTCATCTTGTTAAATCGGTTAGTTCAGTCAAATCTCACAAACCAATCAATTTGAAATTTTACTCGTCCGACCTTGCATCGATCCCAGATGGCAGTTTGGACTTGATTCATTCACGAGATTTGATGTATCAGTTGACATCGAAGAATTACAAGTATGTTCTCAACCAATTTCACAGAATTTTGGTACTGGGAGGGTACCTTGATCTTTCATGGGTAGTATTATACTCTCAAGGAAAAGCCAATAAATTTTTGAACATTGACTTGTCAGACTATTTTGACATAGTTCCTAATTTTACCAGAGAAGTGGTGAAACAGTTGGGAGAAATTTTTGGAGACGCACAAGTCAAGTATAGTATTGCAGTATTAAACTCGAAGAATGAAGTGAGTCAGTTCCTCGTCAACCATCTGGGTCTTCAGTTATTTGAAGTGCTAGGAAAAATCAACGAGTACTGTGATTTATTCGACGACACTAGTACGGAAGACAATACATCAAAGTTGGACGCGGACAATCACTACTACTTGAACATTCGAGTACAAAAATTATAGTGAATATGTAGGGGTATATAGTTTAGGTAAAATGAGTGATGAAGGTGTCTGTAGTAGCTACGTTTCTCTACTTTTTTTTCAACTAAAAACCATGTATCATTCCATGTTTTTTTTACATAACATGTTTAAAACTACAATGTGTCTGTTTTATTCATTTTTTTTTATTTATTCATGTAAATATATGTTGTACTTTAAATGCTTTATTTTAACTAAGATGCATTTATTGCTTTGTCGACTTAAATAATTAGCTATATACTCGTTTAGTTTGGAAAGAAAAATAGAATAAAAAACCCGCCCTTTGTTTGTTTTATATTTTTAGTATTTAAAATTGTACCAACAGTACGGCTCTCTTTCTTTTTATATAGATATTTTGGAAAAAATGTAAAAAACCCGCTTTGAAAATTTGGAATATTTTTAAAAAATCAAAATAAATATCTTGTTTTCTAGGAAGAAATCTTACCATTTTTGCAATGATTTCATTTCCAAAACCAATCGATTCGTTTTTCCGTGTCCAACAAGAAAAGCCAGGGATTAAATATGTCGGCGCTACCATGTCATGTATTTGATTTTTGTGTGGTTGAAAGATATTTTGGCGGCAATCGATTTTTTGATCTGTGGCGCAGTTGGTCTTGCATAGTTTAGGGCGGAAATGCTTCCGTGATATCGCAAGTTCGAATCCTCTAAACAAAAACCTTATTTTTATGAATATTTTCATAAAACTTCAACAACGTACACATCATGTTTATTCCCAGACCTACCAGAGTATCCAATTGACCCTTCTCAAGGGCATTGCTCTTGTAATGCTTCAATTTCGTTACTTTGAAACCTTATGTCACGTGACAAAAATTATACAAGTACGTAATTTTTCAGACTAAACAGTTAGTCTGAAACTCATTCGAAACGACAGCATGAGTTCCAGACGAATAAAGTCCGTTTCGATCTCGGTACCGATATTATATGGGAATCATGCCGTGCGACTTACACCTGAAATGAGAAAACCAAATACACCACCAGACCACACCCATTTATGGACCGTGTTTTTCCGTCCCGTATTGGACAATGTAGACTTGACACCTTTGATCAAAAAGGTTACATTCAAATTACACGAGACATACGAAAACTCCGTCAGGTCGGTCGAGAGCCCGCCCTATGAGGTTACAGAGACAGGTTGGGGTGAATTTGAGATTATTATAAAATTACATTTCCATTCGGGAGCAGAGTTATCGATCAACGAGAAGAATTTTCAGATATTCCACGGGTTGAAGCTTCATCCATTCAATCCTCAGGTGGTACACGAAAACGGAGATGTACATTCTGTATTGTATGATGAGCTTGTATTCCAGGAGCCTACCGAGAAAGTGTTTGAGATTTTGACACAACAGCCGTCGAACTTGTTGCCGTTTAAGTTGTCGGATCCATCGAAGCGGGACCAGGAATACATTCGGCCGGACGAGATTGATGAGTTGGCTCGGTTGGATGTGTATATTAACAAGGTGCGGGAAGAGATTGAGAACCAACGGAACGAATACAAGGACCTTGAGCAAGAGAAGTTGGCATTAATTCAGTAAATCTGCACAAGTATATGAAGGTGTTTGTTTCTACTTGAGTGTGGGCAAGTATCGAACGAACCAAAACGTTCAGAATTTTTGCCAAGTGTGTCAGAAATTGGGGTATTGTTTCAGAATATGTGTCACCGCAGACGTTTCCGAATATGTGGTACGTTTCTGAAACTCGCTAGCTGCTGAGTTTCAGTATAAATACGGCGCATTTAATCCTCGTCAAGTCGCAAATCCCGCTGATTAATAGACTTTTATCTGGTCCGGGACGATTCCCGTAACGGAACATAATTTTAATTGGAAACTGAATTGACGCAAATCTCAAATAAGAGAGCACTATACTGTTGAAACGAAAATCGATATTACATTGCAACTACTGTAGACTCCGGTTTCCTGCTACCAGTGGGCCGTACTCCGAGATCGTAGCGTTTAGTAATTCCGCATCACCAATATGGTTTACTGTGTGCAGTGTGGGTATAAGAAGTAAACGAATTTGTGATTTTCATGAATTATACCAACCACAAAGGAAACAATGTCGAAATCCACGTCGAGTGTGGATCAGCCCAAGCCAAAACGAGCTCGGGTTGATTTAGCGTGTGACCGCTGTCGAAAGCGGAAGATACGATGCGATGGTGTCCAGCCGATTTGTGGGGGTTGTATGAAGCGGAACGTACCATGTGTGTTTGAAAAACGAGCTCCTCGAGTTCAGGTGTCGCTAGACTACGTTAAGAGCTTGGAGGAAAAGTTGGCAATGTTGCCGGAGCGTCAAGATGGTTTTCAGGAAGGTAATTCTGGGTCCGTGTCTAATGACGGAACCTACGTCCCGTCTGGTGGGACTGGCCCTTTTGAAACCGACAAGAATTCGCCTACTAATGGATCAAGACTACAAATAAGCAATATTGTGAACGAGTTTCATAGGGAGAATAATCAGGCAGTAGTTGACACTTTAGTGGGCCCTCAGGTACAGAATCAGCAAAGACCATTTCTTACTGGTGAATCTGTTCGCATGTCAGTCAATTCTTCCGTCGACACCAAGGACTCAGAGCAACCTCGTTCGTACTCGTACAATTCGGTTAGCGAGTCTACGATGTCGGCATCTAAAATTGTCGATTCGGACAAAGATGATGAGGAAGTTTCTGCCGATGCCATGGGAGCAGGAGCAGTTTCTGGGAAACGGAACCCAGACAACACGTTTTATGGTAGTTCAGCAGCGATATCGTTTATGAAGGATCTCTTTACTGTGGTAGATGGAGGGACTTGCCGTCCGACAGAAGGTGAAGACAATAATTTGATGGGTCCGTCTTACAAGTATACAATGTCCCGAAGTAATCGTAATAGCAGCACGAGAGGTTTGGAGGATATGGATGTACCTCCACGGCGAGTGGCTGATCGTTATCTTAAAAACTACTTTGATTATGCCTATACTCTATACCCATTTGTGCATATTCCTACGTTTATGGCAGCGTATGAAGATATTTGGTCGGTAGCAGGACCAGACAATGAAGTGGACGAGTTATTTTATTCGATTCTAAACATAATTTTTGCATTTGGATGCCGGTTATCACCAACAGGAGAAGAAAACTTTCAAAATGGTGATTTGTATTTTGAACGTTCTCAAGAACTATTGAGGTTTCATTTAATGGATCCAGGATCGGTTTTGCTAGTGCAAGCATTGTTATTAACGGGGCAGTTTCTTCAAGCAACAACGAGGCTGGCTGGGTGCTGGAACATCATCGGCCTTGCTATCAGAATTGCCCAAGGTTTGGGGCTACATGTGGAGCTGAACCTAGCTTTTTCAAAGAGTTGTATAGATCGAGAGATCAGAAAGAGGTTATGGCATGGATGTTTATTGATGGATAGAATAGTGTCAATGACTTTGGGAAGACCAATGATGGTGACACAAGACTCAGGAATGGAGCTCCCATTAGGAGTTGATGATGAATACATTAGTGATGAACAAATATTACCTCAAAGCAGTCCGTCTATCTTGAATTTCTTCTTGGAAACGGTGAAGTTATATCATATTCTTTCTGATATACTTCAGACTTTTTACTCGAACGATCCACCTGAGCCTGTGGATTTGTTTCTTAATATGTTCAAATTTGAAGAAAGATTAAGTCTCTTCCATAAAAATATCCCCGACCATATTAAATTGGGTGCAAGTGAAGAAGGACTTACTTTTCACAGGCAAAGTATTGTTTTACAAATAAGGTATCTTCATCTTAAAATCATGCTTTATCGCCCCATTCTTTTCCCCAGGAAAAAGCTGTACAAAAAATACGAAACCGTCACGGAGTTGTATGCCAACACGAGAAAATCAATATCTTTGTTATGTGTCGAGACGGCAGAAGAATTGATAAACCTCATCACAAAGTACAGGGCTGCTGATATTAATTCCCTTCCTGCAACTTGGTACATTGTTTTCTATCTTTACACTGCAGAAACAGTATTGTTGGCTGCAAAATTGCAACCAAGCTTGAAGGATACTGTGGAAAGCGAACAGTTTGAAAATACGTGGTCAAAAGGAATAGCATTGTTACAATCGTACACGAGTCAATCAGAATCGGCATCTCGTTGTCTTAAAGTTCTACAAATGATGCATGAAAAAGTGAAGGTTTCTACTTTACGAAATCAAAACCTACCAAAAGATAGTCACGAGTCTACATTTCCTGAAACCATCAGGAATAGTCCATCTGATGTACCACCGGATGTACTTTATTCATTATTGTATGACACAGCTGGTCCGTTCGGTGGTCCATTTTCTTATTGGGATGACATGGAAAGATATCTCCATTGAACAAGAAATTGACTTCGGAGACTAGCTTGGCCGACATGCATAATGTGGGGAAATAAGCATTTTTATGAGC
>Ga0209941_1001979_pt1 | contig 12381 bp, 13 predicted proteins | sample ThiBiot_300_plan_FD_183945 | JGI IMG/M metagenome (GOLD analysis project Ga0209941, IMG submission 183945) | Wastewater bioreactor microbial communities from Cape Town, South Africa - Thiocy_solids_1 (SPAdes) | ecosystem: Engineered > Bioremediation > Thiocyanate > Unclassified | place: South... | reverse complement strand
TTCGACAGGGTCGATATCAGGGCCGGCACCATCGTCGAGGCCGAGCCGTTTCCCGAGGCGCGCAAGCCGGCCATCAAGCTGAAGATCGATTTCGGCCCCGCGATCGGAGTGAAGAAATCCTCGGCGCAGATCACCAAATACTACGCTCCCGAGACGCTGGTCGGCCGGCAGGTGTTTGCCGTAGTGAATTTCGCGCCGCGCCAGATCGGCCCGTTCATGTCGGAAGTGCTGACGCTGGGTTTTCCCGACGAGGAAGGGGCCGTGGTGCTCGGCGCGATCGAACGCAGGGTGCCGGACGGCGGCCGCCTGTTCTGAATCGGTTTTCTTCGTGGGCTGCAATACCCCCACCCCTGACCCCTCCCCTCAAGGGGGAGGGGGATTTTGGCGCCGCGCTTCTGCCTCCCCTCCCCCTTGAGGGGAGGGGTCAGGGGTGGGGGTCTGAAGCGCGCTGAGCACGCCGATATTCCGGCCATCTCCGCCTTATGCCGGAACCTTGATCGAGGCGCGCAGCCCGCCGAGCGGGCTGTCGCCGAGCGAGATGTCGCCGCCATGGCTGCGGGCGATGTCGCGGGCGATCGCCAAGCCGAGGCCGGTGCCGCTGGCATCGAGGTTGCGGGCGCCGTCCAGCCGGACGAACGGCTTGAACACCTCCTCGCGCTTTTCGGGCGGAATGCCCGGGCCGTCGTCGTCGATGGTGATCACCAGCGTGCCGCGGCGGTGCACGGCGCTCACGTCCACTGTCCTGGCGTAGCGGAACGCGTTGCCGACCAGATTCGAGATCAGCCGGGAAAAGGCGCGCGGGCGCACCAGCACGTCGCTGTCGCCGCTGATCGAGGTCGTGAGCTTGCGCTTGCGCAGGGCCGCCTCCTCGGCCAGTTTCTGGAAATAGGCGGCAAGGTCGAGATGGCCGGTGTCCTCGGCCGCCTCGCCGCGCGCGAAGTCGAGATAGCCCTCCAGCATCGACTGCATGTCGTTGATGTCCTGGTCGAGCGCGGCGATGTCGCTCTTCCTGCCGCCCGACAGCGCCAGTTGCAGCTTGAAACGGGTCAGGATGGTGCGAAGGTCGTGGCTGACCCCGGTCAGCATCGCGGTGCGCTGCTCGATCTGGCGCTCGATGCGCTCGCGCATCTGGATGAAGGCGAAGCCCGCCCTGCGCACCTCCTCGGCGCCGCGCGGGCGGAAGTCGGCCGGCATCGGCTGGCCCTTGCCGAAGCTCTCGGCGGCGGCCGCCAGCGTCAGAATCGGCTTGATCTGGTTGCGCAGGAAGGGGATGGCGATCATCAGCAGCACGACGGAGGTGCCGACCATCCACAACAGGAACACCTGCATGTTCGACGCATAGGCCTGGCTGCGGCGCACGAACACGCGCAGGACCTTGTTCTCGAGCTGGATGCGGACCTCGATGATCTTGGAGTTGCCGACCGTGTCGACCCAGAACGGGCGGTTGATCTGGCGCGTGATCTCGGCCGACAGGGGCTCATCGAGCGTCGAGAAGAACGGTTTCGGGCCGGGCGGCGGCAGCGGGTCGGGCGGCAGGAGGTCGACCTTCAGCTGCATGCGGTCCTGCGCGATGCGGATGACGTTGGCGTAGTCGGCGTCGTGCGGATAGGTTTCCATCACGTCGATGATGGCGGCGATGTCGCGCACCACCGACTGCGACAGAAGCAGCGTCACCGTCTGCCAGTTCCGCTCCATGAAGACGAAGGCGACGACCGATTGCAGCAGGAACATCGGCGCGATGACGATGATGAGCGAGCGGGCGTAGAGGCGCTTGGGCATATAGCGCGAAACGAAGCGCCAGAACCGGTTCCATGTGCGCCGCACGGTGAGCGCGAGCGGCCGCCGCCTGTCATGCGCGGCGCGCGCCTGGCTTGCGGTCCGTTCGAATTCGGTGGGTGCCATGGTCGCCGGTTCGCCTGAATCGCTACGCACCCGGTCAGCTATCTTATTCGACGCTCAGGCGATAGCCGATACCGCGCACCGTCTGCAACCAGACCGGGTTGGAGGGATCGCGCTCGATCTTGCGGCGCAGCCGGTTGATCTGCACGTCGATGGTGCGCTCGCCCACTTCCGAGTCGTCGCCGACCAGTTCATGGCGCGGAATGGTCTCGCCCGCCCGCGTCGCGAAGATGGCGAGGATTTCCTGCTCGCGGTCGGTCAGCTTCAGGGTCTCGCCGCCGCGCTTCAGTTCCCGCCTGGCGAGCTGGAAGGTGTAGGGGCCGAACACGAGCTGCTCCACCTTGGGGGCCGTGGCCGGGCCGCCACGCCTGAGGATGTTGTTGATGCGCAGGATCAGCTCGCGCGGATCGAAGGGCTTGGGCAGGTAGTCGTCGGCGCCGGCCTCGAGGCCGGTCACGCGGCTGTCGGTCTCGGACAGCGCCGTCAGCATGAGGATGGGAACGTCCTTCTCGGCCCTCAGCGCCTTGGTCAATTCGACGCCGCTTTCCCCGGGCATCATTACGTCCAGCACCAGAAGGTCGAAATCCAGCCCGTGCAATTTGCGGCGGGCCTCGTCGGCATTGCCGGCGACGGTGACGCGGAAGCCGTTTTCGCTGAGGAACTGCTTCAGGAGATTGCGGATGCGCGTGTCGTCGTCGATGACGAGCAGATGCGGCGCGTCGTCGTCGGGCGCCGCCGACCGATCGATCGTGTCATTGCTCTCCATGGCTTTCTCCTGACGTGTCTGCGGGCAACAGCGACAATTGTTCCCTAAGTTCCGGGTTGACCATCCCTTTCAGGAAATGCTCGATGGATGTCCGTCCGGCTCCTCCCAGTCCTTCCAGTGCGTCATGGATGCGGCGCGACTGTGGCCTTGCGAGGGCCAACGCCAGTTTACGCCCCTTTGGCGTCGGGTAAAGCTCGCGCTGGCGGCGATCGCGCGGCCCCTGCACCTGGACGATGTGGCCGGTGTCGATCAACTGCTTCAGGACCCGGGCGAGCGACTGCTTGGTGATCTTGAGCACGTCGAGCAGTTCGGCCACCGTTAGGCCCGGCCTGCGGTTGACGAAATGCAGCACCCGGTGGTGCGCGCGCCCGAAGTCGTAGTCGGCCAGGATGACGTCGGGGTCGGACGTGAAGTCGCGGTAGGCGAAGAAGAACAGCTCGATGAGGGTGAAATCGATCCCGTCCTCGTGGCTGATGGCGGTCCTGATCGCCTCGGCGGTTTCTTTGCTGCGATTGGGCATGGCTCTCCGTTCTGTCGCGCAAAATATGTCAGCACTATTGACATAGTTTGGGGCCGCTGATAATTTTTGGCAAGCTTTTGGGCCGATTGCGAACGAAAAGGCAAGGCGGGGCGATTTTTTCGAAACAGCCCGGATTTGCCTGAATTTCTTTATCGGCTTAGGTTTATAGACGTTTTCGGCCCCTAAGGCGCGGCTGGAAACAGGGTTTTCAACGCTTCAATTATGGCGGGCGCGGCCCGCGGGAGGTTAGCATGGCATCCGTTCCCTTCGACCAGCTTGAGGGCTTTATCTGGATGAACGGCGAGTTCGTCAAATGGGCGGACGCCAAGATTCACGTGCTGACCCACGGCCTTCATTATGCGAGCGCGGTGTTCGAGGGCGAGCGCGCCTATGGCGGCGAAATCTTCAAGCTTGCCGAACACACCGATCGGCTGCTCGAATCGGGTCGCATCCTCGGCTTCACGATTCCCTATAGCGCCGACGAACTCAACGACGCCTGCCGCGAGCTTTTGAAGAAGCAGGGCTTCCAGGATGCCTATGTGCGGCCGATCGCCTGGCGCGGCAGCGAGCAGATGGGCGTTTCGGCGCAGAACTCCCGCATCAACTGCGCCATCGCCATCTGGCAGTGGCCGAGCTATTTCGATCCGGCGCAGAAGCTGAAGGGCATCCGCCTCGATATCGCCGACTATCGCCGGCCCGATCCGCGCACCATCCCCTCGAAGGCCAAGGCCGCCGGGCTCTACATGATCTGCACCATCTCCAAGCATGCCGCCGAGGCCAAGGGCTATGCCGACGCCATGATGCTGGACTGGCGCGGCCAGGTCGCCGAGGCTACCGGCGCCAATATCTTCTTCGTCAAGGACGGCAAGATCCACACGCCGAAGCCGGATTGCTTCCTCGACGGCATTACGCGCCGCACGGTGATCGGGCTGGCCAGGGACAGCGGCATCGAGGTCGAAGAACGGGCGATCATGCCGGAGGAACTGGAGGGCTTCGAGCAGTGCTTCCTGACCGGCACGGCGGCCGAGGTGACGCCGGTTTCGGAGATCGGCCCGTACCGATTCGAGGTCGGCGAGATCGCCAAATCGTTGATGCATGCCTATTCGGCGGCCGTCCAGCCAAAGCACGCCATCGCCGCCGAGTAGAAAACGTCCTTATTTTACAAAGAGTTGAGGCGCCCTTGCGGGCGCCTCCGTTATTTCGGCATTTCCTTGTTTGACTTTGGTCAATTTCGGTTTTTCATGTTGCCGGCGGCCGAGGGCCGGCTATGGAGGGACTAGCAGATGGAAACACTTCTTCCGATCATTGTGCAGATAATCACGGGCATCATCGGCGGCCAGGCGGTAGGCGCGGCGGTCAAGCAGGCGGCGATGAGCCAGCTTCCGAAAATCCTCAGCGGCGCCATCGGCGGCGTCGGCGGCGCGGCGATCCTCGGCAGCCTGCTTGGCGGCGGTGGTATCGACCCGGCGGCCGCCTCGGCTGCGGCCGAGGGACTGGGCAGCGCGCTCAACCTCAACAACATCGTCGGCGGCGCCGGCGGTGGCGCGATCCTGACGGCGATCGTCGGCGCGGTGATGAACGCGATGAAGAAGTAGCCTTCGGGACGTTTCGGATCTCGGGCAACGGACGGGCGGCTTCGGCCGCCCGTTTCCGTTTGCGCTGGACGCCGGATGCCCGGGAGGGTAGAGCGGGCCGCTATCGGTGCCGCGAAAGGAAAGACATGGGCCAACTCAACGCCGTCATCGTTCCGGTCACGCCGTTCCAGCAGAACTGCACGATCCTGTTCGACGGCGACGACAAGCGCGGGGTCGTCGTCGATCCGGGCGGCGATGTCGAGGTGATCCTTGCCGCGCTGAAGGAAAAATCGATAACGGCCGGCGAAATCTGGATCACGCACGGCCATATCGACCATGCCGGCGGCGCCATGGACCTGAAGGAGGCGCTCGGCGTCGAGATCGTCGGGCCGCATCAGGCCGACCTGCCGCTGTTGGCCAACCTGGAGATGCAGGCGCTGCGTTTCGGCCTCACCGGCAAGGTGCGCAACTGCGTGCCCGACCGCTGGCTTGCGGAAGGGGACGTGGTGTCGTTCGGCGAGCATGTGTTCGAAGTGCTGCATTGTCCTGGCCATGCGCCGGGCCATGTCGTTTTCTATAACCGGGCGGAAAAGTTCGCCCATGTCGGCGACGTGCTTTTCCGCGGCTCGGTCGGGCGCACCGATCTGCCGGGCGGCGACCACGCCGCGCTGATCGCCTCGATCAAGGACAAGCTGTTGCCGCTGGGCGACGATATCGGCTTCGTGTGTGGCCATGGGCCGGGCGGCCGCTTCGGCGACGAGCGGCGCGGCAATCCGTTCCTGATGTAGACGAGGCATGGGTTGGAAGGGTTGCGGAGCTTTATTACCCCCACTTCTGACCCCTCCCCTCAAGGGGAGGGGAAGCTGAAGCGTCGCGCCAAGTCCCCCTCCTCGAGGGGAGGGGGGCAGGGGCGGGGATGTGAAGGCTCTAGGCGGCGGATTTCCTCTTCCGGACCGGACGTCAGTTGGCGTTGCAGAAGTGCCGCTGCCCGTCATAGCCGGTGAACGTGCCGGTGCGGGCGTCGAACGAGCGATAGCGGTCGGAACAGTAGCGGAACCATTCGCGCGTCCAGGGCTCCATCGTGTAGCGGACGCGGACCGGGGCGCGCCGCACGTAGCGGGGCTGGTCGTAGTAGCCGTCGTCGTAGATGTAGCCGTCGTCGGCGTAGGCCGGGCGAGGCGTGCTGAGCGCGCCGGCGATCAGGGCGCCGGCAGCGAGGCCGGCCACTCCGGCAACCAGGGCGTCGCCCCGGTGGCTGCTGTGATGCCCGTGATAGCGGCGCCAGTCGCGGGCGTTGGCGCTTGAAAACGCGGTGAATGTCATGGCGGCGACAGCCGTCGACAAAACGACCGTCCTGAAAACCCTGTTCATGTCGATCTCCTTCTTTTTCCGGCCGGCCTTTCGTCGGTGCGCGCCGGTTTCAGGGGAGACGACTACAAATCCGTGGCTGAACGAAGGCTGAACGGAATCGGGACAGCCGGCCCCGATCGGATGCCTCAGCCGATGGTGAGGTTCACCGCCTTCGGGCCTTTGCCGCGCTTGTCGGGTTCGGTGTCGAAACTCACCTTCTGCCCGTCCTCCAGCCCGGGAAGCCCCGATGCCTGGACAGCGGAAATATGGACGAAGACGTCCTTTTCCCCATTGTCCGGCGTGATGAATCCGAAGCCCTTGGCATGATTGAAGAATTTGACGGTGCCGGTCTGCGGCATGGGGGAACTCCTTATAATCCCGTCAGTCCATTTCGGGGGTCGCCCGCGTCCGAAGCGAAAATTTGTCGTTCATTTTTGGGTCATCGGCAAGCAAAACTTTTGGCTGTCGTGCGCTTACAGATGTCTAGGGCCAATCGACATTCAGGGTTCGGGCGCGTCTGTGGTGCCGCGGCAACCGGGCTGCGACAACAAAAGGGGCGCGACAGGAAACCGCCGCGCCCCTTCGAAATCGCAAGGTCGTCCTTCGTAGCCGATGGGGCGGCTATTCCGCGCGCAGGTTGACCGCCTTGGGGCCTTTGCCCATGCGGTCCGGCTCGACGTCGAACGTCACCTTCTGGCCGTCGACCAGCGTGCGCAGGCCGGAAGCCTCGATCGCGGAGATGTGGACGAACACGTCCTTGGCGCCGCCGTCGGGGGTAATGAAGCCGAAGCCTTTGGTGCTGTTGAAGAATTTAACGGTGCCGGTCTGGGCCATGTGGGGAAACTCCTTCACCCGTTCAGTCGTTGGTCCTGCCTGCCGTCTGGCGTTTGCGGCGAGGCCTGGTGGTTGCTTCGGCGGTCATGCATTCGTGCATGGCAAAACCCCCCGCCGAAAAACGGGGCCGTCAGAGATTCACAATATCGGGGAAAGGGTCGTGCAAACGTTCCAGTCTCCGGGTGCGCAAATGCCCGAACCCCAAAACTATGGCACAAAAATCAGAAAGGTGCAACATGGCGCCTGAAAGCGACAACACGGCAGCCTACGCTTAGCCCGGCTCCATGAAAAGTTGATCAGCCAGATGGCTCAAGATGTTGGTGCAGGCGAAAGCCGTATTTTTCACTGGCGAACGATCGCGTTTGATGGTGGGATCGGGCCGGGTGGCGTTTCGACGAACGATCGCAAGGAGAGGTGGCATGTCGTTTTCGGGTTTTTCCGTGCTTTGGCGCGGTTTTGCAATCCTGGTGCTGGCTTTGCTGGCCGGCTCGTGCACCGTCGTCGTGGACGAGGGGCCGGGGTACCACAGGCCCGTGCCGAAACCGCAGTTCTGCACCGCCGAGTATGTGCCGGTCTGCGCGGTGCGCGGCCATGACCGCCGGACCTTCGCCAATGCCTGCATGGCGCGGCGGGCGGGCTACGGCATCGTGCGCCGGGGCCAGTGCCAGCGCAATCCCGGCCCGAGCCGCCCGGCGATCTGCACGCGCGAATACCGGCCGGTATGCGCCCGCAAGGGGCATGCCGTCAGGACCTTCGCCAACGCCTGCGAGGCGCGCGCGGCCGACTTCCGCGTCATCGGCAACGGCCGCTGCCGTTAGGCTGTATCGACATTCAGGGTTCGGGGCGCGGCGCGGCCGACCGCCAGGTCGCTATGCGCCGGCCTTCGGCTTTTCGACATGGCCGCCGAAGGCGAGCCGCATCGCCGACAGCACCTTGTCGGCGAATTCGGCCTCGCCGCGTGACGAAAAGCGGTCGAACAGGGCCGACGCCAATACCGGCGCCGGGACGCCGGTGTCGATCGCGGCCTTCAGCGTCCAGCGTCCTTCGCCGGAATCCGAGACCCGCCCGCCGAACACGGCCAGCGCCGGGTCTTTTCTCAACGCGTCCGCGGTGAGGTCGAGCAGCCACGAGCCGATGACGCTGCCGTGCCGCCAGACTTCGGCGACGGCGGCGAGGTCGATGTCGAACCGGTAGTATTGCGGCTCGCCGAGCGGCGTGGTCTCGGCGTCGGCGGCGCGCGCCGCGTTGCCAGCGTTGGCCGCCTTCAGGATGTTGAAGCCTTCCGCATAAGCGGCCATGAGGCCGTATTCGATGCCGTTATGGACCATCTTGACGAAATGGCCCGCCCCGCTCGGCCCGCAATGGAGATAGCCGCGCGACGCGGTGCCGCCTTCGGCCAGTGCGCCGGTATCAGGGGCGAGGGTGGCGAAGACCGGATCGAGGTGTTTTACCGCAGTGTCCGGTCCGCCGATCATCAGGCAGTAGCCGCGATCGAGGCCCCAGACGCCGCCGCTGGTGCCGACGTCGACATAGTTCAGGCCCTTCGGCCGGAGTTTCGCGGCCTGGTCGACGGCGTCGCGGTAGTTGGAGTTGCCGCCGTCGACGATGATGTCGCCGGGCTCCATCAGCGCGGCAAGCTTGCCGACCGTCTGCCCGGTGATGGCGGCCGGCAGCATCAGCCAGGCGCTGCGCGGCTTTTCGAGCTTGCCGACGAACGCCTCCAGCGAAGCCGCGGCAACCGCGCCTTCGCTCGCAAGGGCGGCGACCGCTGCTTCGTCGATGTCGTAGACGACGCATTCATGGCCGTCGCGCAGCAGGCGGCGCACCATGTTCGCGCCCATCCTGCCAAGCCCAATCATTCCGATCTGCATTCTTTTCATCCTGTTGTTCGACGGCCCGGCCCTTGCGCCCTGGCCACTGGTATCCTAGTTCGGACTGAGCGGCGAGATAAGGCAGGTTCATCATCAACCGGGCTTCGAGACGACAGGCAGGGGCGAAAGCCGGCGGCGGGGAGGGCCGGCCGCCGCGCGGCGGCCTCGACCAGCATGTGCGTCAGGCGCTGGCGCTGCATCAGGCCGGGCGGACAAAAGAGGCCGAAGGACTGTACCGGCAGGTATTGGCGGCAAAGCCCGACCACGCGGCGGCGCTGCATTTTCTCGGGCTTCTGCTGCACCAGACCGGGCGCAGCGCGGAAGGCGTCGCGCTGATCGAAAAATCCGTGCGCGCCGCCCCGCACAATCCGGATTTCCTCAACAACCATGGCTCGGTCCTGCGTGACCTCGGCCATGCGGCCGCTGCTGCCGATTGCTACCGCAAGGCGGTCGCCGCCAGGCCGGACCATGCCGCCGCGCGCGACAATCTCGGCACGGTGCTGGCGCAACTGGGGCGCTTTTCGCAGGCGGAAGAGGTTTTTCGCGGCACGATCGGCCGCAACCCGTTCCATATGCGCGCGCGCATCGGGCTCGCCGAGACGCTTCAGGAGACCGGCCGGCTGGACGAGGCGGTCGCCGTGTTCCGTGAAGCGCTGGCGATCCGGCCGGGCGACGCCGGCATCCTGCATGGGCTCGGCGTCGGGCTGATGGAGAAGGGCGATCTCGCCGGGGCCGCCGAGGTGTTCCGCCGCGCTCTCGCGGCAGCCCCGAGACAGGCCAAATCCTGGCTGATGCTGAGCCAGGTGCGGCGGCAGGAAACGGCCGACGCGGACCTTGCCGCCATCGAGGCCCTGCATGAGGAGGCCGAGGCGGACAGCCTCGATCGGATGCAGCTTTCGTTCGCCCTCGGCAAGGTCAATGACGATCTCGGGGCGTTCGACCGGGCTTTCGATTATTTCGCCGAAGGCAACGCGATCCGCCGCAAGAGGGTTGCCTACGACGCGGAACGGACGCGCGCCGAGTTTGCCGTGATGAAGGAGACGTTCGACGCCGCCTTCTTCGAAAAGCGCAAGCCTGGCCCGATCGCCGACGATACGCCGATCTTCGTCGTCGGCATGCCGCGCTCGGGCACCACGCTGGTGGAGCAGATCATCGCCAGCCATCCGCAGGTGTTCGGCGCGGGAGAACTCTCCATCCTGAAGGCGGCGGTGGCGAAAGGCTTTCCGCCCGACATGAAGGGCGGCTTCCCGGCCGGCGTCCGTGCCTTGCCGGACAAGGCGTTCGCCGAGGCCGGGCAGGCCTATCTCGACATGCTGCACGAGCGGTTTGCGGGCTTCCGGCACGTCACCGACAAGATGCCGGGCAACTTCATGCTGGTGGGCTTCCTGCATATGATGCTGCCCGGGGCGAAGATCATCCACTGCGCCCGCAATCCGGTGGCCACCTGCCTTTCCATCTACAAGACGCATTTCCGCGGCGACGGCCATCTCTACAGCTACGATCTCGCCGAACTGGCCGATTTCCACACTCTCTATGCCGACCTGATGGAGCATTGGCGCACCGTGCTGCCCGGTGTCGTCCACGACGTGCGCTACGAGGATTTCGTGGCCGACCAGGAAGGCGAGACGCGGGCGCTGATCGAGTATCTCGGCCTGCCGTGGGACGATGCCGTGCTGTCGTTCCATACCGCCGAGCGCCAGGTGCGCACGGCTTCCGCCGTGCAGGTGCGCCAGCCGATGTACAAAGGCTCCGTCGAGCTGTGGAAACGCTACGGCGACAGGCTGAAGCCGCTGATCGAGCGGCTGGGGCAAGGGGCCGCCCGATAACGCCGGAAAGGCGCTTTTGCGCAAGGATTCGGTGATTTTTTCGACGCCGGTTGCCGTTTATCGGCGTTTCCGGAACAGTTTGCGGCCATTTGGCCATTGCACAGGGCGGCCCGGCAAACTATGCACGCACCTGCAAATCCCATACTCGCACTGCTAGAGGGTTCCATGACAGAAGTCAGTCTTCTCGACCACGCGCTTGTCCGTCTGGATGAGGCGGCCGCTCACCTCAACATCGACGCGGACGTGATCGAGAAACTGAAATATCCGCGAGAAACCACGAAAGTGCGCTTGATGATCCGCATGGACGACGGCTCGCGGAAATCCTTCATCGCCTGGCGCTGCCGCTATGACGACACGCGCGGCCCGACCAAGGGCGGCATCCGCTACCATCCCGACGCGACCGAGGACGAAGTCGAGACGCTGGCGTTCTGGATGACGTTCAAATGCGCGGTGATGAACCTGCCGTTCGGCGGCGGCAAGGGCGCCGTGCAGGTCGACCCGCGCCATCTTTCCAAGGCCGAACTGGAGCGGCTGTCGCGTTCCTACGTCAAGGCGTTCTCGCGCATCATCGGGCCGGATCGCGACATCCCGGCGCCCGACGTCTACACCAACGCCATGATCATGGGCTGGATGGAGGACGAATATTCGCAGATCGTCGGCCAGTCTTCGCCCGCCGTCATCACCGGCAAGCCGATCGCGCTCGGCGGTTCGCTCGGGCGCGGCGACGCCACGGCGCGCGGCGGCTATTACCTGGTGCGCCATCTGGCCACCGATCTCGGCCTCGGCGACACCATGCGCGTCGCCATCCAGGGCTTCGGCAACGCCGGCCAGTATATCGCCAGCCTGATGGCCGCCGACGGCCACAAGATCGTGGCGGCGTCGGATTCGCAAGGCGCGGTCTATTCGGCCAACGGCCTGCACGTCGACCTTCTGCTGCAAGCCAAGGCGCAGGGCCGTTCGGTGGCCTCCACGATCGGGCAGGGCGGCCACGAGCACCTCGACGCGGACAAGCTCGTCGGCGTGGACTGCGATCTCCTGGTGCCTTCGGCGCTGGAAAACATGATCCATGTCGGCAACGCCGGTTCCATGAAGGCCAAGCTGGTGCTCGAACTGGCCAATGGCCCGATCACCACTGAGGCGGACGAGATCCTGGCGAAGAAGGCCGTCGTGGTATTGCCCGATATCCTGGCCAATGCCGGCGGCGTGACGGTGTCCTATTTCGAATGGGTGCAGAACCGGCAGGGCTTCTACTGGACGCTGGAGGAAATTCACGACCGGCTGCGCACCATCATGGAGCGCGAGGGCCGCGCCATCTGGACCCTGTCGCGCGAGAAGGGCATTTCAGTGCGCACCGCCGCCTACGTCCATGCGCTCGGGCGGCTGGCCGAGGCCATCGAGGCGCACGGCACCCAGAATTTCTTCGTCAGCTGACATCGCTTATGCCCGCATGACGCTCATGCGGGCATAGGCTCATTTGCCCGGGCGGCCCGTCTTGCCGGGCCGGCGCCTGTGCCGCGCCGCCTCCGCCGGGTCCTCGTAGGACCCGGTGCCGACTCGCTGGCGCACGATCGGCTTCAACTCGTCGGGCTTGACCGGCTTCCTGCCTTCCATCGGCTTTTCGGTGCGCCGCACGGTCATTTCGTCAAGCGTGTTCTTGCGAAATAAGGGTTTGTTGGGCACGCCGAAATCCGAGCCGTGCGCTTCCTGCGCCGACTGCTTCTTGAACAGTGAACGGGAGATG
>Ga0209941_1001978_pt1 | contig 12383 bp, 18 predicted proteins | sample ThiBiot_300_plan_FD_183945 | JGI IMG/M metagenome (GOLD analysis project Ga0209941, IMG submission 183945) | Wastewater bioreactor microbial communities from Cape Town, South Africa - Thiocy_solids_1 (SPAdes) | ecosystem: Engineered > Bioremediation > Thiocyanate > Unclassified | place: South... | reverse complement strand
CGTGCACCCAGCGCGGGTCGTCGGTGAGCTTGTCGCCGTCCCAGTCGGAAATGTTGAACGGCGGGTTGGCCAGGATGTAGTCGGCGCGCAGCGTCTTGTGCTGGTCGTTGGTGAAGCTGGAGCCGTAGGTCTGGCCCAGGTCGCCATCGAGGCCGTGCACCGCAAGGTTCATCAGGCACAGTCGACGCGTCTGCGCCATCAGCTCCTGGCCGTAGATGGCAAGGTCGCCCTGCTTGCCCAGGGTCTTCTGGTGCGCGTCCTTGAACTTGGCCGACTGCACGAACATGCCGCCGGAACCGCAGGCGGGGTCGTAGATCGTGCCCTTGAAGGGCGCGAGGATCTCCACCAGCAGATTTACCACGTTCTTGGGCGTGTAGAACTCGCCCGCCTTGGCACCCTCGTTCATAGCGAACTGGCCGAGGAAGTACTCGTACACCTCGCCGAACACGTCGCGGCTGCCGTGCGTGGCCGGGTCGAACTTCAGCCGGGCGATCAGTCCCATCAGCTCGCCGAGCTTGCCCGGCTCCAGCGCCAGGCGCGAGAACTCGCGGTACAGCACGCCGCGCAGCGACGGGTTCTCCGCCTCAATCTCACCCATCGCCTTGTCGAGCAGCTGCGGCAGGTCGGGCGCCGTCGCCAGGGCCAACAGCGTGCTGAAGTGCGCGCCCTTCGGAATCCAGAACACGTTGTCCTGATCGTAGAAGGTCTTGTCGCCGACAAAGACATCCTCGCTGGCCTTCCGCGTGGCCTCGTCCTCGATGTAGTAGTCCGAGCCCGGCTCGGCGATGCGCTGGCGAATGACGTTCGACTGCGCATCGAACAGGTCCGACACGTACTTCAGGAACACCATCCCCAGCACCGGGTACTTGTACTCGGCCGCCGACACCGAGCCGCGCAGCTTGTTGGCGGTGTCCCAGAGTGTGCGTTTGAGTTCTTCGTTGGTCATCGGGTGACTCGTGTCGGCATTGGGGGGGCTCAGGATTCGGGGGTTGGTCGCGCAGAGCCCGTGGCAGCATAGCCTTCGCGAGCCAGCGCCGCGTTCAAGGTGACGCGGCTGACGCTGAAATGCTTGGCGACCTCGGTTTTGGTGATATTCGGATCGGACAGCATCGCCGCCGCCTTTCGCGTGTCGGCCTTCGACATGACGGGCTTGCGGCCGCCCTTCCGACCACGGGCGCGGGCCGCGACAAGGCCGGCCATCGTCCGCTCGCGGATCAGGCTGTGCTCGAACTCGGCGAGCGCGCCAAAGAGGTGAAAGACCAGCCGACCACCGCTGCTGTGGGTGTCGATGGCTTCGGTGAGCGATCGGAAGCCGACGCCGCGCTGGTTAAGGTCGTGGACGATCTCGACCAGGTCCTTCAGCGACCGCGCGAGGCGGTCGAGCTTCCAGACCACCAGCGTGTCGCCCTTGCGCATCGAGCGCAGGCAGGCGGTCAGCTCAGGCCGCTCGCGGAACTTGCCGGTTGCCTTCTCTTGGAACAGCTCCTCGCAGCCGGCGCCACGGAGCGCGTCGAGCTGCAGCTCCGGGTTCTGGTCCTGCGTACTCACGCGGGCATAGCCGATGATCATCAAACGTACCTTGGCTGTACGTTGATTGTTTTACGACATTTCTTGCGGTCTGGCTAGCGGAAAGTGCAGCTTGGCCTTGTCATTTTCAGAAGACGACTGCACCAGACAACGCGGTTTGAAGGCTGTTGTGCAGTCGTCTATTGGGGTCGTCTCAGAAAACGGAAAATAAAGCACGCTAAGCGTGCGTGGAGGCTGGCACCCAGCGGTACAGCGTCGGAATGGACACGCCGAGGTTCTTGGCCACGTCCTTGGGCGGCACCCCGCTGGCCAGCAGCTTCTTGGCCGACTCGATCTTGCTGTCGGTCATCTTCGGCTTGCGGCCGCCTTTGCGGCCGAGCTGCTTGGCGACTTCCAGCCCGGCGCGGGTGCGCTCGACGGTCAGCTCGCGCTCCATTTCGGCAAGGCTCGCCATGACGTGGAAGAAGAACCGCCCGGATGGTGTGCCGGTGTCGATGGAGTCGGTGAGGCTCCTGAACTGGACACCGTGCTTGTGCAGATCGCCGACCAGATCGACCAGTTGCTTGACCGACCGGCCCAGCCGGTCGAGCTTCCAGACGACCAAAGTATCGCCTTCGCGCAGCATTTCGAGCGTCTTGGCCAAGCCAGGCCGGTCTGCCCGCGTGCCACTCACCTTGTCCTCGAAGACCTTTTTACATCCGGCCTTGCTCAAGGCTTCGCGTTGCAGCTCCAGGTTCTGATCCTGCGTCGAGACGCGCGCATAGCCAATCAACATGGCTTGTCTCGCGCCCGGTCGATGCGTTCCTGCATCGCCTGCATCACTTCTTCGTGGGTGTACGATCTGGCGTTGGCGTCGGTGGCTTGCCGCAGGGCTTCCTCAACCTCGCGCGTCATCCGCTCGTAATCCTCCGGCCACAGCGCTTGCTCCATGCGCAGCGACGCCTGACCCAGCAGGTGCAGCAGGCTGAACAGCCGCATGTCGTTGGTGGCGACGATGCGCTCCCGAATCTGCTCCTGAATAGCTTCGCTAGCCCGATGCGCTTGTGGTGTGGCAGTCCCCTCGTAGTCAGCGGGGAATTCCGCTTCCTCGGCAATCCTTGCCCAGGCGCTGGCCAGCGCCTCGATGGTTGACGTGCTCATTTCCGCCGCTCCTGTGCTCTTTGGCGAATCAACCGGCCAAGGGGCCTCGACGCGAAAACCAGCAGCATCACGCCTATCGGATACCAGGTCGAGAAGACCACCAAGGCATCGAAGGCTGGCCGTCCGGTGTTGGTAGGCAGTACGGCGGTCACAGCCATCAACCCGCCGACCGTCCAGATGATGCGCCACACGTAGGGCATCACGCGGGGCACGTAGCCGTCATCGAAAGCGGTCTGGTAGTAGCGGCGCAGGCCGCGCTCGGCAAGCGCCTGGCGCTGCCGCTCCGACAGCGCATCCGTCCGGCCATACCAGCGCCGGAATGGTGGACAGCGCAGCAGCAAAGGGGTGAAGAGGATCATCACCGCCACGATCGCGACACCCCACGCCATGACGGCGCCGGCATCGGGCCGCTTGGCGTTCTCGATCACGGGCGCGAAGACGCCCGGAGCACCGATCATCCAGAACAGCGCAATGTGCTGATATGGAAGGAGAGCTTCATTTGCTCATCCACTTGCGCAGCAGGCGCTTTTTCAGGGAGGCGCGTTCTTGCGGGTTGCGTCCCTTGTGATTGGCGATGCGATCCGCCGTGGCGGCCTGGCGCTTGACGGGCCAGTAGGAGCGGCCATCCTTGCCCATCGACCAGACGCTGCTGGCCTGGTTTTCCAGCAGGGGCAGATGGGCGCTCAGGGCTTCGGGCGACGCGCTGGTCAGCGCCGTGCGCTCACGGGTGCGCCAGCGCTGATGCCAGAGCTTCTTGTCCTCGCGCTCGCTGCCGCAGGTCGTGTGCCCGACGATGGGTGTTTTGCGGCGGCTGCGGCTCATAACGTAGTGGTCTCCAAGAACATTCAGGACTGATCCCAGGCGTCGATGGTCAAGACCTGATCGGCAGGACAGGCGGCTACGCGGTCGGGAACTGGATGGTGTTCAGTCTCATGCCGACCCCATTCGATTGATCGCGTCGCTTGCGGCACGCTGCGACGCAAGGAGGTTTGCGACCTGGTTTAGCAGCCGTGTCCGCTGCATGTCTGTTACCTATCTCCCCGACCGCTCATTGGACCAACTCCAGAGATTGGGCTCTATCGCTCAGCCAATACGAAACCGGCATTGGCTGATGCCACAACCGAGACGAACACAAATGGCTCGGTACCTGTATTTCGCGCCCCGTGCACTTGGCCCGGTCTTGCCACGGCTATCTCACCTTCCCTGAGGGCACGAACAATCCCATTGCCCTGAAAGTAATCAGCCATTCCCGACAAAACAGTCCACGTGTCTTGGCCGTGAGGATGAATGTGAGCCGCAATTTCCTGCCCGGGATGGACATGCCAAACCACGATAATTGAGTCTCGGGTTTCAAGCACAACGGAACGAATAGGCTCGCCTTCGGACGGCTGAACATACTCGGCTACAGAAAATATTCTCGATTCAACAGTCATCGGAGATCCCTCTTTCACAGTGCCCCCAGACAGGCTGGATATGAATTCTAACTCGAATTTGAACGGGAGGCTGGTCGTGCGGTCGTGCAGTTGCCGATGAGCGTGTCGGCTGCTGCCTCCTTGCCCACCAGCGAACTCACGTCCGTTGCGGCCATCCAGAAGGTCTTGCCCGAGCGCGGCTCATAGGTCGCGGGATCGAACACGCCAGAGGGGCCGAACATCGGCGGCTTGATTGGTCATGGCTCCATGCCTTTGTCGTTACGGTCTTCATCGTCGGCATCCTGACGCACGGCGGGCAATTGCTGGAGCAACGCCGGCAGCCATTCCTGTACCGTCTCCCACACCACATCGAGGTTGATGTCGAAATAGCCGTGAGCCATGCGATTACGCATATTGCGCATGCTGCGCCACGGCACGTCGGCATGCGCCTGGGTGAACTCGACGTAGCCATCCATCACCTTTGTGGCCGCCTCGCCGATGACGATCAGGCTCATGATGACGGCCTGCTGGGTGCGCTTGTCGGCCAAGAAGTCGTCCTTGGCCATCCCTTCCACGAAGCTGCGCGCATCGGTTGCGGCCTGCTGAATGTGGTCGAGGTAATCGGGCAGGCGGTTCTCGCTCATATCGGTTGCGCCTCCGCGAGCACCTTGGCCCGGAACTTCGGCGGCAGGTCGCCGGGAGTCAGCAGATCGACGTCAACGCCGAGCAGCGATTTCAGTTCTTCTTCCAAATCGCCCAAGTCCAACAACGTGGCACCGGGCAGCGCATCGACCAACAGGTCGAGGTCGCTGCCATCCCGGTCGGTGCCATGCAGCACCGAGCCGAAGACGCGCGGGTTCGCGGCGCGAAAGCGGCCTACCGCTTCACGCACTGCGCTTCGCTTCATGTCAAGCACAACAGACGGTCGCATGCGCATCCTTTCTTATCGAAACTCGTTGAGATGATATGCAATCAAGAATAGAATTTCAAGAACTATTTTCGAGAATCGCAATGCCTTGATTCCCGTGCCGCGCCTGTGAATTTCACCCGCTCGACGAGCGCAACACCGACGCCGCCTACGCCAAGAACCGGCGAATCGACCTCAAACTCACGAACCGCTGAGCGACGCGTCACCGCGCTGCTGCGCCAGCCAGTCGCGCGGGGCGCAGCCCATGCGCACGCGGAAGGCGCGCGCCAACGCGTTCGGGCTGCCGTAGCCGACGCGGTCGGCCACCACCGCCACCGGACGCCCCTGCTTGAGCAGGGTGCAACTGACGTTCATCCGCCAGTCGGCCAGATAGTCGCCCGGCGTGACGCCCACCGCGTCTTTGAACGCGGCGGCGAAGCGCGCGCGTGACATGCCCGCCTGCGCCGCCAGCGCCTCGAGCGACCACGCGGTCTGCGGCGCATCGTGCATGGCGGTTATGGCGCGCGCGAGTTTCGGGTCGGCCAGTCCCGCCAGCAGTCCGGTGGCGCCAAGCCGCCCATCCATCAGATAACGCAGCAACTGGATCAGTAGCAACTCGCACAAGCGGTCGATGGCGGCCTGCCGACCGCACTGGTCGCGCTCGGCTTCGGCAAACAGCAGCTCTAGCGTCGGCCCGAGGCCGGGCAAGTCCGCCAGCGGAATCAGCAGCATCGACGGCAAGGCCATGGCCAACGGATTGCCCGTCGAAGCGCCCAGATCGACCTCCGCACACAACAGCTCAGCGGTATCGCCGGGGGCGGCGACAAAACGATGCGACGCCACGCGCGGATAAAACAGCAGGCTCGGCTCGGTAACCAGCAGATCTTCATGCACGGGCGAACGCGCCGTAATCGGGCCGCGCCGCACCAGATGGATATAGCCATGCGGCGCCGCGTAATGATGCTGCCCACAGAAGGCGCCGCTGTGAAAAACGCGCGCCGAAAGCGAGTAGTGCCGGAGCAAGCCGGCCAGTCGATCCGCCATTCCACTCTCCATATAAGACGATAGGTTACGTATTTGATACTTTACGTGCCATATCGTACCAAACAAAGGGCGATCATGCCCACGTGCTCTTGCACCTCACCCACTACGGAGATAGACATGACCCAAATCGCCCCCCTGACCATCGACACCGCTGACGCCGCTACCGCTGCCACACTCAAGGCCGTCAAAGCCAAGCTCGGCGTGGTGCCGAACCTGCTCGCCACGCTGGCCCACGCGCCGGCAGCGCTCAACGGCTACCTCGGCCTGTCCGAAACGCTGGGCACCGGCCGCCTGAGTGCCACCCAGCGCGAGATCGTTGCGCTGGCTGCCGGTCAAGCCAATCGCTGCCAGTACTGCCTGAGCGCACACACCCTGATCGGCAAAGGTGCCGGACTGTCGGCAGAGGCCATCGCCGCGGCCCGCACCGGCCAGGCGGCCAACGCACTTGACGATGCAATTGCCGGCTTTGCCCGCGCGCTGGTCGAGCAACGCGGCGTGGTGTCGGCCGACGCCATGGCCAACTACCGCCGCGCGGGGCTCGACGACGGCCTGATACTGGAAGTGATCGCCAACATCGCGCTGAACACGCTCACCAACTACACCAACCACATCGCCGACACCACGGTGGATTTCCCCGTGGTCGCCGTCTGATCTCCATAGGCATATAAGGAGAACACAACGAAAATCGCACTCACCGGCGCTCTGCTCGCCAGCGCCCTCGTCCTGCCACTGGCCGTCACGGCCGGCGACTTTTCGCCCTATGTGGACAGCCAGGGCGGCATCAGCCGCCCCACAGACTTCCGCACAAACTTCGTCCACCTGGGCTCATATGCGGTGTTGGACGAAAAATCCGCCTCTCGCGGCCTGCACGATGTGTACACCGAAAAGGCCTCGGCCGAGCACTACCGCAAGACCGGCAAGTTCCCGGACGGCGCCACGCTGGTGAAAGAGATCCGCAAGCTCGAAACCAGCGCCATGACCACCGGCGACCCTGTGGTCTGGGGTTCCGATGCGGCCGTGTGGTTCGTGATGGTCAAGGACGCCAAAGGCCGTTTCGCCAGCAACCCCTTGTGGGGCGACGGCTGGGGCTGGGCGCTGTTCAAGGCCGACGCCCCCGCCAAGAATGTCGCCGTCAGCTACGCAGCCGACTGCATGGGCTGCCATGTGCCGGCGGCCAAGACCGACCGCGTATTCATCCAGGGCTATCCGACACTGACCCAGCACTGACTTGCTTGTCACTTTCAGAAGGCGACAGCACGAAATATCAAAAGTCGACCGCACGGTCTTTTCTGACGTTGGAGTCGCCTCAGAAAACGGAAAATAAAGCACGCTAAGGCGTAGTTCCCTCGGGCTACACCGCGTCCGCACTGCGCGGTTCTTTCTTCCCTTGCAGTGACGCAATCAGCGGGCAGGAAACGTTCCCCTTCCGCGCATGGCAGGCGCACACCAAATCAGACAGCACGGCCTCCATGCGCGCCAGGTCAGCCATCCTCTCGCGCACGTCCTTGAGCTTGTGCTCGGCCAGGCTGCTGGCTTCCTCGCAATGGGTGCCATCCTCCAGCCGCAGCAGCTCGGCGATCTCATCCAGGCTGAAGCCCAACCGCTGGGCTGATTTCACGAAGCGCACCCGCGTTACATCCGTCTCGCCATAGCGGCGAATGCTGCCGTAAGGCTTGTCCGGTTCCGGGAGCAAGCCCTTGCGCTGATAGAACCGGATGGTCTCCACATTGACCCCGGCCGTCCTGGCGAAAACGCCAATGGTCAGGTTCTCCAAATTGTTTTCCATATCGCTTGACTCCGTACATAACTACGGAAGTAAGCTTAAGCTATCCAATTCAGATTCGAAAGGACAAACGTATGTCTGAACCTCAAAACGGGCGCGGCGCGCTCTTCACTGGCGGGCTGGCCGCCATCCTCGCCTCGGCTTGCTGCCTCGGGCCGCTGGTTCTGATCGCCTTGGGGTTCAGCGGCGCTTGGATCGGCAACTTGACGGTGTTGGAACCCTATCGCCCCATCTTTATCGGCGTGGCGCTGGTGGCGTTGTTCTTCGCCTGGCGGCGCATCTACCGGCCGTCAGCCGCCTGCAAACCGGGTGAGGTTTGCGCGATTCCCCAAGTGCGAGCTACTTACAAGCTCATTTTCTGGGGCGTGGCCGTGCTGGTTTTGGTCGCGCTCGGATTTCCCTACGTCGTGCCATTTTTCTATTGATCACAGGAGTTCACCATGAAAAAGCTGCTTTCCGCCCTTGCCCTCGCTGCCGTTGTTGCCCCCGTGTGGGCCGCCACCCAGACCGTTACGCTGTCCGTACCGGGCATGACCTGCTCGGCCTGTCCGATCACTGTCAAGAAGGCGATTTCCAAGGTCGATGGCGTCAGTAAAGTTGACGTGACCTTCGAGACGCGCGAAGCGGTGGTCACCTTCGATGATGCCAAGACCAGCGTGCAGAAACTGACCAAGGCTACCGAGGATGCGGGCTACCCATCATCAGTCAAGAACTGATCATGAAAGACCCGAAGACACTGCTGCGGGTCAGCATCATTGGCACAACCCTCGTGGCGCTGTGTTGCTTCACCCCTGTTCTGGTCATTTTGCTCGGTGTGGTCGGCTTGTCCGCGCTGACCGGCTATCTGGACTATGTGCTGCTGCCTGCGCTGGCGATTTTCATGGCTCTATGCCGTTTTGTGTGGAACGCCCCTGCCTCATTTCGCTGATGCCGGGTTGAAGGGGTGATCAGGCAGATGGGCCAGCTTGGACATGCGAAGGTATGCGACGGCGATGAAGTTGCCTGCCGTTCGGAAGCCTCGTGCGGCGCGTTTGGCCTGCTGCAACAGGCCGTTCATGGCTTCGACGAAGGCATTGGATCGGTTGTCCAGCATGCCGCTGATCACGCCAGCGAAGTGGGTCTTCAAGGTCTTGGCCAGTTTCTTGAAGGGCTCCAGCCGCGAGCGTGTGGCCCAGCTCAACCAGGCGCTCAGATCTGCCTGAGCCTGCCTGGGGTCGTTGTGCTTGAGCGCTGCGCCATAGACCTCGCGCAGGGCCATCTTCAGGCGCCACGCCCGCGCAGATTTCAGCGTGGAGTGCTGCAGCCAGTGCATGGCGCTGATCTGTTGGCCGCTCCAGGCAGGTGGGTTCTTGCGCATGCCCCACATCAGGCCCTTGAGCACTTTGCGGTCCGTGCCGCCCAAGGCCGCGTGCACGGCATGGGGCTGATCGCGCCATTCGGTTCGTCGCACTTCGTCCATGGCCTCGATGGCCATCTTGACGACATGGAAGCGGTCGTAGCTGATGGCAGCTGCCGGCAGCGCCAAGCCCACCCCCTTGGTGTAGGCAGCACTCATGTCCTGACAGACGTGATGCACGACAGCCGGATCGCCGCCATGGGCCTTGAGGTCTTGGGCAAAGTCCAACACGGAGTGGTGGCTGCGCCCTTCGGTGGCAAACAGCAGGCGCTTGGCAGCCAGATCGTGCACGACAGTGATGTAGTGCTGCCCACGCCGCAGGCTTGTCTCGTCGATGCCCACGGTACGTACCTCGCTCATGTCGTCGATTGCGCGGGCCTGTTGAACATAGTACTCAATGCGCCGCCACAGGGGCTTGTCGGCACAACGCAGCAGTGCAGCGGCTTGCCGCACCGGCAGCTCACGGCACAGCGACAACGCCAAGGCTTCAAACAGCGCCGTAAAGCCAGAGCCTTCGCGAGCCCAGGGCACACCCACCTGCGTGGTCTTGCCGCAGCCAGTGCAGGCCACCCGCGGCACATCGGCGTGCAGCCAGGCTTCGAACTGGAAAAAATCAAGGTGTCGCCACGAGCGGCGAAGGCGGTCATGGATGCCTTGCGCCGGGGTGTTGCAGTGCGGGCAACTGAGCAACTTGGCGTTGCAGCGCACCTCAAAGTCGATGCGCCGCTTGGCTGTGTCCAGATCCACCTTGGCCACCTCCCACGGCGCAACCAAACCCAACGCGCTGGTAAACAGCGTTTCAACTCCAACGCTCACGAGACAGCCTCCAGTTCATGCACTACAAGGCCGCATGGGCATGTGGACAAGCCGCTCTGCGACTTGCCCACATGCCCACACGGCGCTACGACCACCACCGATTGTCGCCGTTGGTTTCCACACGAAACGACGAGGGGCCATTTTCATCGGCTTGACCATCTACGCCATCCAACGAAAACGCCAAGCCGATGCCTGCTGCACCCCGAAATTCAATGGAGTAAAAAAATGACCGAAATCACCGTGAATGGCATGACCTGCACATCCTGCGCCACCCATGTCAAAGATGCTTTGGAAAAGATTCCCGGCGTGAATGCCGCTGTGGTGTCCTATCCAGAAAGCCGCGCGCAAGTCATGGCAGACACCGCCGTGAGCCACAACCAACTGCTGGCCGCCATCGCCGCATTGGGTTATCAAGGCTCGATCCGGGTTGGTGATTTCAAAGATGAACCAAAAATCCGTGATGCACTTGAGGGCGCCGGTTTGCATATCGCCATCATTGGCAGCGGCGGGGCCGCGATGGCGGCGGCGCTGAAGGCCGTCGAGCAAGGCGCGACGGTCACGCTGATCGAACGCGGCACCATCGGCGGCACCTGCGTCAATATCGGCTGTGTGCCGTCCAAGATCATGATCCGCGCTGCCCATATTGCCCATCTGCGCCGGGAAAGTCCGTTCGACGGCGGTATTGCGGCAACTGTGCCTGCGATTGACCGCAGCAAACTGCTGGCCCAGCAGCAGGCCCGTGTCGATGAACTGCGGCACGCCAAATACGAAGGCATCCTGGACGGCAATCCAGCCATCACCGTTTTGCACGGTGAAGCGCGTTTCAAGGACGACCAGAGCCTGGTCGTCCGTTTGAACGAGGGTGGCGAGCGCGAGGTAACGTTCGACCGCTGCCTGGTCGCCACCGGTGCCAGTCCGGCCGTGCCGCCGATTCCGGGCCTGAAAGAGTCACCCTACTGGACTTCCACCGAAGCGCTTGTCAGCGACACCATTCCCGCACGCCTGGCCGTGATCGGTTCGTCGGTGGTGGCGTTGGAACTGGCGCAAGCCTTTGCCCGGCTCGGCAGCCAGGTCACGATCCTGGCACGCAGCACCTTGTTCTTCCGGGAAGACCCGGCCATCGGCGAGGCCGTGACAGCCGCTTTCCGCGCCGAGGGCATCGAGGTGCTGGAGCACACGCAAGCCAGCCAGGTCGCCCATGTGAACGGCGAATTCGTGCTGACCACCGGACACGGTGAATTGCGCGCTGACAAGTTGCTGGTTGCCACCGGTCGGGCACCGAATACGCGCAGCCTCGCGCTGGACGCGGCGGGGGTCACTGTCAATGCGCAAGGGGCCATCGTTATCGACCAAGGCATGCGCACGAGCAACCCGAACATCTACGCGGCCGGCGACTGCACCGACCAGCCGCAGTTCGTCTACGTGGCAGCGGCCGCCGGCACCCGTGCCGCGATCAACATGACCGGCGGCGACGCAGCCCTCAATCTGACCGCGATGCCGGCAGTGGTGTTCACCGACCCGCAAGTCGCCACCGTGGGCTACAGCGAGGCGGAAGCGCACCACGATGGCATCGAGACCGACAGTCGCACGCTGACACTCGACAACGTTCCGCGAGCGCTTGCCAACTTCGACACACGCGGCTTCATCAAGCTGGTCATCGAGGAAGGTAGCGGACGGCTCATCGGCGTGCAGGCGGTGGCCCCGGAAGCGGGCGAACTGATCCAGACGGCGGTGCTCGCCATCCGCAACCGCATGACGGTGCAGGAACTGGCCGACCAGTTGTTCCCCTACCTGACAATGGTCGAGGGGTTGAAGCTTGCGGCGCAGACCTTCAACAAGGACGTGAAGCAGCTTTCCTGCTGCGCTGGATAAAAAAAGGAGGTTTTCAATGAGCGCCTACACCGTGTCCCGGCTGGCCCTTGATGCCGGGGTGAGCGTGCATATCGTGCGCGACTACCTGCTGCGCGGATTGCTGCGTCCGGTGGCGTGCACCCCGGGCGGCTATGGCCTGTTCGATGATGCCGCCTTGCAACGGCTGTGCTTCGTGCGGGCGGCCTTCGAGGCGGGCATCGGCCTGGACGCGCTGGCGCGGCTGTGCCGGGCGCTGGATGCTGCGGACGGCGATGAAGCGGCCGCGCAGCTTGCCGTTCTGCGCCAGTTCGTCGAGCGTCGGCGCGAAGCGTTGGCCGATCTGGAGGTGCAGTTGGCCACCATGCCGACCGAGCCGGCACGGGGTCTCCTCGTTTTCAGTGCAATAAGTGACGGTACGCAAAGCTAGCACTGGCGCGGGGGTGGTCTGGGTAGACCGTTGATTTCATTGACTTTCCTGTTCGCTTTGTAAACGGGTATGGTGGCCTC
>Ga0209941_1001951_pt1 | contig 12516 bp, 8 predicted proteins | sample ThiBiot_300_plan_FD_183945 | JGI IMG/M metagenome (GOLD analysis project Ga0209941, IMG submission 183945) | Wastewater bioreactor microbial communities from Cape Town, South Africa - Thiocy_solids_1 (SPAdes) | ecosystem: Engineered > Bioremediation > Thiocyanate > Unclassified | place: South... | reverse complement strand
AATCGGCGTTTTTCGTCTTTATCTTCGTTATCCTCGCCGCCGGCCTGGTGACGGTGCATACGTACGATTTTTTGCAGGCTTCGGTGGGGCAGGTAAACAGCCCGGAGGGCGTCGAGCGGGTCGCCTATCTGACGCGTCTTCTTTTTGTCATCGGCGTACTTTTAACGACTGCCTTTTTCTTCGGCATCTTCTTCATCTACCCGCTCATTCGCGCGCAGGTGAGGGAAGAAGGCAAGCTGCGCGCCATGACGCTCTCGCTCAGCGCCCGTTCCGAAACGCTGGAGCAGGCAGCATTGACCGACGGCCTCACCGGAATGCAGAACCGGCGCTATTTCGACGACGCGCTCAGGGAATATCTGGGCGAGTTCCGGCGCGTGGGACGGCCGATCGGCCTGATGATCCTCGACCTCGACCACTTCAAGCAGGTGAACGACACGCACGGCCACGACGTCGGCGACGAGGTGCTGCGCACCGTCGCCAACTGCCTCAAGGGGCTGACGCGCTATCACGACGTGGTGGCGCGTCTCGGCGGCGAAGAATTCGCCGTCGTCACGCCGAATATGGACGCGGACAAGCTCGCCCGGTTCGCCGAGCGCATCCGCAAGGCCATTGCCGCCATGCCCATTCAGTCGGGCAACGTGCGCCTCAAGGTGACGGCGAGCGTCGGGCTTGCGGTGTGGGACCGCAAGGAAACGGCCGAGGAATTCTACCGGCGCGCCGATCGCCAGCTTTACGAGGCCAAGAGATCGGGCCGCAACCGCGTTTGCGCCTGAATCGGCCGGCGGCCGATCGAAACCCGACTCAGTCGTTCTGCGGCCGCATCCCGAAGGTCGTCGGCTTCAACCCGTAGCGCAGATCGAAATCGTCGCTCGGCTGGATATGCGGCGCGGCCGCCTTCCGGTAGCCGGGGTCACCCGCCTGAAGTGCGGCATCGACGGCCATGGCCGAACCTATTGCCGGTTGCGGCCGGACGACATTCCTCAAGCGCTCGACGAGGGCCTCAAGGTCGATATCCTCTTCCTCGGACACGGCGGAGGCTTCGCGCCCGGCGGAACCGGGCAGCAGGGATTTCTGAATCTTCTCGAACCTCAGCCGCATCGTCGTGGCGACGCCTTCGCCGAAGGCGATGGCTTCCCGCTGCCCGAGCGAAGACAGGAAAGCCAGCGTGGAAGCCGACGAATCTGCGATCGCCGAGCGGATGATCGCCTGGTCCTGCTCGTTGGCGAGACGCATGGCGAAAAAAGTCGAGCATTGCGAAAGAATGGTCGGATCGAGCTCGCCGGGGCGCTGCGTGACGATGCCGAGATAGCAGCCGTATTTGCGGCCCTCCTTGGCGATGCGCGACAGCGCGTGCCGGGTCGGCGCGAAGCCGAGGCGCGAATCCGCCGGCATATAGCGGTGCGCCTCCTCGCAAAGCAGAAGCAGGCGCAGCTTTCCCTCGCTCCACAAGGCGAGATCGAAGGCGAGTCGCGCCAGCACCGAACAGACGGAGTTGACGACCTCGGACGGCAAGCCGGCCATTTCGAAGCAGGTTACCGGCCGCCCGTCATGCGGCACGCGGAAGATGTTGCCGATCGTCTTGTGGATCGTGTCCTCGATCAGCCGCGAGTGGAACATGAAGCGATAGCGCGGATCGGCCACGGCCTGCTCGATGCGCGTTCTCAGCGATTTGAGCACCGGCCGCTCGTTCTTGCTTTCCAGGAGCCCGATGCGCTCGTCGATCTGCTTGATCAGGTCGGCGATGCGGTAGGGGACAGGCGTGTCGGCGGTAAGGGCATCGACGCCACGGCGAAGATAGGCCCCCATGTTCGGGTTGCGGTAAAGATTTTTCGCCACCGGAATGAGATCGCGAAGAAGGTCGATTTCTTCCGCCACCGCTTCGCGGCCGCGAAACAGGACTTCCGCGAGTTCCTCGAGCGTGAACATCCAGAAAGGCAGGTCGAGCGTCGTGGAATCGATCCTGACGCACTGTTCGGGCATCGAGGCGGCGAATTCGTTATGGGGGTCCAGGATGAGGACGCGCAGGTCCGGCCGCGCCGCGATCGACTTGCGCAGCAACAGCGAAACGGCGGTCGATTTGCCCACGCCGGTGGTGCCGACCACCGCGAAGTGCCGGGCAAGCGTGTCGTCGATGGCGATGTTGGCGTCGATCTCCCCGTCCTGCGACAGCGAGCCGATGGTGATCGAGCGCCGGCCCGCCAGGTCGTAGACGGCTTGCAGGTCCCGGGAACGGATGCGGTGCGCCAGGGCGCCGATGTAAGGATAGCTGGTGATGCCCCGGTCGAATTTCGGCTTGCCGCCGGGCTCCAGGCTGTCGCGGACCTCGCCGACGAGTTCGACGCTGACCTCGATGGCGTTGGAAGCCTCGGGATCCCAGTCGCGCCCCGACTTGTCGATCGCGTAGACCAAGCCGACCGTGCGGATCGTGCCGAGGTTGATGGAGATCATCTTGCCGACCGTCCAGCGGTTGGCCGGCGACTGCTCGCCGCCGTCGGCGCAGGCGCTGATGACGGCCCGCGCCCCGTCGCATTGCACGACATTGCCTAGGATGCGCCGATTGGCCTGTTCGGCGTCACGGCGCTCCTGCGACGTGGCTTCCCCGCCTGAAGCCTCGCGTTCGACGAACATGAACGATTCCCCGTTTCCCCCTGAAACCCGCATCTTACGAAGAGCGGGTTAAGGTGGCGTATGACGGAGTGGTTTAGGCCGGCTTAATCTTGTTGCGAAAATTCAACCGGTCGGAGCGCGACCGCACAGCCGCGGCTAGGCCTTATGGTGAACCTCCTGCAAGCCGTAGACCGGCGTGGCGATGCCTTCCTGGCGGGCCTTCAGTTGCAGCGCCAGATATTGGGAATAGTGCCGCGACTGGTGCAGGTTGCCGCCGTGGAACCACAGCGCCTCCTGCTGCGTCGGCTTCCACATGTTGCGCTGCTCGCCCTCCCACGGTCCCGGGTCCTTGGTGGTGTCGGAGCCGAGGCCCCAGACCTTGCCCACCTTGTCGGCGACTTCCTGGCTGATCAGGTCGGCCGCCCAGCCGTTCATCGAGCCGTAGCCCGTGGCATAGACGATCAGGTCAGCGGGCAGCTCGGTGCCGTCGACGAATTTCACCCCGGTCTCCGTCAGTTCCTGCACGGCGGCCCCCTTGCCGCTCTTCAGCTTGATCGAGCCGTCGATGACGAGGTCGCAGGCGCCGACATCGATGTAGTAGCCGGAGCCGCGCCTCAGATACTTCATGAACAGGCCGGAGCCGTCGTCGCCCCAATCGTGCATGAAGCCGACCTTTTCCAGCGCATCGTAAAAGGCCTTGTCGCGTTCGCGCATCTGCTCATAGAGCGGAATCTGGAACTCGTGCATGATCCTGTAGGGCAGGGAGGCGAAGATCAGGTCCGCCTTGCGCGTCGTCATGCCGTTTGCGACCGCCTGCTCGGAGTAGAGCGGGCCAAGCCCGATATCCATCAGCGTGCCCGACTTGACGATATGGGTGGAGGAGCGCTGCACCATGGTGACGTCCGCGCCGCCTTCCCAAAGGGCCGCGCAGATGTCGTGAGCGGAATTGTTGGAGCCGATCACCACCACCTTCTTGCCTCGGTATTTTTCCGGGCCGGGATGCTGGGAGGAATGCTGCTGCTCGCCCTTGAAGATGTCCTGGCCCTTGAATTTCGGCAGGTTCATCTTGCCGGACATGCCGGTCGCAAGCACCAGCTGCTTCGGCCTCAGCGTGATCTCCTTGCCGCCGCGCTCGACGACGACCGTCCATTCGCCGGCCTTTTCATCGTATTGGGCGGATTTGGCGGTGGTGGAGGACCAATAGTTGAGCTCCATCACATTAGTGTACATTTCCAGCCAGTCGCCGATCTTGTCTTTCGGCGCGAAGACCGGCCAGTTCTTCGGGAAATCGAGATAGGGCAGGTGGTCGTACCAGACCGGGTCGTGCAGGCACAAAGACTTGTAGCGCTTGCGCCACGAATCGCCGGGACGCTCGTTCCTCTCGACGATGATGGTCGGCACGCCGAGCTGGCGCAGCCTTGCGCCGAGCGCGATGCCGCCCTGGCCGCCGCCGATGATCACCGTATAGGGCTGCCTGGAGAAGCCGAGTTCGGCGATCTCGTCGTCGCGTTCCTCCTTCCAGCTCTTGCGGTCCTTGCCGTGGCCGTGCTTGGCGCCGAGCGGCCGGGTGAAGCCGGCCTTCTCTTCGTGGCCCTTGAGTTCGGCCATGGTGGTGAGCAGCGTCCAGATCCTGCCGTTCTTCAGGCGGATATGGCCGTAGCCGCGCGCCACACCGGTCTCGAAGCTGATCCAGCCTTCGATCAGGCCGTCGGTCTCGGTCGCGTCCTCGCCCTCGGCGATGCGCCAGTTCGACGGCCTGGCGGCGTCCAGCTGGCTTTCGAGCATGGCGCGGATCTGGTCGCGGCCCTCCATCGTCCTGATGTTCCAGGTGAAGGTCACGAGATCGCGCCAATAGCAGTCCTCCTGGAAGCAGCCGACCGCCGTGTCGATATCGCCGGAGGCGAGCGCGCTCCCGAAAGTGTCGAGCAAATCGGAAAGCTTCTTGTTGGGGGCTTTGTCGAGCATCTGTTCCTCCTCACCATCCTCGAACACCTCGGCGCCGCATCGGCAGCCCGGCCATGGGCAGTATTCCGTCAATGCGGGGTGGCGTCATCTTGCCAAATAGTCCTGTGCCGCGCCGGCCGCCTCCGGGCAAGACGACAAAGTGCGCTTGTACCCATTGACGGCTGGCAGTTTCGGCCCTTAAAGTGCGCGCCCATGAACAGGACGATCATTCTCGTAGTAGGAACGCGCGTGGGCAAGGCGGTGTAACCGTCGGGCGAAAACCTCCCATGCGCGAGACACAGGCTCCTCCGGGGGCCTTTTTTATTGCCCGAAACCGGACTAAACGAGCAGCAGCCGCTGGAAATGCGAAGAAAGACGGAACCCAGGACGATGAGCAACGGACAGAACGAACGGCGCGAGATGACGGGCGCCGAAATGGTGGTGCAGGCGTTGATCGACAACGGCGTCAAGCATGTCTTCGGCTATCCGGGCGGCGCGGTCCTTCCGATCTACGACGAGATTTTCCAGCAGGACCAGCTCGAGCACATCCTGGTGCGCCACGAGCAGGGGGCGGGGCACGCCGCCGAGGGCTATGCGCGCTCCACCGGCAAGGCCGGCGTCATGCTGGTCACCTCCGGCCCCGGCGCCACCAACGCGGTGACGCCGTTGCAGGACGCGCTGATGGATTCCATTCCGCTGGTGTGCCTGACCGGGCAGGTGCCGACCACGCTGATCGGCTCAGACGGCTTCCAGGAATGCGACACGGTCGGCATTACGCGCCCCTGCACCAAGCACAACTGGCTGGTCAAGGACGTCAACGACCTCGCCAGGACCATCCACGAGGCGTTCCACGTCGCCACCACCGGCCGGCCCGGCCCGGTCGTGGTCGACATCCCGAAGGACGTGCAGTTCGCGAAAGGCGTCTACGTGTCGCCGCAGACAGCACCGCGCACCAGCTATCACCCGCAGGTGCAGGGCGACCTCGACAAGATCAAGGCCGCGGTCGAATTGATGGCCGGCGCCAGGAAGCCGATTCTCTACACCGGCGGCGGCGTCGTCAACGCCGGCACCGAGGCAAGCCATCTGCTGCGCGAACTGGTCGAGCTTTCGGGCTTTCCCATCACCTCGACGCTGATGGGGCTCGGCGCCTACCCGGCCTCGGGCAAGAACTGGCTCGGCATGCTCGGCATGCACGGCACCTACGAGGCCAACATGGCCATGCACGACTGCGACGTCATGGTGTGCGTCGGCGCGCGCTTCGACGACCGCATCACCGGCCGCCTCAACGCCTTCTCGCCCAATTCGAAGAAAATCCACATCGACATCGATCCGTCGTCGATCAACAAGAACGTGCATATCGACATCGGCATCATCGGCGATTGCGGCAGGGTGCTGGAGGATATGGTGCGGCTGTGGCGCGCCACCGTGAAGCCGGACAAGAAGGCGCTCTATCCATGGTGGGAGCAGATCGCCCGCTGGCGAGCGCGCGATTCGCTCGCCTACAAGCCCAACCCCGACGTGATCATGCCGCAATATGCGATCCAGCGGCTGTTTGAACTGACGAAGGACAAGGACACCTACATCACCACCGAGGTCGGCCAGCATCAGATGTGGGCCGCCCAACACTTCCACTTCGACAAGCCCAACCGTTGGATGACGTCCGGCGGCCTCGGCACCATGGGCTACGGCCTGCCGGCGGCGCTCGGCGTGCAGGTCGCGCATCCGGACGCGCTGGTCATCGACATCGCCGGCGACGCCTCCGTGCAGATGACGATCCAGGAGATGTCGGCGGCCGTCCAGCACAACGCGCCGATCAAGATCTTCATCCTCAACAACCAGTACATGGGCATGGTGCGCCAGTGGCAGCAATTGCTGCACGGCAACCGGTTGTCGCATTCCTATACCGAGGCAATGCCCGATTTCGTCAAGCTGGCCGAGGCCTATGGCTGCCACGGCATCCGCTGCGACAAGCCGGACGAACTCGACGGCGCCATCGCCGAGATGATCTCGGTGAACAAGCCGGTGCTGTTCGATTGCCGCGTGGCGACGCTCGCCAACTGCTTCCCGATGATCCCGTCGGGCAAGGCGCACAACGAAATGCTGTTGCCCGACGAGGCGACCGACGAGGCCGTCGCCAACGCCATCGACGCCAAGGGCAGGGAACTGGTGTAGATAGAAGAATTGTCACTGGAATAACAGATAATTCCGATAAGAATTTACAATAGAGATTGAACATGAACGCACAGCTTCAACCCACCGGTTCGGCCTATTTCATTGCCAAGGACGAGACCAAGCCCGAGAAGCACACGCTGTCGGTGCTGGTCGACAACGAACCGGGGGTGCTGGCGCGCGTCATCGGCCTGTTCTCGGGCCGCGGCTACAACATCGAGAGCCTGACGGTCTCCGAGACCGAGCACGAGACGCATCTGTCGCGCATCACCATCGTCACCAGCGGCACCCCCGGCGTGCTCGAACAGATCAAGCACCAACTCGAGCGTATCGTGCCGGTGCACCGGGTGGTCGACCTTACGGTCCGCTCGCACGAACTCGGCCAGGAGCGCCCGCTCGAACGCGAGCTTGCGCTGGTGAAGGTCGCCGGCACCGGCGTTTCCCGGGTCGAGGCGCTGCGCCTTGCCGATGCCTTCCGCGCCCATGTGGTGGACGCCAACACCGAGCATTTCATTTTCCAGATCACCGGGAAAAGCTCCAAGATCGACCAGTTCATCGGCATCATGCGCCCGCTCGGCCTGGTCGAGATCTGCCGCACCGGCGTCGCCGCCATGAATCGCGGCGCCCAGGGCATGTAGCCGGAAACGCTCGCCGGCACGAACCGGCCCTCCCTTTTCTCTTTTCAAGAACCGGTCCGGCGCCGCCCCGGTTTACCGTTCGTTTACCGCGCCGATCGCTTGGCCGCGCTGATCGGCCTGCGTGCAGGAGTCGCCGTTGACATTCGAACAAAATTAGAACAAATTGCGAACATAGGCAAAACAGGAGACCGTTATGACCGACCTTGTTCAAGATGTCCTGTCGTTGGTTTGCATGAGCACGTTCCTTGTTTCCATGGCGATCTGGATCGGAGCCTTGTGAAAAACGAGGCCTGGCAGGGCAGGGCGCTCCGGTTCCGGGCGCCGGGCGTATAGGAAAACCCGCCCTCAGGCCGTTTCATCCAAGGCCGGCGAGGGGACCACGGCGCCGAATGTCTTCTCGAATGCCGCCTTGAGGGCGGTGTCCAGGTCGGCCATCGTCACCGGCAGGCCGAGGTCGACCAGGCTGGTCACGCCGTGGTCCTGGATGCCGCAGGGCACGATGCCGGCGAAGTGCCCGAGGTCAGGTTCGACGTTGATGGCGATGCCGTGGAAACTCACCCATCGCCTGAGCCGGATGCCGATCGCGGCGATCTTGTCCTCGGCGGGAGAGCCGTTCCCCGCCGGCGCGCGCTCCGGCCGCACCACCCAGACGCCGACTCGGTCCTCGCGCCGCTCGCCGCGCACGTTGAATGCGGCGAGCGTGGCGATGATCCATTCCTCCAGCGCGGCGACGAAGGCGCGCACGTCCTCGCGCCGCCGTTTCAGGTCGAGCATGACGTAGGCGACGCGCTGGCCGGGTCCGTGGTAGGTGTATTCGCCGCCGCGACCGGCTGCGAACACCGGAAAGCGGTCCGGCTCGATCAGGTCCTCGCTGCGCGCGCTGGTGCCTGCCGTATAGAGGGGCGGGTGCTCGACCAGCCAGACGAGCTCGGCCGCGCTTCCAGCCCGGATCGCCTCGGCGCGCGCCTCCATGAACGAAAGCGCGTAGGGGTAGGGGGTAAGGCCCGGCTCGATCCGCCATTCGGCCGGCGGGGAGCCGGGATGCGCAAGAAACGACGTGGCGAGCTGGCTGCGGTCGGTCATTTGAACTCTCGAAAACAGACCGTTCATATGGCGGTGATTGCGCCAAAGGTCCAGTGCGGCCGGGCGGTGCCGGGGGTCCGGTCCGGTTCCGTTCCCCGAAGCACGAATATTGCGCGGCGCACCCTTGTTTCGCCCGGAGTGATTTGCTACACGCCGCGAGCCGGCTCGGTGCCGGCTTCTACCGCGTGCGGTCGTGGCGGAATTGGTAGACGCGCAGCGTTGAGGTCGCTGTGGGGCAACCCGTGGAAGTTCGAGTCTTCTCGACCGCACCATCTCCTTTCGGGCCATCGGGATAATTCCGCGTTTCGACACGTTTTCCGGCTTTGCCGTGGCCGGCTGCGGGGCTTTCCAGCGGGCCGCGGTGCATTTGGCTTGGTGTTTCCGCGGTTCGCGCGTTAGAGCGTTTCGCGGTTGCGCGCAAATGCTCTAGGGTCCCGACCCTAGACGTGACGCACACCCTTTCCCCGGATCTTGGCAGCGGGACGGCTGATGGAACCTCACGACGACCAGACGACCGGCGCTACCCCCTCGCACGACGTCCACGCCGACATCTACGGCGAGGACGGGGTGATGCTCGCCTCTTTCCTCGCCAAGGTCGGCGCGGCGATCGCCGACCGCGATACGCCGGCCCTCAAGCAATACGTCGAGAACCTCCACCAGTCCGAGATGGGCGACCTCCTGGAGGCGCTGCAACCCGAACAGCGCCGCGCGCTGGTCGAGCTGCTCGGCTCCGATTTCGACTTTTCGGCGCTGACCGAGGTCGACGAGGCGATCCGCCTGGAAATCGTCGACAGCCTGCCCAATGCGCAGATCGCGCAGGCCGTGCAGGAACTCGATTCGGACGACGCCGTCTACATCCTGGAAGACCTGGACGAGGCCGACCAGAACGAAATCCTGTCGCAACTGCCCTTTACCGAGCGCATCCGGCTCAGGCGCTCGCTCGACTACCCGGAAGAGACCGCCGGCCGCCGCATGCAGACCGAGTTCGTCGCCGTGCCGCCGTTCTGGACCATCGGCCAGACCATCGACTACATGCGCGACGACAACAACCTGCCTGACCGCTTCAGCCAGATTTTCGTCATCGACCCGAGCTTCAAGCTGCTCGGGGCGATCGACCTCGACCAGATCCTGCGCAGCAAGCGCGGCATCAAGGTCGAGGAGGTCATGCACGAGACGCGCCACGCCATTCCCGCCACCATGGACCAGGAAGAGGCGGCGCGCGAATTCGAGCAATACGACCTCCTGTCGGCCGCCGTCGTCGACGAGAACGAGCGGCTGGTCGGCGTGCTTACCATCGACGACGTCGTCGACGTCATCCAGCAGGAGGCGGAGGAAGACCTTTTGCGCATGGGCGGCGTCGGCGACGAGGAGCTTTCCGACTCCGTCCTGTCCATTTCCCGCTCGCGCGTTCCATGGCTTCTGGTCAATCTCGCCACCGCCTTCGTCTCGGCCAGCGTCATCAGCCAGTTCGGGGCCACGATCGAGCAGATGGTGGCGCTCGCAGCCCTGATGCCGATCGTGGCGTCGCTGGGCGGCAACGCCGGCACCCAGACCATGACGGTGACGGTGCGGGCGCTGGCGACCAGGGACCTCGACATCTACAACGCCGGCCGCGTGATCCGGCGCGAACTGATGGTGGGCCTGCTCGACGGCGCCATAATCGCCACCTTGCTCGGCCTTGCCGCCGGTCTTTTGTTCAACAATGTCGATCTCGGCATGGTCATCGCCGCCGCCATGATCGTCAACATGCTTGCCGCAGCCCTCGGCGGCATTCTCATTCCGCTGCTGCTTGACCGCGTCGGCGCCGACCCGGCGATCTCGTCTTCCATCTTCACCACGATGATCACCGACGTCATCGGCTTTCTCGCCTTCCTCGGGATGGCGACCTGGTGGCTGGGCATAGGCTAGGTCAGGACCCGTTAATTTGGCTGGAATGGTCGGTGCGAATTTGTGCGGATGCGCGAAGCGCGGCCGCAGGAAGGCTGAAGCCTTTCAAGGTTTCGCGACAAAGCAGCCGTGCAAATTCGCTCGATCCGAAGGACGATCGAGCTGGCTTCGATCTGCCGCGTCGAAGCCCTCGACCGGGGGAACCACCCCGCTCTTCGGCCTTTTCCTCGCATCTCTCGCCATCTCGAACGCCATTCCAGTCAAATCAACGGGTCCTGACCGTAGAGGCCCTCGCAGAACAGGCACGATTGACTTTTACGTAAATGTCGTGCCAGATTTTCCCGCGGGCTCGAACGACGCGCCGGCAGGCTCCGATTGTGGGGTAGGGATGCGGGATTATTATTCGATCACCGAACTGACCCGCGAATTCGACATCTCGACGCGGACGTTGCGGTTCTACGAGGACGAAGGGCTGATCCAGCCGATAAGGCGCGGCCGCACGCGTCTCTTCCGCCCGTCGGACCGCCATCTGGTGAAACAGATCCTGCGCGGCAAGCGGCTCGGCTTCTCGATCAGCGAGATCCGGGAGATCATCCAGATGTACAAGGAGCCGCCGGGCGAGGTCGGCCAGCTCAAGCTCATGATCAGGCGGATCGAGGAAAAGCGCGAGGATTTGCGGCAGAAGCGCCGCGACCTCGAGGAAACGCTGGTCGAGTTCGACCAGGTCGAGGAGGCCTGCGTCGAGCGCCTCGTGGAACTGGGCGTCACCACCTGAAGGCGAAGGCGACCGGCCTGTCGGTCATATCCAGCGCCGGACCCGCTTTTCATAGTCGCGGTATTTCTTGCCGAATTTCGTGGCCAGCACCGCTTCCTCGCGCCGGATCGCCAGGACCGAGACGGCGTATCCGGCCACGAACGCCAGAAGCAGGAACCAGACCATGCCGCCGACCAGGCCGATGCCGACCAGAAGCAGGCTGTTGGCGAGGTAGATCGGGTTGCGCGACATCGAAAACGGTCCCGACGTCACCAGATGCGCCGGCACGCCGTTCGGGTGGAAGGTGGTTTTCGCGGCGGCCAGGGTCCGCAACGCCGTAAACCAGAGGGTAACAACCGCAAGCAGGACCAGAAGGCCGATGACGAACAGGAGGTCGGCGAGCAGGCCGCCGATCCAGCCGAGCGGGTACAAGGCGGTAAGAAGAACGGCGATCGCGATCGCCGCGAGATAGATCAACGGCGGCCATGGCAGCCGGCCCGTCTTCGGTTGCGCTTCGTTCACGGCATCTCTCCCCCTGTCGCCGCCTCGTCGGTCCTTTGCGTGCACTGGCCGGCCAGTTCCGCCACATGCGCGTCGAGGTCCGCGCCCTGCCCGCCGCCGTAAAGGGCGTCCAGCGTACCATCCTGTCCCAGCGCGTCGAGCATGCAGCCACAATAGGCGCGGCAGAACGCGCTGTCGCGGGTTTGTTCGCACGAGACCTGGCAGGACCTGAGGAAATTGTCCTGCCGGGTCTCGACCGGCGCCGGCGCGATCTGCGAGGCGAGCCAGACGCAGGCGATCAGCACCGGCTGGTGGATCAGGTAGAACGCGAGGCTGTGGCGGCCGATGAAGACCAGCGGGCGCGTGAGGCGCGTCGCCGAAAACGAGCCGAGCCGGCCGAGAAGGCCCGACGACGACGCCAGTTTCGTCGCCGCCATGCCGGCGAGCACCACGCCGAACCATGGGAAAAGCGGCACATAGTCGTTGGAGCGCAGCGTGAACGTCGGCAGGCCGACCCACCATAATGCCGGGTGGTCGAACAGCGGCGAGCGCAGGTAAAAGGGCGTGGCGATCACCAGCGCGGCGATCAGGGCCGTGAGCAGGGCCGGCAGGCGCAGGAACAGAAGGCCGAGCACGCTCGCAAGCGCGATCTGGTGCAATATGCCGAAGAAGATGAAGCTGTCCGGGGTCGCGACCAGCGTGACCGCCGTGATGGCGGCCGCCGCCCCGGCCACCATGGCAAACCGTTTCCAGAAGCCGCGCCAGCGGATACCGTTGCCGTGGGCCAGCACCAGGCTGACGCCGACGAGGAAAAGGAAGGTCGAGGCGATGGAGCGGGCGTAGATCTTCCAGCCGCCGAACGCGGTGAGGCTGGCGTCGGTGTAGCCGAAAAAGCCGAGGTCCCATGTAAAGTGATAGCTTGCCATGGCAAGC
>Ga0209941_1001949_pt1 | contig 12520 bp, 22 predicted proteins | sample ThiBiot_300_plan_FD_183945 | JGI IMG/M metagenome (GOLD analysis project Ga0209941, IMG submission 183945) | Wastewater bioreactor microbial communities from Cape Town, South Africa - Thiocy_solids_1 (SPAdes) | ecosystem: Engineered > Bioremediation > Thiocyanate > Unclassified | place: South... | reverse complement strand
TCTCCACCCCCACCCCCAAGGAGGCTGCATGACGGATTCCAAGCCGGACTTCAAAGCGATGTCTGATCTGGAACTCGCAGGGATTGGTCTCGAAAAGGTGGGACTGTTCGCCGCCGTCGCTTTGGCATCTGCCTGCGGGAAAACGACATCGGTCGATATTGAGTATCTCGCGATGTCCGCCGAGGCCATGCGCGAAGCCCTTCTTCGACTGCTCGCGAGGGCCGCTCAATGACGGCCCGGTTTGACAATATGATCGAGCGTGCGGCCATCTTCCGAGACTTGCCAGACCGCTTCGCAATGATCGCAAGTCCCTTGAGTTTCGGGAAATCCATTGATCCGGCGATATATCAAATTTCCAACGCGCCCCTTTCCGCAGGATGTACACGCGGGTCTGACATCGCTTTGAAATTCGGCAGTTTCGGCCAATTTTCTGACGTTGCCCGGCATAGCCGCGAAATCGCGCAACCAGCGCCACAGGCGCGCAAAAACCCCAATAGAGACATGATCCATGCGTAGCCCCCGCTCTCACATGGACCATTCTAGCGGATCGATCCATCGGTTCCAGATACCCCATTCCCCACTGGCCGGGCCCGTAACCGGCCAGTCCCGCGATGGTGGCGCTAACGGCTGGCGCTGGTCCGCCGCTGTCGCGGGCCCCTATCAAAGCGAAAGGGCTGCCTGATGCTCGCAACATCCGCAGCCCTGTATGACGAGCCCACAAGCTCAACACCGTCCGTATCCACGTCCGTTCCACGCGAATCATTGGAACGGACCACGATGAATTTTTCTAACGGGAATACGGCCAGAAGAATTGTAGGCGATCCAAGGCACACTTCTTCTCGGGTTTCGACACGCGAGTTCAGCGATTGGATTGCAGAGCAAGCGCGCAAGCATTCCGAAAAGGAGCTTGCGAACATCATCGGCACCAGCATCAAAGCCGCGCAGAACATCCGTGCAGGCAAAAGCGGCTGCATCGGGAGCACGCTTGCCACCTGGTGCATGAACGATCCTGATTTCGCGAGCGCCTTTGCCGAATACATTGGATTGATCCGACCCGGTGAAGCTGAATTCGCCGGAGCGTTGACGCGCGCATTCAATGCTTATCAGCGCAGGCAAGCGACGGAAGGTGCGGAATGAAGGTATTATCCGATGGACCAGCGTTCCAACTCAGAGCCGTAGGCGTGAAATGCGATGCGAAAGGGTGTGATTTTTCTGATCCAAATATCCCCACCGAACACGAAAGCTTCGCGGATTACCTCGACAAACCATGCCCGAAATGCGGCGCACCGCTTTTAACGGAAGCGGACTTAACCGCAATAAAAAAATTAGAAAGATTGTTCGCGGTAACCAACAAAATCGCTAGCGATATTGGGCTAGAGGAAGACAACGAGAGATCAAGACGACCGATCTTAATCGGATTCAAGGGTGATGGATCGATGACATTCACCATTCCGGCATCGTCCAAAGGCGGTGCAGGATGACCTCCCGCGCTGACATTCGTTACGCCCGTCGCCTTCGCACGGCAAAACACATTGCGTTCACCGTCGAAGCATTCGCCGGAATGATCGCAGATTGGCGTCGTGCCCGCATGAATCGCTGGTGGATAGAGCGGGAGAAGGAGGCAGCATGAAGGGTCTCGTCCTTTCTCTTTTTCCCGGCATTGGCCTTCTCGATATGGCTTTTGAAGAAGCAGGGTTCTGCGTTGTGCGCGGGCCTGATCTTCTGTGGGGCGGCGACGTTCGAAATTTTCATCCGCCTGCCGGCCGATTTGACGGGGTAATCGGTGGGCCACCATGCCAGGCACACAGCACCCTTGCCGCGCTAGTCAACCGCAACGGCTTGGCTGTCAAGCCGGATCGTATCCCCGAGTTCGAACGGTGCGTTTCGGAAGCTGCGCCAGAATGGTTTCTAATGGAGAATGTTCGCGGCGCGCCGCTGCCGGTAGTGCCCGGCTATTATGTCGATGCGCATTTGATCCGCGACGCATGGTGCGGTGGAGAAACCCTCCGGCAACGACGCTTCAGTTTCGGGTCGCGCGACAAGCGTAGGCTGATCTTCGATTGGCCCGCGCTTTATCGTCCAGACCCAGAACCGGCCGCACTGGCGAGTGGATCGGCGTGGGATTACGTGCACAAGCGCCCCGCCGGCACAAAATCACGCGAGACATTCAAAAACCATAAGCGGCTGCAAGGTTTGCCGGCCGACTTTGACCTTCCACCATTCACAGTGGCCGCGAAGGTGCAGGCTGTCGGCAACGGCGTCCCGCTTCCCATGGGCCGCGCTGTTGCAGCAGCCGTCGTTCGCGCGCTCGAAAGCAACTCGTGTGAGGTCGCGGCATGACCACACCATACGCCAACGACAACATTCCCCGTGCTGATCTCAGCGCGACAGCGATCATCAATGGATTGATCGGTGGTGCGATCTGTTGGGCGATCATCATTTTTTTTGGCTTCCTTCGTTAGGGATAACAGCGGGTTTATGCGTCCATACGCGATCAAAATGGGGCTCGATACGCCCACGCCGAAGCGCAAGCGGCGCAAGGAAGAACAGGGCCTGCAGGAACGGCTTGTGCAGGTTCTTGCCATGGCGTTGCCGAAGAATTGCTTTTTCTTCGCTGTACCAAATGGCGGTTCTCGCCATGTCCTCGAAGGTGTGGCCCTTAAAAAGCAAGGTGTCGTGGCAGGCGTGCCGGACCTCGTATTTGTTTGGCAGGGACGGTTTGTCGGTCTCGAACTGAAATCGAAATACGGGGAGGTAAGGCCCGTCCAAGTCGATGTTCATCACAAGATCATTGAGGCCGGCGGTCGTGTCGAAGTCGCTCGGTCGATAGGTGAAGCATGTGACCGGCTGCGTGAATGCGGGATTCCTGTCCAGCACGTACGGGAGGTCGCATGAAGCGCATGGTATGGACCAATGATCTCGTGCAGCGCCTGCGCACATTATGGGCCGCAGGATACGCCAGCGCAGCAATAGGTCGTGAATTTGGCGTGTCGCAAGTTGCTATTCGCAAGAAAGCGCAAAAGCTTCATCTGGAGCGTCGCGCTTTCGGTTTTCACGGACGTCGGGAAGTGGGAGAGGCTGCCAGGTCTCCCAAGGCGCACCGGATACGTGTCTCGCGAGCACATCCCGAAGCTATCACAATCGATGGTCATCATCTGACCTTGATTGAATTAGGTCGGAATCAATGCCATTGGCCGCATGGCGATCCCCGTGATCCAGATTTTCATTTCTGCGGCCGTCCGACAGGCGAGGGCAAATCTTACTGCCCATATCATACGGCCCGCGGAACGATACGGGTGGGGAAGAAAGACCTCAATACCAGAGAGTTTGAAGGCCGGTCGAAATTCGTCTTCGCCATGACGGAGAAGGCCGCATGAGCGACACAGCCACCCTCTATCTGATCCGTCGCGCTGTCTGCGCCCATTACAAGATCACCAATGCTGATCTGGTGGGACGGTCGAGTGTGCGCAACATCGCATGGCCTCGCCAGGTAGCAATGATGCTGGCACGGGAGATGACCGCCATGTCGCTGCCCATGATCGGGCGGCGATTTAATCGCGATCATACGACGGTGCTGCACGCAATCCGGGCCGTAGGCATGCGGGCAGCCAAGAATTCCTACTATGCAGAGCAATTTGAAACCATCAGGGCCAATGTGGTGGCCGCGCAGGAAAATATTGCGACTGACGAACTCTTTCAGACCTTCGCGGCGATTGATGGGGTTAGCCGCTTCCTGAGCGCGCTACCGTGGCGCGCGCCAATGCGGTCCGTCAAATATCGTTGGGGCAACGCGCGCCAGCCGCGTGAAGTGGTTACGGCTGAATTTTACTATTGCGAGGAGACCGGCGCCATCACGGTCATGGTGATGTGATGGCGCGCGGCCAGAGCGTCTTCGCGATTAGCAGAGGCATCTGGGACGACCCAGATTTTGCCGACGAGCCATTCACCGAGCGTGAGGCTTGGATATGGCTGGTCGGCAATGCGGCATGGGCAGATCACCGCACGCGTGGTGCGCATGGACGCGCGATCAATCTGAAGCGGGGTGAATTCTCGTTTTCGGTCAGGTTTTTGGCGGAGAAATTCCAATGGAGTAAGTCCCGAACACAACGCTTTCTAAAATCGGTACAGCAGCGGGACACAATCCGGGACACTAGCAGGGACGGTTGCCAAATCTATTTCATCACCAAATACAATCAGTTCCAGATTGTCGGACTACCAGAGCGGGACATAGAGCGGGACAGCGCTGAACCAGAAATTGGGACGGAAGTGGGACAGCAGCGGGACAAAGTAGAAACAGGGAAAACAGGAATAATACTCTCTTCGCTTCGCTCAGAGAGTGGCGCACGTGGAACGCGGTGGTCTTCCGACCAATCCGTAGAACCCGAGTGGATCGAAGCCGCAGCCAAATCGCGAGCAGATCACAAACTGCCTCCGGTCGACCTCAATCTCGAAGCTGAGAAATTCTCGAATTACTGGACTTCCGCGGGCGGCGCCAACGCGGTCAAACGCAATTGGCGGCTGGCCTGGATCAACTGGGCACTCAAAGCCACGCCATCGCGCGGGCCGCCGCGCCCCGCATTCAACGATCCAGAAAGTTTCAAGATCATCAACGCTTTGGAAGGCATGGAGCCGTGACGGCGACGGACGTTCAGAACGAAATCATCACACCGATGCAGCGGCTGTTTCTGCCGCCGCGGGCCATGCCGGAGCCCGAAATTCAGGCGGCGATGCGCGAATATGTGGACGCGCTCAAAGGCTTCAACGCGCTGGTTTTGAAGGATGCGTGGTGTCATGTCCGGGACAATTACGATAAGAGGGTTTGGCCGAGTGTGGGGCACTTTGCCAGCGCCGCGCGCACCGCGTCGCGGGACCAGACCGCAGCGCAGAAACGGCCGGCGCAGGACGAAGACAGGCTGGCATGGGAGCGCTGGCTCGCCGTGCGGCGTTCGGAAATGGCGCGGGAAGCGTGCCGCATGAACGTGGCATGGGCGCTCAAATGCGCGATATTGCACGACAAAACCTTGCCTGAGGCGGTCAATCTGAAAGCCTTGGTGCGCGCCAAAGAATTCGCGCAGCACACCGCGGACAAGATCGAGGTTGGCGAAGAACATCTCTGGCAGGAGCGGCGCCTGACGCTCGACGATGCCAACGCGGCGCTGGCGATGCGGATGTGGCGCAATCTCCAGCAGAAGGAAATCGAAACGCAGAACGAGATCGGGCGAGGCTGACCCTGTGGATGGAATGCTTCGATGAAACAACCTGGCTATGACGACAACCCGCCGGTTGATTACGAGGTCCGCGACCCGGAAGGCGAGGGCAAGCGTAAGATCACTGTCACGCGGCGGATCGATCGCCTGCTCTACATGCTGGAGCATGGCCGCATTGCGGAGCACCAGTTTGAGGCCGGCCGCCGGTTGCAGGCAGATTTTGAGCGCATGACTGTCGGCGGTTACGCGGTATGCATCGGTGTTGCAGGCTCACCATCGCCTGGCAGCAATCTGGCGGATGCCAAATGCGATGCCATGGATCGCTATATGGCGGCAATCACATCAGCGCCACCGGTGACACGCCATGTCATCCAGTCCCTGATCTGCGAGGATATCGACAAGAGCCTGGATCAATACGCCATCCGTGCCGGGTCAGACCGGCGGCAGATCATGGGTCTACTCATTGCCGGGCTCGACGCATTGGCGGTGCATTATGGTCTTGCCACGACGGGCAGTCAGTGATACCCATCTAGGCACGATCAATTCTTGCGCCTCGCGCCCAACCGGGCAGCGGGGCGTTTTCGTATCCACCTCACATTCCAAGACAGGAGGCCCGGCCATGGCGACCGAGGGTCAATTTCTTTCGCGCGGCACCAGCGCATACCATGCGTCCGGCGCCTATACCGCGGTTACCGCCGATGCGACGGCCAACGCGGCCGTTATCGATACTGGTCTCAGCGCCATCACAGCGGTGCAGGTGATGATTCTCCGCGCGGGCAAGGTGGCAACCTCCGATGCGGCGGTTTCCGTCTCCGGCGGCAAGCTCACCGTGGGCGATGGTTCCACATACAGCGTGACCGCGGCCGACGTGATCCACTGGGTGGCCTTTGGGAACTGAGGCTGCGCGCGTAGTAGTCCGCGATGGCGGACAGCCGGGCGAACTTTATGCGCGCGCGGGGGAAGCAACGTATTGTGGGAACGGCCATTATCTTGGACGTTTCGCACAGGACGTATCGTCCGGCGATGTCGCTGCACCGGCGCATCTCGATCATCTCGCTCCCGGTGCATCGGTGGGCATGACAGCCTGTCCGCGATGCGGAGGAGCCTGTGCCGTGGAAAATCCGGCCAACCCCGCTTCAGGCACGTTCTATTTCATGACGTCGCGGCGCCCGGACGAATGAGCCTGAGCGCCGCCGCGCCGCAGAAGACCACAACCCTCACAGACCTGGGGCAACCGGGACGATTAATGACGAAAGTTAGATACGCCACCAGGCTGAGTGAGGCCGAGGCGGACAACACTGTCAAGTGTCAGGGGTGGCCTCGTGCCATAGCTCTGTTCGGCACGGTTGGCCCGATTTACGTCATAGCCGACGATGCAATTGCTTGGCGGGAGGCGGAGCGCATAGCCCGGCGCGACGACTTCTTGTGGAAGTGCGTCTACGCCATGTTGATGATAATCGCGGCCTCAGTGTTGGCATTATTCGCATCAGTTATGGTCAGCTACCTGCTCAAAGGCTGAAGAATAACACACATGAAAGGTGGTCAAGCCTATGGCAGCCACGAAACGCACGGGTGAAAAACTCTACTTTGTTTACGATCTCGTTGATCCCAGAACCGGTCATACGTTTTACGTAGGCAAAGGAAAGGGTGACCGGCCAGCACAGCATATGCGTGAAGCTGAGCGCGGCGTCGATAGCGACAAATGCGAGATGATCCGTGAGATCATTTCAGCGGGACATACGGTAAAGATTGAGATCGTGAAGTGGTTTCGTTCGGAAGATGCCGCTTATCGCTTTGAACGTAAACGCATTGCGACGATGGGATTGAAATCGCTCACGAACGTGGCCCCAGGAGGTCGCGGTGGTAAGTGGTTCGAAGATGGACCGGAGAGTGACATTAAGTTGATCGTTCTGTGTGCCAGAAGGACCGCTGGATTCACATTCTCTACCGATTTGTTGATGCCTGATGGATCAATCGTCAATCCATACGCAGCGCTAATCGAAGTCGGAAATGGTTTGATACAAAAGCTCGGGAATAGTCATGGGTTTCAATGGGTTGCGGACAAGCTGAAGGCGCACAATGTGCTTTTCCAGCCCATTGAAAACAATGGTGATATCAATGCCGTTTAAGCCCGGCGAGTCCGGGAACCCCGGAGGAAGGCCAAGAAACGACAACGAGGTCAAAAGGCTAGCCCGCAAGCATACGAAGGCTGCCATCGAACGCCTTGGTTTTTGGCTGAATTCCGACAATGCAAAGGCGTCCGTCTCAGCCGCACAGGCCCTGCTTGACCGCGGCTGGGGCAAGCCCACGCAGATGATCGCGGGCGACCCTGACGGAGACGCGATCAAGCTGATGGTCACGCGCGTTGAGACTGTGATTGTCGACGCTCAGACGTGAGGTTGCGCGGGTCTATCGCCCGTTGCTCGATCAGTCACGCTATAAGGGTGCCTACGGTGGTCGCGGCTCAGGCAAGTCGCATTTTTTTGCTGAGCAGATCGTCGTCGAGAGTATCGCCAATCCGGGTCTTCGCAGCGTGTGTATCCGTGAGGTGCAGCGCACATTGGCGCAGTCGGCCAAGCGGTTGATCGAGGACAAGATCGCCGCGCTTGGTGTTGGCCATCTGTTTGGGATTTTTACAGATCGCATCGAGACGCCGGGCGGTGGCCTGATCACCTTTGCCGGGATGCAGGATCACACGGCGGAATCGATCAAATCGCTTGAGGGTGTGGGCCGCGCGTGGATCGAAGAGGCGCAGACATTATCAGCGCGCAGTCTCGCGTTGCTGCGCCCCACGATCCGTGCCGAGGGGAGCGAGATTTGGGCGAGCTGGAATCCGACGCGCAAATCAGACGCCATTGATGTGTTTTTGCGCGGCTCCGATCTGCCGGGCGCAATTGTCGTCAAAGCCAACTGGCGCGACAACCCATGGTTTCCCGCTGTGCTCGAAGACGAGCGTAAGCTCGATCTCGAGCGTTATCCTGATCGATACGACCACATTTGGGAAGGCGGTTACGCCAAGGCGTTTGAGGGCGCCTATTTCGCCAAGCAACTGGCCGAGGCCAAGGCACAGAAGCGTATTGGGCGTGTCAGTGCCGACCCGTTGTTGCCGGTGCGGGCCATCTTCGACCTTGGCGGCTCCGGTGCCAATGCCGACGCCATGGCGATCTGGATCGCGCAATGGATCGACAGGGAAATCCGTGTGCTCGATTACATCGAGGGCGTGGGGCAGGTCCTCTCCTACTATGTCACGGAACTGCGCAAGCGGGGCTGGGGCAACGCGATCTGCATTCTTCCCCATGATGGGGTGAACGAGAACAACATCACCGGCAAGCGCTACGAAGATCACCTTCGGGACGCAGGCTTCCAGGTCACGGTGATCAAGAACCAGGGCAAGGGTGCCGCGATGATGCGGGTCGAAGCCGCGCGGCGCCTGTTCCCGCGCATATGGTTCAACGAAGAAACCACTGAGGCAGGCCGCGAGGCGCTGGGCTTCTATCACGAGAAGAAAGACCCGACGCGGAATGTGGGCCTCGGCCCTGAACACGACTGGTCAAGCCATGGCGCCGACGCCTTCGGCCTGATGTGCGTGGCCTACGAAGAGCCGCGCAAGACAACCCAGAAAATCAAGATGCCCAACATGGGCATCGTCTGAGAGGACAGCATGTTTCTACCGCAAGGCGCCGCGGCCGTTACCGCGTCGGACACCGCCTTTGTCGATTATGTCGGCTTCTATGTCGGCGGGACCGGCGACGTGGCGGTGCAAACCGCCAAAGGTGACACCGTGACCTTCAAGGCTGTGCCTGTGGGGGCGGTGATTCATCTCCATATCGTCAAGGTGCTTTCCACCGGAACCACGGCCACCAACATCGTGGGGCTGAAGGCCTGATGGCACTCCGCGCCGCGCCGGCCGATACCGAAAAGACGGAAAGCCGGTTTGACGACGACGAATGGCGCGTCCTGTGTCAGCAGGAAGATGAGCGCTCCATCGGTTTCCGGCACGCCAATGAGCTTTCGGCCCAGCGCGAGAAGGCGCTGGACTATTACAAGGGCGATATGCCCGACCTGAAGCCGCCGGATAACCGTTCAGGTGCGGTTTCCACCGATGTGGCCGACGCGATTGAGACCGTCCTGCCGGACCTGATCGAGATTTTCACCGGCGGCGACGATGTGGCGAGCTTTACCCCGCACGATGAACAGGACGAAGAAGCGGCCAAACAGGAAACCGATTTCATCACCCATGTGGTGTTCAGCCGGAACGATGGTTTTCTGCAGCTTTACACCGGCATCAAGGATTCCCTGCTGGAAAAAACCGGCCTGTTTTACTGGTATTGGCAGGAAGATGTGTACGCCGAGGAACAATTCGAGGGCAAAAACGCCATCGAAGTGGAACTGGCGGCAAAGTCCGGCGAGATCGTGGACCTGGTGCCGGACCCGCCCGCCGAACAGCCTGACAGCCCCGATCCGAACAGCCCACAAGGCCTGCCGACATACAGCTTCACGCTGAAACGCCGTGTTTCGCCCGGCTGCGCTCGCATTCAGGCCGTGCCGCCGGATGATTTCTGCATCTCGGCCGACGCCCCCTCGATCCGCGAGGCCACCTATCACGCCTTCCGCTCGCGCCCGCGCGCCCAGGAACTGATTGCGCAAGGCGTCGATCCCGACATCGTGGCCCAGCTTCATGCCACGGCTGAGCGTGAAGGCAATGACACCGGTGTCGCTCAGGCGCGGGATATGGCGGGCGAATCCGAGGCAGAGACCGCCGACAGCGGCGAACTCCGCTCCGTAGAGGTGGTGACCAGCTTCCTGCGCATCGACGCGGATGGCGATGGCAAGCCGGAATTGTGGCAGATCAGGACCGGCAACGACTTCGGCGTGCTGATCGACAAGGAGCGGATCAGCGGCTCGCGCATGTCGGCGCTGACGCCGTACATCAATACCCATCGCTTCCACGGCCTGTCTGTGGCCGACAAGCTACTGGAAATCCAGCGGATCAAGACCGTACTGCTGCGCATGGGGCTGGACAGCGCCTATTTCGCGCTCAACCAGCGCGTGGTGGTGGCGGACCAGGGCGCCAACGACTTCACGATTGACGATCTGCTGCTCAATGAGCCGGGCCGTCCGATCCGCGTGAAGGATGTGAACGCAGTTCAGCCGCTCGCCGCTGGCAGCCTGAATTATGACGTGTTCGGCGCCTTGGAATACGTTTCCACCATGGCGGAGCAGCGCACCGGCATTGTCCGCAATGCGCAAGGGCTGAACCCCGACACGCTGCATGACACGGCCAAAGGCGCGCTGGCGTTGATGACCGCAGCGCAGAAACGTGTCCGTCTGATCGCCCGCATCTTTGCCGAGACCGGCCTCAAAGACCTGTTCCTGGGTGTCCACGCGCTGATCCGTGAGAACGCGACGGCGCCTGCCAAATACCGGCTGCGCAACAAATGGGTGCCGATCGATCCCAGCCAGTGGGCCGAACGCAACGACATGACCATCGAGATCGGTCTGGGCGCGTCTGGCCGCGAGCAGGAACAGGCATCGTTGCAAGGGTTGCTGGCCGTCATGACGCAGATCGTGGGCTTGCAGCAGGGCGTCGGCGGCCCGTTCGTGCTGCCGAACAATGTCTACAACCTGTTGACCAAGCTGACGGAGACCGCGGGCCTCAAGAACCCGGAACGCTACTGGACCGATCCCGGCAATCAGGTGCCACAGCAGCCGCAGGACCCGAACGCGGCCAAGGCTGCACAGGAATTGCAGATCGCCCAGATCAAGGCCCAAGCCGATCTGGCGGCAAAGAAATATCAGGCCGACCTGGATGCGCAGACCAAGACCTATCAGATCCAGCAGGAGATCGCGGCCAAGCTGCGCATCGCAGGTCTCGATAGCCTGACCGACATCGCCACCAAAACCCATTCTGCCCGGCTCCATGCCGCACAGCAGATCAATGTCGGAGGTGAGCCAGGATGACGGACATCATCAGGCGCGCCGCTCAGGCAGCAGTCGAACTGACCGAGACTGAAGCCGCCTTCGACAAGATGCACGAAAATGCCATCCGGCTCTGGGTCGGCACGGGATCGAGCGAAACCGAAAAACGCGAAGATATTTGGCGCACGATCAAGACCATCGATGCTGTGCGCAAGGAGCTTCGCACCATCATCAACGCGGGCAAAATCGAACAGGCCTCCCGCGACGGAAAACTGGCCTGAGCGCGGTCAAGCCATAGGGCAGCCGCAAACCAAGCGAGGACGATATGCCGAAAGCGCAACCCGCAGATGCGGGCAGCGAAGCCCTTTCTATTGACGATGTGGTGGGCCAGTTGGATGCGGCCGATACCGATACCACTGATGCTGATCTTGATCGCGGCGAACAGGATCGTGACGAGGCCGCCGCCGCCGAAGAAGATGCCGGCGCGGATGATGATGCACCGGAAGACGGTGATGAAGGCGAGGCAGAGGATAGCGAAGCCGAGACCGCCGAAGACGATGGCGACGGCGAAGACGCCGAGGAAGACGAAGTCGAGCCGGAAGCCGCTGTCGTAGAGGCGCCGCACTGGTGGAACGCAGACAAGAAAGCGCTGTTCGCCAAGGCGCCACCAGAAATTCAGGCCGCTGTTGCGGAACAGGAAAAGCTTCGCGAAGCCGCGGTCACCAAGGCCCAGCAGGACGCCGCAGAGGCGCGCAAGAAGGCCGAGACCGATTCATCCCAGATGCAGCAATACGTGGCTGCGCTCAATGAAATTCTGCCCAGGGCCCAACAGACATTCGCATCCAAATGGGATCGGATCGATTGGAAAGCCTGGGCCGACACCGATCCTGAAGCAGCCATGCGTGGCCGCATTCAGATGGAAGAGGAAGGCAAGGAATTGCAGCGGCTCAATGTCGCCAAGCAATTCGCCGACCAGCAGCAACGCGCGACGTTTGTGGCGCAAGAGGAAGAAAAGCTGAAGACGTTGGCGCCGGAACTGGCCCACCCGGAAACGGGCAAGGCGCTGAGGACGGAAGTCGGCAAGTTCCTGATGGAAAAAGGGGCAACGCCGGACGAACTCGCCAACATCGATGCCCGCATTCTCAGCATCGCATACGACGCATACCGCTACCGCCATGCGCAGGCGAAAGCCCAAGCGCAGGCCAAGGCAAAACCAGCCGCGCAGCAAAGGAAGCAGAAAACCCCGGTGATCACACCGAGTTCTGCGCCACCGCTGCGCTCTCACAAACAGGCAACGATCGACAAGCTTCAGGCCCGGTTCGACCAGAACCCAAGCCTTGAGAACGCCGTCGCGTTGCAAAACGCAATGGAGCCTTGAAATGGCTGCGCCTACC
>Ga0209941_1001940_pt1 | contig 12587 bp, 10 predicted proteins | sample ThiBiot_300_plan_FD_183945 | JGI IMG/M metagenome (GOLD analysis project Ga0209941, IMG submission 183945) | Wastewater bioreactor microbial communities from Cape Town, South Africa - Thiocy_solids_1 (SPAdes) | ecosystem: Engineered > Bioremediation > Thiocyanate > Unclassified | place: South... | reverse complement strand
AGTCGCGCGCGAGGGCGAGGCGCTCGGCTTCGCGGGTGTCGACCACGGCAAGGCGGTGGCCCTCACCCGTGCGCTTGGCGCTAGCTACGGCGGCCTCGGCTTGCGTGATCTGATCGGCCTGCGTGCCTGCGTCCGTCGGGTAGCGGCTGATGCCGATGGTCGACGTTACCTGTAGCCGCCCACCGCCCGCCACGTACGGCGGCCTGAACACGCGCTCCAACAGGGTGGCGGTGGCGGCGGCTTGTACCTCGTCGAGCTCGCCATCTATGACGACGCCGAACTCGTCCGCCCCCAGCCGCGCCACGACACGCGCATCGCCACCGACGGCGTTACTTATGCGCAGCGCCGTCTCGCGCAAGATGTCGTCCCCAACGGAGGTGCCGAAACGCTCGTTGATGCTCTTGAAATCGTCGATGTCGACGATGAACAACGCGAACGGCTTGACGTTGGCGCCGCGCACGAGCTCCTGGTGGAGGCGGTGGAAGGCGGCGCGGTTCGCGATGCCCGTCAGGGGGTCGAGGGCGAGGATCTTGGTGGCGGTCTCCTCAGCTGCCAGCGCGGCGCTGCGGCGCTCGAGCGAGTACGTGAGCATGTAGAGGAGCAGGAGGTACGCGACGCCGACCAGCACTAGATCGAAAGCGGCCGCCGCCTCCGCCGCCCTCATCTCCGACCGCGTCACCCGCGTGACGTGCCAGCCCACCATAGAGATGCCTGCCGCGAGCAGCACGGCGCACGCAGCCAACGCCTGGCGGCTGCCGAGCGCCAAGTACGCCCATACGAAGAAGAGGGTCAACCAGTTGCTGTAAGTACGGATTGCCTCTGCGTGGGTGGTGGGGTCGCCCTGCAGCGCGAGCATGAGTAGCGCGAGAGTGGCGACACTACCGACGACGAACCCCGCCACCTCGACGAAGCGCGCCATGCGCTTGACGGTCCAGATGAGGATGGCGCCCAGCAGGCTGATGCCAACGATGGCGTAACTAGCCTGCGGGTGCGAGGAGGTACGAGTGACCACCGTAGCCACGAGCGAGTCTGCGGCGATCATCGTGAGGATGATGCCGTAAATCAGCCGCTTGTGACGGGCTAAACGCTGCTGTATGGCCCCGAGCGTGGCCCCGATCGGTTCGATCACGTCTGCAACCCCCACGCCGAACGCGCCTTCCTCAACGACGCACCCGGCCTGCGTAAGCGTTCCCCCGACAGACAAGGCCCCATGGCCCTGTTTGAGTCAAAACTCTACCCGTTCTGAAGCGCTTGTGGCTGTATGCGAATGGCCACCGCTGGCAGTTCGACGCGAAGTCGGCCGCAAGGGGGCGAACTCCACAGGAACTTGACGCCCATCAAGGTGAGTGAGAGGCGCAGAGCTTACGGTCTAACTACAGGCCAGGGCAAGCCCCCGGCCAGAAGGAGAGATCACATGAACAGCACCCTCACTCGTACCGTCCTGCGCGCAGAAGGCTTCTCTTGCCCATCATGCGTGACGAAGATCGAGAAGTCAGTCTCGCGCCTCCCCGGCGTTGACAGCGTGACCGTGCACTTCGCCTCTTCCCGCGTTGAGGTCATGCACGACGACACCAAGTCGAGCGTCGAGGACCTCGTAAACACCGTCGCCAAGGCTGGCTACCGCTCCAAGCCGGCTGCGTTCTAAGGCCGGCCGTGATCGCTAACCGCTGGCTAGTACCAGCCGCAGCAGGGGCGCTGATCGTGGCGGCGTTCGGCGCTGGCGCCCTCGACGCCGAAACCCTCAGGCGGATCCTGATGGTCGCGGCTGCGCTAGTCGCGGGAGCGCCCATCTTCAGGAACGCCGTCAGGGCGCTGATGGCGCGGGTGATCGGCATCGATTTGCTCGTCGCCATCGCCGCTGGCGGCGCATTGATCATCGGCGAGTACTGGGAGGCGGCGGCCGTCACCTTCCTCTTCGCCATCGGTCACGCCCTCGAGGCCGCGACCCTCAACCGCACCCGCTCCGCGCTCGCCGCCCTCGTTGAGGTCGCCCCTGACGTTGCCGTGGTCGTACGCGATAACGAGCAGGTAGAGGTGCCGGCCGGGGCCGTGGCAATCGGCGAGACGGTTCTCGTCAAGAACGGCGCCAAGGTGCCGGTAGACGGCGTCGTGGTGGCGGGTAGCGGGGCACTGGACGAGGCCTCGATCACCGGCGAGTCGCTGCCCGTCGACAAGGCAGTTGGCAGCAAAGTGTTCGCTGGCACCGTCTCGAAGGGCGGTTTCCTCCAGGTGCGCGCCGAGGGCGTCGGAGCTGACACGACCCTCGCGCGCATCATCCACCGCGTCGAGGAAGCGCAAGACGCCAAGGCCGCCACGCAGAAGTTCATGGACCGCTTCTCGGCCTGGTACACGCCAGGCATCATGGTCCTCGCCTTGGTGGCTGGTCTCATCAGCGGCGACGTCACGCTGGGCCTCACCCTGCTCGTCATCGGCTGCCCCGGCGCGCTCGTCATCTCCATCCCGGTGGCGGTCGTGGCTGGCATCGGCCGTGCCGCGCAGAGCGGCGTGCTCGTCAAGGGCGGGGAGTTCCTCGAGACAGCTGCGCGCGTGAACGCCGTTGCGCTAGACAAGACCGGCACCCTAACGCGCGGCAAGCCGCGCCTGACGGACGTGCTCGTGCTCGCGGAGGGCCACACCCGCATCAGCGTGCTGCGCTGGGCGGCCCTGGCCGAGGCAGGCTCGGAGCACCCCCTCGCGGCCCCGGTACTGGCGGCCGCAACGCAAGAGGGAGCGTACGGCGGCGAGCTGCCGACGCACGCCGAGAGCGTCCCAGGCAAGGGCGTCAAGGCGGTCAGCGGCAGTAACGTCGTGCTCGTTGGCAACCAGTCGCTCATAGAGGCGGAGGGGCTGCACGACCCCGCCGCAGCAGCCGCCGCCGCACGGCTAGCCGCCGCCGGGCGCACGCCCATGCTGGTGGCCGTCGATGACGCCGTGATCGGCGTGGTGGCGGTAGCCGACGAACTGAGGCCGGAAGCGAAGGAGCTCGTCGCGCAGCTGAGGCGCGCCGGCGTGCGCCACGTTGCCATGCTCACGGGCGACGCCCAGCCGGTTGCTAACGCCGTTGCGGCCAGCACGGGCATCACGGACGTCCGCGCGGGACTGCTGCCGGAGGAGAAGCTCGAGGCCATCGCCGAGCTGCGCGGCCGCGGCTACGTCGTGGCCATGGTTGGCGACGGCGTCAACGACGCCCCTGCCCTCGCAACCGCCGACATCGGGGTCGCGATGGGAGCCGCTGGTTCTGCGGTGGCGGTCGAGACGGCCGACATCGCGCTCATGGCGGACGACCTGCGCAAGCTCCCGTACGCCATCGGCCTAGCCAAGCGCACGGTGAGGATCATGCGCCAGAACATCGTCGTGGCGCTGCTAACCGTCGGACTGCTCCTCGCAGGCGTGCTGTGGGGCGGAGTGACCATGGCCATCGGCATGCTCGTACACGAGGGGTCGGTACTACTCGTGATCGCCAACGCCATGCGCCTGCTCATCGCCCCGGCCACCGAGCGGCCTAGCGGCGCCAGGCGCCTGCTGAGGCCACGCAGCGCGATGGACGTTCCCTGAGGGGGCTTAGGTAAGCGCCTCGTCTTCGGGCGCTAGGCGCAACCTAGTTTTGTCCGGTGCACGTGACATGATGGGGCCGTCATGAGGCCCGACCCCCACGGCGCCAGCGTGCCCGTACCCCGCAATGACCGCGCGCCCGCCACCGTGGTGCAAACCACCGGTGACAGTAACGGCCTCGACCCCCGCCAACGCCCAGCCACCCCAGCCGAACTCGCCACGGCCATCCATGCAACGCCGCACAAGATGGTCATGGCGTTCGCGGGCGCAGGCACGCAGTCGCTGACTTGGCTGCACGGGGTTGGGGGCTCGAGCCGCACGGTGCTGAGCGCCATAGACATCTACAACCAGGAGAGCATGCGCGACTGGGTTGGGTTCATGCCCGCCCGCTTCACGTCGCGGCGCGTGGCGCGGGCCATGGCCAAGCGCGCGTACGACCAGGCGCGGCGCTACGCCAGCCCAGCGGACGCCGTGTTCGGTCTGGGCAGCACCGCCACCATCGCGACCGACCGCGCGAAACGCGGCGACCACCGCGTAGCGGCCGCCGTGCACGACGCGTTCGGCATAGCAACTTATTCCCTCACCATCGAGAAGGACGCACGCGATCGACCCGGCGAGGAGGACATCGTCTCCCTACTACTCTTGCGGGCGGTGGCGGACGCCTGCGGCGTGCTGGCGCGCCCCGACCTACCCCTAACGGGCAGTGAGCGCGTCGAGATCGAGTTGTTCCCAAGCGAACTGATTGCCGGGGTGGAACGTGGCGAGCGCGCGATGGCCGTCATTAGGTCAGACGGCACCGTGGTCAGCACCCCCGTGCGCGGAGCGGAAGACCGCTGGGTGGTCCTCTCGGGCGCCTTCAACCCTGCACACGAAGGCCACCTCGAGTTGGCGCGAGCCGCCGCCGAACACATGGGCCTGCCCGCACTCTTCGAACTACCCATCGTCAACGCAGACAAGGCGCCCATCGGCATGTTCGAGGCGCGCCTGCGGGCCCAGCAGTTCGCTGGCCGCGGGACGCTGGTCCTCACCCGCGCGCCCCTCTTCGTCGAGAAGGCCGCACTCTTCCCCGGCAGCGTCTTCGTGCTCGGGCTGGACACCGCCGAGCGCATCCTCGAACCGCGCTTCTACAACGGCTCGGAAGAGCAGATGCGGGCGGCGCTGCAAGGCATCGCTGCGCACGGCTGCCGCTTCCTCGTCGCCGGGCGGCTAGGTGAGGGCGAGGAGTACAAAACCCTCCGCCACCTGCCCGTGCCGGACGACATGCGCGGGTTGTTCGAGGAGCTGCCGGAGGGGAGTTTCCGGCGGGACGTGAGTAGTACGGAGATCCGGGCTGGGTGGGGGGAGCGGGGGTAGCCGCCCACCTCAAGGGGTTCGTTGGCGTGAGCCTCGCGCTGACCGGGTTGGCAGGCAAGTGGAAGTTGAGTCAGAACCGCGGCGTTGCCGACCGCCGCGGGGTCATCGAGGGGTTGATGACCCTGGGCGGGCGAGACGCTGTGGTGGGCGAGGTCATGGCGGCAGCGCTGGACGAACCGCAGGTTGACTGAAACCGCGGCCCGCGCAGTCGCCGCCTAAGCTGGGGAACTCTACTTAACCCTCCCCAGCCATGGTCTTCTTGAACTGCGGCAGGTGCTTCTGTTCTGCCGCGAGCATGCGCTCGCGGTAGGCGCCGTATATGACGTCGGTGTCGTGGAGGGTAACGCCCGGAATCGTGGGAGAGGCGAACACCGGCAACTCGATGCCGCGGTCGGCCAGCTTCTGTGCGGTGCGAGAGACGAGCTCGTGCATCATTATCATCGCGAGCACCGTGGAGGAGCCGGAAACCGGACGCGACCAGCCCTCGATGGGCACGATGGAGTCCTCGACGGGCGCGCCCGTGTCTATGACGATATCGGCGGCGTGCGGCAGGCGCTTGCCGGAGCTGTGCGTCGCCGGCTTGCTCATGTTGGACTTGGCCGTAATGGCCACCACCGTGAGGCCGCGCTTCTTGGCGTACAGGGCCGTGTCTATGCCCGACGAGTTGGAGCCGGAGTGGCCGAAGATGATGACGGTGTCGCCAGCGTTCAGCGGTTGGTGGTCGAGGAACTTCTCGGCGTAGTGCTCCGTGCGCTCGAGCCACAGGAGTTCTCGCACCCCGCCCGCGCCGAGGACGTTGTGCCACATGAGGCGTGGGTCGGTGAGGGGGTTGAAGCCGACGTACGACCCGTAGCGCGGGAACGTTTCCTGGACGGGCAGCACCGAGTGCCCCGACCCGTACAGGTGCACGAGGCCACCGCTGGCCAACGACTCCGCCATGGCGTTCGAGGCCTCCTCGAAGGCCGACTCGTTAGCGCTGGCGGCCTGCTCAGCGAGCGCGGTAAGCCGGCTGACGTAAAGGGTGGACATGATGGTCAACTTCCTTCCTGGGCGGGGCGCTGAGCGCCGCGACCCTTGAGAACCCACTGAATCTGGTAGCGATCTCCGCGCATGAGCGAGGTCGTGAACTCGAGCGGGCCGTGCTCGTCGAACGCCAGACGCTCGACGCGGAACGCAGGCGCGCCGGTCGCGACCTGCAACACCGCCGCGTCCTCGGCGCCGACCTTGGTGGCCCAGAACTTCTCCCGCGCTTCCGTTATGACCACGCCGTAACGCCGTTCGAGCAGCTCGTAGAGGGAGCCGTCCGCGAGGTCGGTGGCCTTCAGGGAAGCGAAGCGGTGGGCGGGCAGGCGGGTGAGTTGGAGTCCGATCGGGTAACCATCGCCCGTGCGTAGGCGCCTTATCCTCACGACTTGCGATCCGCTCGGTAAGTCAAGGCGCTCGAGTTCCGTGCGGTCCGCGGGCACGGTGCTCAGATCGAGGAGCACGGTTCCGGGCCTCAAGCTCAGGTCGCGCATGTCCTCACTGAACGACCGCAGTCCGCGCTCTCCCGCCGTTAGCAGCGGGGCACGCACGAAGGTGCCGCGCCCAGGGGTGCGGTCAAGGAAGCCGCCGTCGACCAGGTTCTTGATCGCCTGGCGAGCAGTCACGCGGCTCACGTGGTACGAGTCGCATAGGTCCTTCTCGGTTGGAATGCGCGTGCCCGGCGGCCACTCGCCAGAGAGGATCCTCCCCCTGAGGAGCACTTCTAGCTGGTGGTAGAGCGGTTCGGGTCGGCCGCGGTCGATGCGCTTCATATGAACGCCGTCCTCCCTTCCTTGGCGAGCACAGCAGCTCCTATGGCTCCGGCATCTGGGCCAAGCGCCGCCTGCGCCACGGGCACGGTTCTGCCAGAGGGCGAGGCCCAGCGGCGGACTGCCGCAGTGATCCCGGGCGCCAACAGGTCGAACTCAGCGCTTAGGCCGCCGGCTACGAGCATGATCTCGGGGTCGAACACCGAGGCTAGGGTGCCGAAAGCCACACCCAAGTGGTGGGCCAACTCGTCGACGATGGCGACTGCGCTAGCCTGACCTGCGCGCGCGGCCGCGATCAGCCCCTGCGGCGTGAGCCCGAGGCCTCGTGCCGCCGCAGCCAACGCCGTGCCCGACCCAACCAACTCGAGTTGCCCGTGCTCGGGGTGCTCCAAGTCAGGCAGGCCAAGGTTCATCCAACCGAACGACCCCGCCGAGCCGCTGGCGCCGCGGAACACGCGCCCGGCTATCAAGACGCCGCCGCCTACGCCCGTCCCTACGCTAACCAGCAGAGCTACCCGCGCGTCGCGGGCGGCTCCGAACCTCGCCTCGGCTAGCAACGCGGTGTGCGCGTCGTTGGCGCTGAAAGCAGGGGCACGGCACATGGCTGCCAGGTCGGGGATCAGGTCGGTGCCCGCGAGGAAAGGTGCGTTGGGCACCCAGGTAACGTGCTGGTCGAACGCCACGCCCGGCAGTCCGATGCCAAGGCCAGCGGCCCGGTACGGCGCCACGAGCTCCGCTACCAGCGTCAGGAACGAGCGGCGGTCGGCTGGCAGGGGCCTCGTCGCCACCGTCCGAGGTAGACCCTCGTTCCACACGGCCAGGCGCACGTTCGTGCCTCCGACGTCCAGTCCGAGATAGGCGGGTGCGGGGCTCAAACCGCTCACCCCTTGAGCCCAGTCTGCGAGATCCCGGTGATGAAGCTGCGCTGCAGGAAGAGAAACAGGATGACGTTGGGCAGCACGCTTATGACTGCGCCGGCCATGACCACGTTCTGGAACTTGATGGCAGAGGTGTACGACACGAGCCGGTTGAGGGCCAACACCACCGTCTGTGAGTCGGGGCTCTGCAAGACGGTGAGGGGCCACAGGAACGAGTTCCAATGGAACGTGAACGCGAACACGGCCAGCGCGGCGATCGCTGGTCCGAGCAGCGGGAACACGATGCGCCACAGGTTGGTCCACTCGGAGGCGCCGTCGATGCGCGCCGACTCGAGTACCTCGTCCGGAATGCCAGCTACGAACTGCCGCATGAGGAAGATGCCGAAGGCGTTGGCGAGGTTGGGGAGCATGACGCCGGCCAGCGTGTCCGTGAGCCCCAGCGCTTGCACTATCCGGAACAGGGGCACGAGCATGACGATGGGCGGGAGGAACATGGTGGCCAGCACCAGCCCGAAGAGGACTTCTCGCCCCCTGAACCTCAGTTTGGCGAAGACGTAGCCGGCCATGATGCTCGTGACGAGGATGCCGAGCGTGGTGCCGCCGGCTATGACGAACGAGTTGAGGAACGAACGCGCGAACGGCACGGTGCTGAACGCCCGCTCGTAGGCGCTGAAGTCAAGCTGAGTCGGCAGCCACACGGGTGGCAGCGCCTGCAGTTGCTGTGCCGTCTTGAAGCTGGACGCCACCATCCAGAAGAGCGGGAACAGCATGATGGCCGCAACCAACACGTAACCGACCGTCTGCCAGGCGAGCGCCAGGCGCCGCCCCGAGCTGCTCCGCCCACCCAACTGGCTGATCATCAGGGCTCGCCGGACGGGTCTCTGAGGAGGCGAATGACGGCGGCAACGGCCACGACCAGCACGAGGAAGAGCACGAACGCCATGCTGCTGGCTTTACCGGCCAAGCCGAACTCGAAAGCGTTCTTGTAGACCTGGTAAGACAGCACGGTCGTGGCGCTGGCAGGTCCGCCCTGCGTGAGTACGTAGACGGGGTCGAATACCTGCACACTGTTGATCATGGCGATGATGACGACGAACAGGAGCGTGCGCCTGAGGAGCGGCAGCGTGATGCGCCAAACCTGTTGCCAACCGTTGGCGCCGTCGATCACGGCAGCTTCGTAGTAGACGGTCGGGATCTGGGTCAGGCCGGCAAGCACCAAGATCGTGTAATACCCCAACGTCTGCCACACGTTGAAGATGACGAGCGAGAACATGGCCTGATTGACCGAGCCGAGCCACGCTTGTGGCGGTAACCCGAACCAGCCCAAGATCTGATTGAGGGGCCCGTAGAGGGGCGCGTAGAGGTAGCCCCAGATGATTGCTACCGCGATGGTCGGGATCATGTAGGGCAGGAACACTACCGCGCGCAGCGCGCCTTTGCCCCTCAGAGCACTGCGGTAGAGGAACTGCCCGACGAGGAACGCGAGCGGCAAGATCAGCCCGATGGAGAGGCCCGAATAGAGCAGTGTGTTGGTGAGGCTCCGCATGAAGGTGCGGTCGGCAAGTAGGCCGCGGTAGTTCTCGAGGCCAACGAACGTCATGTCAGATAGCGGCGTGTACATGGACCAGGAGTGAAGGCTGATCCACGCCGTAAGCAAGATGGGCAGGAGGACGAACACCCCAAGCAGCCCGATTCCGGGGCTGAGCATGAGGAAGGGCCAGGGGGTGCGTGGGCGTCTGGTCACGAGTATGCGTTCATGGTCCTTTGGCCAGCATGACTGGAGGGCGGCAGTGCTGCCCTACCGCGCGAGGCGCGGCAGGGCAGCCGTAGAGGGAGTGAGGCTCAGCGGTTGAGGATGGCGTCGATCTCTTGGTTGGCTTGCTTGGTCATGTCAGCCACGCCGGCCTGACCGAACTCGACGCGCTCGAGCCACTGTTGCAAGGTGTTCGAGATCTCTTCGCCGCCGAGGACGGTGGGGAACGGCCTCGCGTTGGCAAGCTGCGACACGTACCCGGCGAGGAACGGGGCGCTTAGCTCGTCCTGGTGGGCAACGACGTCGGAGTTGCGGCTGGGGATGATGCCCATGCTCGAGAGGATGTCACCCATCGCGGAAGAGCCCTGCTCGCCGCTTTCGGGGCCGTCGAGCCAGCGGAGGAAGGCCCAGGCCGCGGCGCGCTGGTCGGCGTTCGCCTTGCTATTGACCATGGTGAGCCAGGCGTACGAGACCGGGTGGGGTTCGGAGCCGTTCGGCCCGACCGGGATCGGGGCGGTCGCGATGTCGGAGAAGGCGTCGCCCATCGAGTCCTTCAGGGCGCTCTGCCACCAGTTGGCCATGATGATCATGGCCGTCTGACCGTTGGCGAAGTTCTGGAGGTACGGGCCAGTGGTCGAAGCGTTGGCGGTGCCCATGGCTGGGTCCGTGACCTTGGCGTCGAAGATGAGGCGGTGGTAGAGCTCGGTCACGGCTTCGGTGGCTGCTGCGTCAAGGGTGGCCTTGTTGCCGTCCAGGAGCTGGCCGCCGTTGGAGTACACGAGCGACAGCCACGGGTGCACCACGCCCGCTGGCCAAGAGTTGATGAGCCCGAAGCCTTGCTGCGTCACGGTGTTGCCCTGGCGTTTGGTGAGCTTCTCTGCAGCGCCAACGAGTTCGTCCCAAGTGGTCGGAGGACCGGCGATGCCGGCTTCTTCGAAGAGCCGCTTGTTGTAGTTGAGGGCGTAGAGGTTGACCTCGTTCGGGTAGCCGTAGACCTGATCTGCTACCGACACGCTGCCAACTAGGCCGGCTGGCCAGTTGGCCTTGACGTCGGCGGTGTAATCGGCGGGCGCTACGTCCGCAATGCCGGCCTGGACGAGTTCCGGCAGCCACAGCTCATATATGCCCGTGATGGTTGGGCCGCTTGGACTGCTGGCCTGGGAGCGCAGGGTGCTCAAGAGGTTGCCGAACGGTACGGCGCGCACCTCGATCTTCACGCCGGGGTTGGCCGCCTCGTACTTGGTTATGGCAGCTTCGAGCAGGTCGACCGTTTCAGGCGGCCAGTGGGTGAGGTAACTGATGTTCACCTGGGCAAGTGCGGTTCCCGCGGCCAGCAGGGCTGCTGCGGTCACCAGGCGGACGAAGGACGAGAGCTTGCTCCTCATGTTGCGACCTCCACTTCCAAGTTCGAACGTGCCACAAGGTTATATTGTTATGACAAAGTTGTAAAGTGCCGTTGGTCCGTGGTGGCTAGCGCGGCGCTTACCGACCCTCCAGGCTCGCGACCGCGAACTCGAGTGCGGCCTCTGGGTGCAGCGCTTCCCCTGCTTCTCGCTGGGCCAAGTACGTTCCCGGAGCGAGCAGTTCGCCTGCCTTCGCTTGCCAGTGGGCGCGCTCTTCGGCTGCGAACCAGTCGAGCGTCGTTCCGAGCTTGCCGCGTAGACCGTCGGCCGCGCCCCACAGGCGCGCCGCCGCGGCTGGCTCGCCGGAGGCGGTGAGCAGCGCGGCGTACTGGTCCAGAGCCGCGCTAATGCTGAACGTGATCCCGAGTTCCCGCACGAGACGCAGGCTCTCGCCGAGGTGGCTCTTTGCCTCGGCGAGTCGCCCTTGGCGCAGCGCGACGGCGCCAAGCGCACCGAGCACGTTCGAAGTCATCTGCAGGTTGCCGATAACGCGCGACCGCTCTACGGCTTCGAGATAGTGTTCCGCCGCCTGGTCGAAGCGGCCATTGAAGTAGTGCAGGTCGCCCAGGTTGTTGAGGATGAAAGGCTTCATGCCGTCTGAGCCTGACTCGTCCGCCGCCAGCATGGCGCGGTGGTACCAGTCGGCCGCGGCGTCCAGATCGCGCCGGTAGACGGCGAGCACGCCGAGAGCGTTGGCTGCCTGTGCAACTGCGTCGAGCGCGCGGACTTCCTGCGCTAGGGCCAGTGCGCGTTCTAGGAGGGGGCCCGGGCGAACGTGATCGCCGGTCACGTTCAGGGCGTACGCATACAGGCGTAGAACGGCCACTAGGTCGCGCTCGCTGCCTGTGGCTGGCGTGAGGGTCGCGGCGCGCTCGTACCACGGGAACACGGAGTCGAGACGCCCGCGCCTGATCCAGTACTGGCCAAGGCTCCGGAGCATTCTGAGCAGTGCGCGCGTGTCGCCACTATCCCAGCACCACTGGAGGGCCGCGAGGACGTCACGCCGCTCGAGATCCAGGCGCCCGAGCCACTGACCGCCTTCCGGAGTATCGAACGCGCGCCCGGCGGCGCGGGCGACCGCGAGGAAGTGAGTGGCGTGCCGTTGCTTCGTGGCAGTGCGGAGGTCAGCGTCTTCGCCCCAACGCTGCCCTACCCAGCGCCGAAAGATGGGCGGGCACTCGAACCGACCTGGCGCGGGCCGTACCAAGAGGGACTTGCGGCACAGGCTCGCCAAGACAGGTAGGTCCACTCCCGCGACGGCAGCCGCCGTCACTCGGTCGAAGGAGCCGTTCAGGACGGAGAGGCGCAGCAGTCGGTTGCGGTCAGCCTCGCCTAGGAGTTCCCACGTGTGCTCGAACACGGCGAGGATGCTTCGGTGCCGAGAAGGCGCGTCGTGGGCGTCAGTCGCTAGCAGTTGCAGTCCGGCCGTGAGTTCGCGGACGATGTCGGCGACGGGCACGACCGCAACCCACGCCGCCGCCAACCTAACCGCGAGTGGGTTGCCTCCAGTCAGGCGCCCCAGCTTTACGACGTGCTCAACATCGTTCGGGTGCAGCTCGAAGTTCGCATCGGCACGCAACGCCCGCTCTACGAAGAGCTCGCCTACTTCCCCGGCCTGTGGACCGGCGGTTGCTAGTCCAGGTAGCGGCAGGACGTACTCGTGGGCCGAACCGATCGGCTGATTGGCGGTCACGAGCACAGATGCGTTGGGCGCGGAGCGCAGCAGGTCCGATAACCAGTTCGCACCGTCGATGAGATGATCGAAATCATCGAGGACTAGCAGGGTGGGGCCGCGGGCGCGCAGCGCGGCGCTGAGGTGTTCTGGTGTTGGCCCGACCGCGGGAGGAGCCGCACC
>Ga0209941_1001929_pt1 | contig 12632 bp, 10 predicted proteins | sample ThiBiot_300_plan_FD_183945 | JGI IMG/M metagenome (GOLD analysis project Ga0209941, IMG submission 183945) | Wastewater bioreactor microbial communities from Cape Town, South Africa - Thiocy_solids_1 (SPAdes) | ecosystem: Engineered > Bioremediation > Thiocyanate > Unclassified | place: South... | reverse complement strand
GCCGCCTACGAGCAGCCGCCAATGGACCCGGCGATCCGCGAGGAACTCGACGCCTTCGTCGAAAAGCGCAAGGCCGAAGGCGGCGCCCCGACGGATTTTTGAAGCTACAAATGCTGGCAGATCGACCCCCACTCCGATCGGCTTCGCCGACCACCTCTCCCCCGCTCGACGGGGGAGAGGAAACGCCGGCCGTATCGCACACGCCCCTTCCCCTCCCCCCGTCGGGGGGAGAGGTGGCGTCGCGAAGCGACGACGGAGTGGGGGGAAACGCCGATGACCTCCGAAGCCGCCGCAAGCCGGGCACGACCGCTCGGGCCCGCTTACTAAGGCACGGAGACAATCAGGCCGAAGCTGCGCTGTGGCTTGAATTGAAACGAAGCAGATTGGGCGGCTACAAATTCACTCGTCAATTTCCCATCGGCCCCTACTTTGCCGATTTCTGCTGCCGCAGGAAAAAACTCGTCGTGGAAATCGACGGCTCTCAGCATGCGGACAACGCCCACGACCGCCGGCGCGATTCCTTCATCCACTCGCATGGCTATTCCATCCTCCGCTTCTGGAACCATGACGTTCTCAAGCGCCGGACTTCGGTTTGCGAGACGATTCTGGCCGCCCTCGAAGGCCGCTTGGCGTCAGTCGTCGAAGCGACCGACCTGCGCTTTACGCCCGCCCCATAAGCCAATTCCGATTCAATTTCTGAACCCAAGAGATCAACACCATGAAATCCCACGTAAAAGCGGTTGTCATCGGCGGCGGTGTCGTCGGCTGTTCGGTGCTCTATCATCTGGCCCGCGCCGGCTGGACCGACATCATGCTGATCGAGCGTTCCGAGCTCACCTCCGGCTCCTCCTGGCACGCGGCGGGCGGCTTCCATACGCTGAACGGCGACCCCAACGTCGCCAAGCTGCAAGCCTATACGGTGCAGCTCTACAAGGAACTGGAAGAGCTTTCCGGCCAGTCCTGCTCGCTGCATCTCACCGGCGGCGTCATGCTGGCCGACACGCCCGAGCGCATGGACTTTTTGCGGCTCGCCCACGCCAAGGGCCGTTATCTCGGCATGGATACGGAACTGATCACGCCGTCCGAGGCCAAGGCGATGTTCCCGCTGATGGACGAGACGCATTTCGTCGGCGCCATGTGGGACCCGGTCGAAGGCCATCTCGACCCCTCCGGCACCACCATCGCCTATTCCAAGGCGGCGAAGAAGCTGGGCGCGGAGATCGTGCTGCGCAATCCGGTGAAGGAACTGACCCAAGGATCGGACGGCATCTGGAACGTCGTCACCGAGCAGGGCACGGTGAAGGCCGAGCATGTCGTCAACTGCGGCGGCCTGTGGGCGCGTGAGATCGGCCGCATGGTCGGCCTCGAGCTGCCGGTGCTGGCCATGGAGCACATGTACCTGTTGACCGAGCCGATGCCGGAGGTGGAGGCCTTCAACAGGCAAACCGGCCGCGAAATGGTCGGCGTGCTCGACTTCAAGGGCGAGATATACACGCGCCAGGAGCGCAACGGCATCCTGCTCGGCACCTACGAAAAGGCCTGCAAGCCGTGGTCGCCGGTCGAGACGCCGTGGGATTTCGGCCACGAACTTCTGGCGCCCGACCTCGACCGCATCGCGCCGTCGCTGGAACTCGGCTTCAAGCATTTCCCCGGTATCGCCAATGCGGGGATAAAACAGGTCATCAACGGCCCCTTCACCTTCGCGCCGGACGGCAACCCGCTGGTCGGCCCGGTGCAGGGCCTGACCAATTTCTGGTGTGCCTGCGGCGTCATGGCCGGCTTTTCACAAGGCGGCGGCGTCGGCCTGTCACTCTCCAACTGGATGGTGAACGGCGATCCGGGCTTCGACGTCTGGGGCATGGACGTCGCCCGCTTCGGCGAATGGGCGAGCCTGCGCTATACCAACGCCAAGGTGCGCGAGAACTATTCGCGCCGCTTCTCGATCCGCTTCCCCAACGAGGAACTGCCGGCAGCGAGGCCCGCTCAGACCACCCCGCTCTACGACACCATGCTCGCCAACAACGCGGTGATGGGCGACAGCTGGGGGCTGGAAACGCCGCTCTGGTTCGCGCCGAAGGGCACGGAGCCGAAGGACATCGTCTCCTTCCGGCGCTCCAACGACTTCGGCCCCATCGGCGAGGAAGCGCGCGCGGTGCGGACAAGCGTCGGCGTCACCGAGATCGCCAACTTCGCCAAATATGAAGTGACGGGAACGGGTTGCGAGGCTTTCCTGAATCGGTTGATGACCAACCGCATGCCGAAGGAGGGCCGGCTGGTGCTGACGCCGATGCTGAACCAGTTCGGCAGGCTGATCGGCGACTTCACCATCGCGCATGCCGGTAACGACCGCTTCATGATCTGGGGTTCGTCCGCGGCGGCGAAATACCATATGCGCTGGTTCGAAAAGCACCTGCCGAAGGACGGATCAGTGCGCATCCACCGCTTCGACCAGACGCTGGTCGGCCTCTCCATCGCCGGCCCGAAGGCGCAGGCACTGCTACAGAAGCTGGCGGACGTGGACGTCTCGACCAAGGCCTTCCGCTTCATGGACTTCCGCGAGATGGCGGTGGGCGGCGCGCCCTGCATGGTCAACCGCATCACCTACACCGGCGACCTCGGCTACGAGATCTGGATGCAGCCGGCCTACCAGCGGCTCGTCTATCACGCGATCAAGCAGGCGGGCGAGGAATTCGGCCTCGTCGATTTCGGCATGCGCGCGCTGCTTTCCATGCGGCTCGAAAAGAACTTCCCGACCTGGTTTCGCGAGCTTCGCCCGATCTACGGGCCTTTCGAAGGGGCGATGGACCGCTTCGTCAAGATGGACAAGAACGACTTTGTCGGCCGCGACGCCGCCGCGAAGGAACTGGAGGCCGGTCCCAAGCTGCGGCGCGTCTCCTTCGTGGTCGATGCGCTCGACGCCGACGTGATGGGCGACGAGCCGATCTGGGCGAAAACCGCCACCGACTACGGCACGGTGGAAAAACCGCACGGCTACGGCGCGCCGCGCTTCGACGAGAAAGGCAGGGAAACGCGCGTTTCCGCAGCCGACGAGGGGGCATCCTCCATCCGCGGCATCGTCGACGGCGACTGGCGCGTCGTCGGCTGGGTGACGTCGGGCGGCTACGCGCATTTCGTGGAAAAATCGATGGCGCAGGGCTACGTACCGGCCGCCCTTGCCGGGGACGAAAGCGAGGGCCTGTTCGAGATCGAGATACTCGGGCAACGCCGCCCCGCCCGCATCACCACCGAGCCGCCCTTCGATCCCTCAGGGGAAAGGATGCGGAATTAAATGGATTTTCATCTAACAGTTTAGGCGGATTTTCACGGCTCGGTTGTATGAAAGGGCATGGATCATTTTCAACACTCGCCGAGCATTGCCTTGCTGATCGACGCGGAAAACATCTCCTCGTCTCTCGCCGATGAGCTTATGGAGACATTTGCAAGCGAGGGTCCGCTGCACATCAGGCGGGCCTATGGCGATTTCTCCAGCCCATCGATGAAAGGGTGGATCGACGCCGCGAAGCGACACGCCATTTCAATGCGCCAAGTCATTCGGAGCGGGTCGGGTAAGAACAGCGCCGACATCGCATTGACGGTGGAGGCCATGGACATTCTTTATGCGCATGGCATCAGCGCCGTTTGCATTGCCTCCTCGGACAGTGATTTCAGCCATCTTGCCCGGCGGCTGCGTGAAAGGGGCCTGAAAATATTCGGTTTCGGCGCCGCCCCGGCCACATCGCCGTTTCGGCTGGCCTGCACCAAGTATATTACGATCGGGCAGCAGCCCAAACCCGCTGCACAGCCCAAGACCACGCCACCAGCGCAAAAGGATGCCATAACGACTAAATGCGTCGAGTTGTTGCTGCGCACGCACCGGGAAATGGCGAGTTCGGATGGGTGGGTCGACCTGTCAGGTTTTGGAAAAGGATTGCGCAGCGCTCAGGCCGGCTTCACGCCCCAAAAGCATGGCTCGGCGACCCTGAAGAAGTTGCTGATACGATCTGCCAGGTTTGAATTGGACGCCAACAGCAAGCGTTGCCGGCTGGCCGGGAGTGCTTGACCACTCGGCTATGGGAGCAGGCGGCTAACGCTTCAGCTCATTTCAAGCACTACCTTCAACTTCGCCACCACGGCCGGCGGCGTCGCTTTCGCCGTGATGAACGGCAGGCCCTTGCGCCGCGCCGTCCAGCCGACGACGGCAAGTTTTTTCGCCGCAGGCTCGAAGCGCTGCGCCAGCGTCCAGCTTCGGCAGTCGACTGCGGCAACGTCCGCCCTGCCCTGCGCCACGGCGACGACGGAGGCGCGGTGGCCACCGGTTTCCACACGCCCGCAAAAGAGCGCGAGGCTTTCGCCAAGCGCCGCCAGATCCTGTTCAAGCGCCAGATAACCCGACATGGAATCCCTGCCGTTGAAGGCAAAGCGCCGGCCGCCGAGCAGGTCGAGCGGCAGCACGGCACGGCCATCGGACGGGGCTTCGACACCCCCCTCTGGCCTGCCGGCCATCTCCCCCCTGGAGGGGGAGATCGGAGGTTGCGGCGTTGGTGATTGACTGATCTCCCTCCTTGAGGGGGAGATGGCCGGCAGGCCAGAGGGGGGTATGTCCGCTCGCCGCATCACCACGGCGCTCGAATAAAGCTCCCCCCGCCCGCCCTCGTAGCCGGAATAGTCCGGCTGGCCGACCACCTCGACGTGATCCGCCAGCCCCAGTCCCATCGGTCCCCAGCAGGTCTGGGCAAGAAGCAGCGCCGGATCGCGCCACAAGGCGGAGAGGTCGCCCGCCACCCGCGTCAGGGCCTCGGGCGCGGCGATGCCGGCGGCTCGCAGCCGGTCGCGGATCGCCGCCCATTGCGTGTCCGTCTCGGCGCGCGTCTCGGGCCAGTCGTACATCGGCAAGGCCGCGATGAGGAAACTCATTCCTTCGGCGGCTCGGCCGGCACCGGCGCGGTGCCGAGGCCGTTGAGGTGGTGCGCCTCGCGCACCCGCGGCTTGAACGCCCTGCCCGGCTCCGGCGCGCGCCGCAGCACCGGGTGCACCACCGGCTCCTTGGCGCGGAAGGCATAGGCTTTCACCAGCGCGAAATAGTTCGGATAGACATAACCGTTGTTTGCCTCCAGCCAGTGTTCGCGGCGCTCGCGGAAAAGCTTCGGCAGGCCGTACCACGGCGCCGCCGGCAGCTTGTGATGGACGAAGTGCAGGTTGTTGTTGAGGAAAAGCAGCGCCAGCGGCGAACGCTCGACGATGATGGTGCGGCCTTCCGGGCGCTCCGACCATTGATGCTCGGCGAAGGTGCGGATGGCGATCAGCGACTGGCCGAGCCACACCGGCACCAGCACGTAGAGCCACAGCGGCATGCCGAAGCCGAACTGCACGACCGGCAGCACGACCGCCGCGCCCAGCCCATGCAGCAGCCACGCCTTGCGGATCGCCCTGTCGCCGGCAAGCATTTCCCTGACGTCGCCGATGACGAAGCCGATCGAGGCCAGCCACGGCCCGAGCACGAAGCGGCCGGCCATGGTGTTGTTGAGCTTGAGCAGGAACTTCATCGCCGCCGGCAGTTCCTCGTGCCGCCACAGCGCCTGATAATAGCTTTCCGGATCGTCCAGCGGGTCGGTCAGGCGCTCGTCATGATGGTGGCGCAAATGCAGCGTCTTGAAGCGGCGATAGGGCCACACCAGTCCGAGCGGCAGGAACACGAAAGCTTCGTTGACCAGGCCGTTGCGGGTCGGATGGCCGTGCAGGACCTCATGGACCAGCGAGGAATGCAGCGCCACCGTCAGGGCCAACAGGCCGAGAGAAGCAAGCGGCCACGCCGGCCACAGATAGAGGCCGACAAAGGCCCACAGGCCGTAACAGAAGGCAGCAAGCGCGACCGTCGGCCATTCGACGGCCGCAGCCCGTTTTCGTCCGACCTTCCCGTTCGCCATCCCACACCCGCCGTCCTTGTCGGGAACCCGAATCGGGCTCCTGACAACAATGTGTCAGGATGGGTATGTGGCGGCAACGCGACAATGCGCACAAACTGGTGCGATTGCGCATCTTTGGCCGCAGATGTTATACTTAGTAAACAAGTATGAAAGCGAGGCAATGGACAAGCGCGACCTGTCGACCCTGTTTCGCGAGCGGCTGAAGACGCTGCTGGCACGCTCCGAACTCAACCAGTCGGCGTTCGCGGCCACGGTCGGCATCGACCGCTCGGCGCTGTCGCAACTTCTGTCGGGCGCGTCCACCCGCCTGCCCCGCGCCGAAACGCTGCTCAACATCGCCGTCGAATTCAAGGTCTCGCTCGACTGGCTGCTCGGCCTCAGCCACGACGAGGGCGTGACGGGCGAAATCCGCGAAAGCCTGGAGATCGAGGAGGCCTATGACAGCTTCGACCGCACGCTGCTGGCCAGATGGCACGCCGAGGCTGCCGGAACCAAGATCCGCTACGTGCCGGCCGGCCTGCCCGATCTTCTGCGCACCGAGGCGCTGGTGGATTACGAATCGGGCATCGCCAACCGCAGCCGCGAGGCGCAGATCGGCGAAACGCAGTACCGCATCGATTACAACCGCCGCCCCGAGACGGACATGGAAGTGTGCATGCCGCGCCACACGCTGGAAATCTTCGCGCGCGGTCTCGGCGTCTGGAGCGGCTTTGCCGAAGCCGAGCGCCGCGAGCAGTTGCGCCACATGGCGGCCCTGCTCGACGACCTCTACCCCACCTTCCGGCTTTTCCTCTATGACGGGCGGCTGCGCTACTCCATCCCCTACACGATCTTCGGCCCCTACCGCGCCGCCATCTACGCCGGCGACATGTATATCGTCCTTAACGCGACGCAGCCGATCCAGCGCCTGACCCAGCATTTCGACAACCTGATCCGCGCCGCCGAAATCAACGCCCATGAGGCGGCGGCCTTCACCCACGGCCTCGCAGAAACGCGATTTGACCGGTGAAATCCCATCCGATCCATTGACCGAACATAAAGATTTCTTTATATCCTTATCTCATCCATTTCCCGAAGGCATTCACGATGACCAATCCCATCGACGCACTCCTGGCCGAAAAGGGCGTGCTTCTGGCCGACGGCGCCACCGGCACCAACCTGTTCGCCATGGGGCTACAGGCCGGCGAGGCGCCGGAACTTCTCAACGAGAGCGCGCCCGAGACCATCGCCAGCCTGCACCAGGGCTTCGTCGATGCCGGCGCCGACATCATCCTCACCAACTCCTTCGGCGGCACCCGCCACCGGCTGAAGCTGCACAAGGCCGAGGGGCGCGTATTCGAACTGAACAAGGTTGCGGCCGAGATCGCCCGTTCGGTCGCCGACAAGGCCGGCCGCAAGGTGATCGTCGCCGGCTCGGTCGGCCCGACCGGCGAACTCCTGGTGCCGCTCGGCGCCATGACCTACGAGGATGCGGTGGACGCCTTCGCCGAGCAGATCGAGGGGCTCAAGGCCGGCGGCGCCGAAGTCGCCTGGATCGAGACCATGTCGGCGCCGGGCGAAATCCGCGCCGCGGCCGAAGCCGCCATCCGCGTCGGCCTGCCCTACACCTACACCGGCTCCTTCGACACCGCCGGGCGCACCATGATGGGCCTGTTGCCGAAGGACATCCACGGCGTGGTCGACGGGCTGGGGGAGCAGCCGGTCGGCGTCGGCGCCAATTGCGGCGTCGGCGCTTCCGATATCCTCGCCTCGCTGCTCGACATGACCGAGGCGAAGCCGCAGGCCACCGTCATCGTCAAGGGCAATTGCGGCATCCCGGAGTTCCACGGCTCGGAGATCACCTATTCCGGTACCCCGGAACTGATGTCGGATTACGTGCGGCTGGCGGTGGACGCGGGCGCGAAGATCGTCGGCGGCTGCTGCGGCACCTCATTCGCCCATCTGGCGGCCATGCGCCAGGCGCTCGACACGCACGGCAAGGAAAGCCGGCCGACGCTGGAGACGATAATCGAGCGCATCGGCCCGTTGCGCAACAAGGCGGCGAAGGAAAACAGCGCTGAAACGAACGAAGGCCGCCGCGAGCGCCGCCGCGTCCGCGCCTGACCTCGACGGGCTGTTCGCAAAGGGAAAGTTTGCCCTGGACGATCGCCGAAAGCGCCCTACTCGCCGTTTTCGGCGTAGCTCGACAGGACGGAATTGAAGTCGGCGCCGGCGGTGCCTTCCTCTCGCGTCATCGTCATCAATGCGCCTGACGCGGCCGGCCCGCTGATCGTCGCCAGCATCGTGCCGAAGCGGTCGTTGCGGAGCGCCGACAGGGCGGTAGCGCGCGCCGCATCGACCTGCGCGGCGGCGCGCCGCGTTTCGCCGGCCCGCACGTTGTTATCAGTGTCGTAAGTCGATCTTCCGCCGGAAGAGGAAGCCGTATCCGGAAGACGGGGCGACGAACCGTGGATGTACAACTCAGCTTCCCTCAAGAACCATGCTTGAGCATGTCCTAAAACAAAGCCGTTGAAATCCGGTGCCCGAAATAGCGGGTATTTTATGGATCGGTAAAATGCCGGCGGCCCCCGGTGGCTACCGCGCCCCGTCCAGCGCCGAGGCGAGCCGCACCAGGGACAGGAATTCCGCGCGGTAGCCAAACGGGTCGGCCCCCCGCGCGCTGCCGGCGAGGTCCAGGATGGCGTCGTAGCCGAACGTCGCCGTCGCGTCCTCGTCACGCAGCTTCTGGCCGAAGGCCGCCACCGCCACCGAGAAGCGCTGGTCGGCGCTGGCCGCGTCGAGGCTCGCCACCTCGTTTTCGCCCGTCACCGGCGTTTCGATCAGCCGTGAGGCGTCCCCGTCCGGCAGCTTGTAGCGAATCTTGACGAAAGCGTATTCGTCGGCATTGGCGACGCCGCCGTTGTCCACCGACGCCTCACCGTAGCGCAGGCTGTCGATCCGCTCGGCGCCGCTGCCCTTCGGCGTGATCTCGTAGATCGCCGTCACCGAGTGGCCGGAACCGATCTCGCCGGCATCGACGCGGTCGTTGTTGAAATCCTCACGGGCAAGCCCCCGCGTCTCATAGCCGATCAGCCGGTACTCCGACACTTTCGCCGGATTGAACTCGACCTGGATCTTCACGTCCTTGGCGATCGGGAACAGCGTCGAGGAAGCGTCCTCGACCAGCACCTTCTCGGCCTCAGCCAGCGTGTCGATATAGGCGGCGGTGCCGTTGCCGTTCTGGGCGATCGCCTGCATCATGCGGTCGTTGAGATTGCCGCGCCCGAAGCCCAGCACCGACAGGAACACGCCGGACTTGCGCTCCTTCTCGATCAGCCGCTTCAGGTCGGCGTCGTCGCTCTGGCCGACGTTGAAGTCGCCGTCGGTGGCGAGCATCACCCGGTTGACGCCGTCCTTGACGAAGGCGCTCCGAGCCAGCCGGTAGGCTTCGCGGATACCCGCCTCGCCCGCCGTCGAGCCGCCGGGAACAAGCGTGTCGATCGCCCGCAATATCCTGTCCTTGTCCGACGCCTTCGTCGGCTCGAGCACGACGCCGGCCTCGCCGGCATAGGTGACGATAGACACCGTGTCGTCGGCCTTCAGCTTGCCGACCAGCATGCGGAACGCCGATTGCAAGAGCGGCAGCTTGTCCGGCGCGTCCATCGAACCGGACACGTCGATGAGGAACACCAGGTTGGCCTTCGGCTGCGTCGCCGTGGGCACGGCATAGCCCTTGATCGCCACGTGCATCAGCCTGGTGCGCTCGTTCCACGGCGTCGGCATGACGGTGACGGTGGAATTGAACGGCGTCGCGGCGGCGTCCGGTCCCTTCCAGTCATAGGGGAAGTAATTGATCATTTCCTCGACGCGCACCGTGTCGGCATCGGGCAGCACGCCTTCCTTCAGCGAGCGGCGCACGAAGGAATAGGACGCCGTATCGACATCGATGGAGAAGGTCGAAACGGGATCTTCCGCAACCGCATGGATCGGGTTCGTCTCGAAACCTTCGAGGCGGTCGCGGTTTTCCGACTTCGGCATAGGCATGTCGGCCGGGGCCGGCATCGGCGCGATCGACGGCTCCGCCATCAGCTTTTGCGTGAACGCCTCGCGGTTGCGCGAGACGCCCGCAGCACTTTCGGCCATCGGCACGCGTGCGGCCTGCGCCGGCTCCTCGTGCCGGATGGTATCGGCGGCGTCGGTAGCGGCCGACTCCACCGCCACCGGCTTGCCGGCCAGCGGTTCGGTGGCGGCACCCTCGCCGCCAAAGTCGAACGGCTGCTGGTTTACCAGATAGAGCGCCGTGAAGCCTGCAACGGGCAAGGCTACGAGACCGGCGATGGCGGGGGCGGCAATCAGTTTTTTCTGCATGATCTCTCTCCAGAGCGCATATGCTCGCCGGATGAGACGCGGCCGGCTGGCCGCTCCTTGGGGTGCGGAGGAAAGATTTTCATCATAGGCGGCCATCGCCGCCCGCAAGGCGCGCGCCTTCGCCCCGGCGTCCGGTTCGGGCACGATGCTTTTGCGCAAGCGCGAGAGTTCGTCATCGTCAACCATGGTCACACTTCCCCGGCCTGGCGCATCAGCGCCTTCAGCCGCTTCTTCGCTTCATGGATGTGCCAGGAAACCGTCGCCTCGGAGACGCCCAGCGCCTCGGCCGCCAGCGCATGCGACGCGCCTTCGCCGTAGACCAGCGTCACCGCCTCGCGCTGCCGGTCAGGCAATTGCCGCACCGCTTCCCACAAGGCCTCGACGGGATCGCCCGGCTCATCCTCGGCCTGCCCCGCGACAAGCGCGTGCACGCCGTAGGCCGCCATCCTCGCCGTCTCGCGCGCGCCTTTACGGGCATGGTCGCGCGCGGCGTTGAGCGTCACCGCGTAAAGCCACGTCGTGAACGCGCCGCCGCCGCGATAGCCACGGATGGCGCGGCCGAGCCGGATGCAGACTTCCTGCGCGATATCCTCGGCGTCGGCCTTGCGGCCGCACCAGCGATAGGCGAGGCGATGGACGAACGCGTAATGCCTTTCGACCAGCCGGCCGAAAGCCTGTCCGTCCCCGCCCCGCGCGCGCTGGATCAGTTCGCCGTCCGAGGCTTCGCTATCCTCAAGCATCATCGCCGTCATTTGCCTGTATGACGAACAGCATCGGCCTTTCCTTGGGGTTGCGCCTCGAAAAAGTTCGAGGCGTCCCGGCCGTCAGGAATTGCGCTCCTTGCGCAGCTTTTCCCAATAGTCGAGCCGCTTGCGGATATCGCGTTCGAAACCGCGCTCGGGCGGGTCGTAGAAGACGTGCCTGCCCATCTTTTCCGGAAAATAATCCTGCCCGGAAAAGGCTTCCGGCTCGTCATGGTCGTAACGATAGCCCGAGCCGTAATCCTCTTCCTTCATCAGCCTGGTCGGCGCGTTGAGGATGTGCTTGGGCGGCAGCAGCGAGCCGTATTCCTTGGCCGCGCGCGTCGCCGCCTTGAAGGCGGTATAGACGGCGTTGGATTTCGGCGCGGTCGCCAGATAGACGCAGGCCTGCGCGAAGGCGAGTTCGCCTTCCGGCGAGCCGAGATAATCGTAGGCGTCCTTGGCCGCGTTGGCGACCACCAGCGCCTGCGGATCGGCCAGCCCGATATCCTCCACCGCCATGCGCACCAGCCGCCGGCCGAGATAAAGCGGGTCCTCGCCGGCATCGAACATGCGGCAAAGATAATAGAGCGCGGCATCGGGATCGGAGCCGCGCACCGATTTGTGCAGCGCCGAAATCAGGTTGTAGTGGCCGTCCTGGCCCTTGTCGTAGATCGGCGCACGGCGCTGGACGATCCTTTGCAAGCCCTCGGCGTCGAACACCTCGCCGGGCTTGGCGGCGCGCCACACCTCCTCCGCCAGCGTCAGCGAGGCGCGGCCGTCGCCGTCGGCCATGCGCATCAGCACCGCCCGCGCCTCGTCGTCGAGCGGCAGTTTCTTGCCCTCCGTCTCCTCCGCCCGCACAAGCAGCTTGCCGATGCTTTCCTCGCCGAGCGAATGAAACACCAGCACGCGTGCCCGCGACAGAAGCGCGGCGTTGAGCTCGAAGGACGGATTTTCCGTAGTGGCCCCCACCAGCACCACCGTACCGTCCTCCATGACGGGGAGGAAGGAATCCTGCTGGGCGCGGTTGAAGCGATGGATCTCGTCGACGAACAGCAGGGTCTGGCGGCCGTTGGCGCGCCGCAGCCGTGCCGCCTCGAACACCTTCTTCAGGTCCGCGACGCCGGAAAAGATCGCCGATATCTGTTCGAAGGCAAGGCTGGTCTCGCCGGCGAGCAGCCGCGCCACCGTGGTCTTGCCGGTGCCGGGCGGCCCCCAGAAGATCATCGAGCCGAGCGAACCGGAGGCGATCATGCGCGTCAGCGCGCCGTCCGGCCCGGTCAGGTGCTCCTGGCCGACCACCTCGCCCAAATTCTTGGGCCGCAGCCGGTCCGCCAGCGGCCGCCCCGCCGGGGCCTTTTGCGGCTCGCCTGCGCCGAACAGATCAGTCATTTGCGTGCGCCAAGTCGGGATTTCTCAATCTAGTACCGCAGGACCTGGCGCAAGATCTGGCCGTCGCGCTCGACGGTAAAGCGCCACCAGCGCGTGTTTTGCGCGGCGGCCCGCTCCAGCACCTTGGCGTCGTCGATCGTAACACCATTGACCTCGCGCACGATATCGCCGGGCTGGAAGCCGAAGCTGGCGGCAGGCGAATTGCCGTCGATGCCGACGACGGCGA
>Ga0209941_1001927_pt1 | contig 12633 bp, 9 predicted proteins | sample ThiBiot_300_plan_FD_183945 | JGI IMG/M metagenome (GOLD analysis project Ga0209941, IMG submission 183945) | Wastewater bioreactor microbial communities from Cape Town, South Africa - Thiocy_solids_1 (SPAdes) | ecosystem: Engineered > Bioremediation > Thiocyanate > Unclassified | place: South... | reverse complement strand
AACGGCCCAAAACAAAATCGGCTCGAACCCCGTCGGGTTCGAGCCGTCTAATTCGACAATTCAGCCAAATCGGCTGATTTACCGCTGCGAGAAGAGTACACCTGCGGAGCCGATAATTGGCATACTGACAATGATGGCAAAAACTACTGCTGCGAAGATGCGCTTACCAGTGTTCTTCATCCCAAATCCCATCCTTCCGAAGTCCGCCACAATTGGCGTCTAGCGCTGCGTACAGCCTCCCGAGCATTTGTACGCAACTGCCGGGAGCTAGTGTCCCAGCCAGGCGCACCACTGGCGCGCCTCTCAAAAATCTGAAGGGATTTGTCGCTGTGGAGCTCGAACTCCCGACTCCTCCCAGCCTCTTCCAACACGCACCGCTCCCACGATGCGAGTCGATCCTGATCTCCCAATCAAGGCGACTGACAAGACCTTAGCAAGGCCGACGACAATATGCAAGACCTGCCCGCTCAATGTTACAAGCCCGGATACCACATATATGCGGCCCGACCGGGTGTAGCGCTACGAATACTGTGAGTTGGCAACGTCGCCGTCCCGTCGTATATAGTCACAGCAATGCTCCGCCGGCAAACCTTCATGCCTTTCCAGGAAGCGGCGTCTTAGCCGTGGTTCCGATTTCTGGGGCACTAAGGAGCCGGGTTGACGAACTCGTTTCCTCTAGATTTCCTGGCGTACGCCTGGAAAGCGAAGTGCAGGGGTGGGCGTTCCTCGAGCAGTTCGAGAATGGAATTGAGGCCTACCTTGCAATTCCAGAACCTACCGCAAGAGATGATCGCTGGGTCGGAGTTTGCTATTTCCAAGCATTGCGGGATATGGACGCCCTTGAAGCTCTCTATCGGGCTGTAGACCGCGGGGAAGAAGGGGCACGTGTCTATCTGGGACACGTGCTCCCCTTCGTTGAACGACGTGAAGACGCCCAGTCCGAGATGGCTCGGGTTGACCTAAGCAGACTGAATAATTACGACACCGCTCTCTTTTACCGAATCCTTAGTATCAGCGAAGAAACCAGCGGAAACCTACGCGAAGCTTTGAAGGCTGCAGAAATTGCCTGGCGTCGAATCCAGGGTGTACCTGAATACAACGTCCTGGCGCCGTCAATCCTCGTTCAACTGGCGGTGCTGTATGGCCGTATTGGGCGGTCACAACGCGCATTGTGGTTTCTTGAGCGAAGCCTAGTTGGAACTTCTGGAGCCGAACAAGCCAAGGTCAAGCTACGGCGCGCGGCTGTGTTGATCAACCTAGGGCGTCATCGTGAAGCTCATGTTGACTTAGATTCATTTGACTTGGAAAGTGCTCCAGCTACTTTTCAAGCTGAACGGAACTGGCTACTGGGAGAAATTGCGTGGGCCAGTAGCAGCATGGGCTTAGCAATAAAACGCTACTTGGCCGCCATTGATATTGCCACCGAACTCCAATTCAACTACGAGGAGTTCCTCTGCCGCTTGCCGTTGGTGTGCATCTTGGGTTCCCGCGGTGATCACGCGGAGGCGTACGACCACCTCATGCGCGCGCAAACGCTCATTTCCGATAAGTCGGATAGGCTCACCTTTCGCTTCCGCGAGGTGCTCCTCAACTTCTGGACCAAGCGTTACACGGTCAGCCACGCCATCCAGGAGTTCGAGGGACTCATGCAGGCCTTCGGCGAGATGGGCCTGCTGCAGGAGCAGGCGGCGGTTCAGCTGCACTACGCGGACCTCCTAAGGATCAGCGGTCGAGATGGTTGGCAACGGCAACTAGATGAACTTCAGGCCCTCAGCGTTTCGCTCCAGAACCAAGCGTTGCTCGCTAGGGAGTGGACGCTGCTGCCAGAACTGCACCACATTGCGTTCCGTACGCACCCGCGCATTGCAGGCACGGCCGTCGAGGTTCTCGAGATCTTCACCATGGGTGACGAGCGCATGCTGCTGGACGACAAGCCGGTACACATTCCGCTCAGGCGCGGCGTGGAGCTCATGGCGTACTTCCTTGAGTACAGGGCCGTGTCGTTGAAGAAGGTCCTGCTAGACGTCTTCCCCGACGAGAAGCCCTCGGCGGCCAAGTCTTACTTCCACCAGTTCCGCCACCAGTTGCGTGAGTCGCTTAACGGTGTAGAGATCGAGTACGACTCAGAATCGAAGCTCTACCGCTTGAAGAGCGAGATAGACGTGCTGTGGGACGTAAGTGAACTGCGTGCAGGACGCGTTATGGGCGAGACGGGCATCTTCCTCCCATCGTCTGGCAACGAGTGGGCGTACCTGCTTGACCAAGATCTCGACAAGTTCCGCTCGGGGCTCTAAACGCTGCCTGGCACGTGCGAACGTCACAGCGGCGCGTCGGCTGGTTCTGGCATTATGGCCGTGCATGAGGCCCCCGCCATGCTCCTGTCAGAATCCCGTCATGTGTGCTTTGTAGGCTAGGGGCGTGGACTTGAGGTAACACTCCCATTACCTCCTCCCATCCTCTTCCGAACGGAACCCCGCGCCTCCCACGCGGGGTTCGACCATTTAATGACGTGCAGCACGGCGCAAACTGCTCGTCTGGGCCGGGTTCTCGCCCCTCCATGTGCCAGCGTGTAAGAAACTTGTAAGTCCCACTGCGTAACCTAGAGCCGTGGACTTGAGGTAACACTCCCATTACCTCCTCCCATCCTCTTCCGAACTGAGCCCCGCGCCTCCCACGCGGGGTTCGCCCTTTCTCCCCTGTCCAAGCGCCGCGTGCGCTCGCCACGTTGGGCAACGGCCAAACGTGCCCTGGCACCTTGCAATTTGGGGTCCTGGTGTGGTGTAATGAACACTTGTCGCAAGACACCACTTCAGGAGGAACCCCCTTACATGGATGAGAAAGTAAACCCCGCCGCGGGGAGCCCTGCCCCAGGCACCGTCCCAGCCCAGGAAGAAAGCCCTAACCAGGTCGCAGCCGCGAACGCCGAACAGGGAGTAGGCACGCAGGCTGACAACGAAACGAACATTTCCCCTGATTTGGCTACTTCCGAACCGGCTGCAACCCCCACGCCAAGCGCCGTCCAGGCCAGCGCCGCTCCGGCCCGCGCCCAGGACGACGAGATCAGCATGGAAGACGTGCTCGCTGCCAGCGATGAAATGCTGGCCCGCAAGCCCGTTCACCGTGGCATGATCACCACTGGTCAGGTCATCATGCTCGCTCAGGAAGGCATCGTCGTTGACGTCGGCGCCAAGATCGAGGGCATGCTCCCCTACAACCAGCTCTTCGAGCACGAGTCCAACGCCGAAGAGGCCGCCAAGTACTTCAAGCCTGGTGACGACATCCAGGTCTACGTCGTGCGGTCCGACATCCCCAACAGCACCATCACGCTTTCCAAGAAGCGCGCCGATCAAGAACGCGCCTGGAACCTCCTTCAAGACATCCACGACAACGGCAAGCCCGTTGAAGTAGAGATCGTCGAGAAGGTCCGCGGCGGCCTCGTTGCCAGCCTCGGCGTGCGCGCGTTCCTGCCCGCCAGCCAGGTGGACATTCGCCGCGTCAACGACCTGGCGCCGTACGTCGGCCGCCGCATGAAGGTCAAGATCATCGAGCTGAACAGGCGCCGCAACCGCGTCATCATCTCGCGCCGCAGCATCCTCGAGGACGAGATCTCTCACCTCAAGGACGACACCCTCAAGAAGCTCGAGCCAGGCGCCCGCCTCGAAGGCGAAGTCGTCGAGATCACCGATTTCGGCGTGTTCGTCAACCTGGGCGGCGTAGACGGCCTCGTGCACCGCTCGGAACTCACGCACGGCCGCTTCAGCCACCCGCGTGACGTCGTCAAGCTCGGCGACATGGTCAAGGTCGAAGTCCTCGACATGGACCTCGAGCGCGAGCGCATCAACCTCTCCATGAAGAAGCTCGTCTCGGATCCCTGGGAGAACGTTCTCGCCCACTACAGCATCGGGCAGCGCGTCTCGGGCACCGTCACGAACCTCACGCCGTTCGGCGCCTTCGTCGAGATCCAGCCGGGCCTCGAAGGCCTCATCCACGTCAGTGAGATGAGCTGGACCAAGCGCATCCGCCACCCGAAGGAAGCCCTTTCGGAAGGCGAGCAGGTCGAGGCGATGATCCTCAAGATCGACATGCAGCAACAGCGCATCTCGCTAGGTCTACGCCAGACCCAGCCCGATCCCTGGAGCAGCCTGCCGGACCGTTACCCGCCCGGCACCGAAGTCACCGGCCCCATCACGGGCATCACCGACTTCGGCGTGTTCATGGAGATCGAAGAAGGCATCGAAGGCCTGGTGCACATCTCCGAGCTCTCCCACGACCACATCGAGAACATCGCCGAGCACTTCAAGAAGGGTGACGAAGTCACCGCGGTCATCCTCAACATCGACCCAGTCGAGCAGCGCGCCAGCCTCTCCCGCAAGCGCATGCTGCCCTTCACCCCAGAGAACGCCGCCGAGTTCGGAGGCAACGCCCCAGCAGGCGGCGCCGCCAGGGCCGGAGGCTACGCGCAGCCAGGCGGCGCAGCCGCAGGAGGCAACCGCGGCCGCCGTGGTCGCCGCAGCCGCGACATCGACTACGACTACAGCTACGTCACCGATGCGGCAAGCAGCAAGACGACCACCAAGCTCGGCGACGTCTACGCCGACCTCTTCGCGCAGTTCGGGCTTGGCGACACCAAGGCCGAGACCGAAGCCCCCAAGGAAGTCGCCGCTAAGGCCCCAGCCAAGTCCGAGCCGGCCGTCAAGGCCGAGAAGCCGGCCCCAGCCGTCAAGGCGCAGTCCGACGAACCCGTCGACCCCAACGCCATCGACGCCGCGGAAGCCGCCGCCCTCCTCACCGCCGCGTTCCGCCAAGGCAAGCGCCCAGGCGCAGCGGCAGACGAGGCGGCAGACGCAGTGGCCGATTACGCCGACGCCAACCACGACACCGTAGAAGAAACGCACACCGCGGACGCCGACTACGGGTCAGACGACGACGACACCCAGGCCTAAGCAACGCTGGCGCCGAGCGCCAAGCAACTAGCAACCAACAGCCCCGCGCCGCAAGCAGGCGCGGGGCTGTTCTAGTTGCACCCCACCGCTACGCAACCGCGCGCTCCACGCTGATAGCGTGACCAGATATGACCAGCGCCGCCCGGGTACCCCTCTCAGTCCTCGACCTCGCCCACATCTCCAGCGGCGTCGACTCGCATAGCACCCTCCTAAACACCGTCACCCTCGCCCGCCACGCAGAAGCACTCGGCTACCGGCGCGTGTGGTACGCCGAACACCACGGCATGCGCAGCATCGCCAGCTCCGCACCAGAAGTGCTCATCGCCAACACCGCCGCGGCCACCGACAGCATCCACGTGGGGTCAGGTGGCATCATGCTCCCCAACCACGCGCCCCTACGCATCGCTGAGGCGTTCCAGACCCTCGAGGCGCTCCACCCGGGCCGCATAGACTTAGGCATCGGCCGCGCGCCCGGCTCAGACCGCGCTGCCATGGCGGCCATGCGCCCGTTCGACGCCGAACAGTTCCCCTCGCAACTACACGAGCTCTTCGCCCTCTCGCGCGGCGGCTTTCCGCCCGATCACGCGTTCCACACCGTCAGGGCAACACCAGCGGACGTCGACCTGCCGCCAGTGTGGCTCCTCGGGTCAAGCGGTGCAAGCGCCGCGTTCGCGGGTAGCCTCGGCCTCGGTTACGCGTTCGCTGGGCACTTCAGCGAGACCCCAGCCGCGCCAGCCATGAACGCCTACCGGGAGGCCTTCACGCCATCGGCAGCGTTCCCGGAACCGCACGCCATCCTCGCGCTCTCCGTCATCTGCGCACCAACGGACGAAGAAGCCGACTACCTCGCCGGCTCCCTCGACCTGGCCTGGCTGCGCATGCGGCGCAACGAGTTCGGGCCCGTGCCAACGCCCGAAGAAGCGGCCGCGTACGACTACGACGCCCACGAACGCGTCTTCGTGGAGCAGAACCGCCGCAAGCACGTGCTGGGGTCCCCCGCCACCGTCGTCCGCCGCCTTGCCGAACTACGAAAGGAGTCGGGCGCCAGCGAGATCATGCTCTCGACGATGGTCCACTCTCACGACGCGCGCATGCGCTCCCTAGAACTGCTGGCGGCGGCCTGGTAGCGCAGCGCGCCAACCTGGCGGCGTCACATGCTGCGCAGGCGCTTGATGCGCTCCGCGAGAGAAGGGTGGGTGGAGAACAACCCACCCTCCCCACCGTTCGCCTGGTTCGCCTGCATGGCGGGGTTGACGATGAACAGGTGCTGCACACCCTCGCTAACCTGCATTCGCTGGCCAGAGTAGTTGCCGAGCCTCTCCAACGCCCGCGCCAAACCCTCCGGGTTGCGAGTGATGTACGCGCCCGTGGCGTCCGCCAAGAACTCGCGCCTGCGGCTGACTGCCAGTCGCAACAACATGCCTACGATCGGGCCAAGCACGAGCAGCACCACCAACAGGACGAGCGCCAGACCCTGGCCCATGCCGCCACCCGAGTTGCCACCGCCGGAGCGGCCCGAGCGGCGCGAAGACCCGCCGCCCATGCCCCCGAACATGCCCCACCGCAGCACGAGGTCGCGCAGCACAAGCAATGCGCCGAGGGTGGCAACCAGCATGGACATGAACCGGATGTCGTAGTTGCGCACGTGCGCCAGCTCGTGTGCCACCACGCCCTCGAGTTCCTGCCGCTCGAGGAGTTGCAGCAGGCCGGAGGTGACCGCGATCGAGGCGTGCTGCGGGTCGCGGCCGGTAGCGAAGGCGTTTGGAGCTGGCGAATCGATGACATACACCTTGGGCATCGGCACGCCAGCGCCGATGGCGACCGCCTCAGCCACGTTCACTAGGTAACGGTGCTCCTCGACGGTGGCCTCACGTGCCCCGGACGCCGCCAAGGCTATCTGGTCGGAGAACCAGAAGCCAGCCACCGCCTGCCCGAAACCCACCAGCACCGCTACGGCCATGAAGAACACCGCCGCCGTAGGGTCCACCGCACGCGAAAGCAAGTAAGCGGCCGCAACGAGCAACGCGACCGTGAACAAGGCGAGCACCCAGGTGCTGCGCTTGTTGGAGGCCTGGTAGTCGATGAGGTTGATGCGCCGGCCAGAACCGGGGATGGTGAACTGATCGCCAAGAGAACGGATGCCAGCAACGGCGTCGGCTTTAACATCGCCCTTGACCGTCGGGCCGCCAGCGTTCGAGTCGATTGGCCGCATTGCGCCCACTTTACGGCACGCACAACGAGAGAGCGCCTAGCGTGCCGTGCCGCGTCAGTCCGAGCGCGCCTCCGCGCCGAGCAAGCGCGGCAGGTCGCCTACGCGCCCGACTACCGCGAACAGCGCCGTTGCCACCAGGAAGAAGAGCAGCGAGATGGCGGCCATCACCGGGCTGTAGCCGTAACGCAGGCTGTTGAAGATCTTGACGGGCAGGGTCTCGAACGTGAAGCCAACCGTCATGTAAGCGATGATGTACTCGTTCAAGGACAGCACGAACGCGAAGATGTAACCGGCAAGCACGTAAGGTCTTAGGTTAGGCCACACGACGGTGCGCGCCACCGTGCCGGGCGTGGCGCCCATGGTCACGGCGGCCTCGACGACCTCGCGGTTGAGGCTAGCGAACCCAAGGGTGATGGTGGCGAGGGGGAGGGTCACGAGGAACACGCCGTGCGACAACACCACGGAGTAAGGCTGCCCGAAGCTCCGCAGCACGATCCAAAGGACCAACGCACCGAGGGCGGTGACCACCGGCGGCAACGCGAACGGCGCGAGGCCCAACAGCATGACGGCGCGCGCCCAGCGCGTGCCCCACCGCCACACGGCGTAAGCCAACGGCAAGGCGATAGACACGGCGATCAGGCCAGCCAGCACCGCCACGATCAGGCTACGCACCGCAGGCGCCGACCAGTCAGACGAGGTGAAGAACTCCTCGTACCAGCGCAACGACACTCCCTGCGGCGGGAAGAACAGTACCTTCTTGGCGTTGAGCGACACGCCGGCGATGACGACGATGGGTAGCAGCAAGTAGAGCGCCACGAGCCCCATGAACGCGCGGCGCCACCAGACCCTCACGCCTCACTCCTCTGGCGCTTGAGGCCGAAAGCCAGAATGGCGATGCTGACGGCCGCCCCCGCCGCCAACAGCACTACGGCCAGCGCCGCAGCCAGTGGCAGGTTCGACTTGAGGATGGCCTGGTCCGTGATCTGCACGGGCAGCGTCCACTGCGCGGGGCGCCCCAACGACTGCGGTATCACGTACGCGCCCAGCACGAAGATGAAGACGAGCGCCAGCCCCCCAGCGACGGCTCTGCGCAGCACGGGCACGACCACCGTCATGAATGCGCGCAGCGGCGACGCCCCCAACGTGGCGGCCGCCTCGACGAGCTCCGGGTTGAGGCGCGAGACGGGCGGGTAGAACGTGAGCACCGTGAGGGGCAACGCGATGAACACTAGCGCGAGGAGCACGGCCGCCAGGCCGGGGCTCCACGCTTGCGGTGACGGCAAGAGTCCAAGCCACACGAGGGCGTTCGACGCGCCGGAGGTGCGCGAGAGCATCAACGACCAGCTGAACGCCACGATGACCTCGGATAACGACAGCGAGGCAAGCACGAGAACGAGATACTTGACTTGCCGCCTGCGCGGCAGGCGGGCCAACAGATAAGTGAAAGGCAACCCGATCACGAGGCACACCAGCGCCGCGCCGCTGGCTATGGCGACAGTTACCCACAGCCGCTCCAGATAGAAGGGCTCGAGGGCCCGAGCGTAGTTGTCGAGCACGACCGCGGGTTCGAAGAACGCGGACTGCACCCTACGGAACAAGGAAACGGCGAGGATGACGACCAGCGGGCCGACGAACAGCACGAACAGCGCCAGCGCTGGCCAGGCAAGGAGTAGGTTAGGGCCAACGCCCCTTCTGCTGCTGGCGCCGTCAGGCGTCATGTCGTTAACACCACGGCTTTGCCAGGCGGCAACTCGAGCCACACCTCCGCGCCCTCGCGGACGCCGTGGCCCGTTACCACCGTCAGTTCCATGTCGCCAACGCGCACGTAGCTCTCGACCAGGCGGCCAAGGTCACGCACGAACGTCACGCGGCCCTGAAGCGCCACGCCCGCAGGCGCCTGCGGGTGGAGGACCACGTCCTCAGGGCGGATGGACAACCATACGCTCCCGCCAGCGCCTGGCCGCACGGTGGCCGGCAGGCGCACGCCGAGCACGCTCACCTCGCTGGGGCCGGTGACGGTAGCTGGCAGCAGGTTGTTGGTGCCGATGAAGTCGGCCACGAAGCGGTTCACGGGCTGGCGGTAGATATCGAGCGGCGCACCCACCTGCTGCACGCGCCCGGCGCCCATGACGACGACCAGGTCAGCCATCGTTAGGGCCTCCTCCTGGTCGTGCGTGACGATGATCGTCGTTATCCCAAGCTCCCGCTGCAAGCGCCGTAGCTCGACCTGCATGGCGCTGCGCAGCTTGGCGTCCAGCGCAGACAACGGCTCGTCCAACAGGAACAGGCTCGGGTCGAGGGCGAGGGCGCGGGCCATGGCAACGCGCTGGCGTTGACCGCCAGAGAGTTGGCTTACGCCCCTGGCGCCCATGTCAGGCAGGCGCACGAGCTCGAGGAGTTCCTGGGCGCGCGCCGTGCGCTCGGCTTTCGGCACCCCGCGAATGCGGAGCCCATACGCCACGTTCTCCACCACGTTCAGGTGCGGGAAGAGCGCGAAGGACTGGAACACCATGCCGATGTTGCGCTGGTGCGCAGGTAACGCCGTGAGGTCCTCGTCGCCGAGGAACACGCTGCCGCTCGACGGCGTCTCTAACCCGGCGATGGTGCGTAGGAGGGTCGTCTTGCCGCAGCCGGACGGGCCAAGAAAACAGATGAGCTTGCCGCCAGGCAGTTCTAGGTTGACGTCGTCGAGCGCAACGGTGCCACCGAACGCCTTCGACACTCCCCTGACCGCAAGCGCCCGTGCCGACCCCTCGCTAGTGGCTTGGGGTCGGCGCTGCATGCCAGGGCGCGCCTTGTTCAGCGGGTGACCCGCTCCGACCACACCTGGTTGATCCAGTCGCCGCGCTCCAGGTAGATGTCGTAGCGCGGGATGATCGGGGTGATGTCGGAAGAGACGCTAGCGAACTCCTCGTCCGTGAGGGTGAGGAACTCGCGCTGGACGGTCGGGGCGGTGCCCAGCTTGCGGGCGACCAGGTCCTGCACGGTCGGCTGCATGAACCAGTTGATGAACTCGAGCGCCTCTGGCAGCTTCGCGCTGGCGCGGCTAACGGCCCAGGCGCCGGAGTCGAGCACGCCGCCCTCGACCGGGAAGGTGGAGCGCACCGGGAAGCCCTCGGCTGCCGCCAACCCAGTGACGTCGTGGTAGTACTCCCCCATCGGGATCTCGCCAGACTGCAGCGCCTGCTGGAACTGGCCCTCGTCGCGGTACCAGAGCTGCACGTTCGGCGCTAGTTCGGCGAGCTTGTCTACTACTTGGAGGATGCCGGCCTCGGTGTCCAGAATGTCGGTACCGCCGAAGAAGGTGGTAGCCGTGATCTCGAGCAGGTACGAGTTGATGGGCAGCGCCAGCAGGCCTTCCTGGTTGGGGTGATCGCCCCAGAGTTCAGACCACGAGGTCGGCGCGTTTGGGAACACGTCGCTGTTCGTGACGAGCGTTATGTACCAAGACACGGCGCCGACGCCGACGAGGCGGCCCTGGCCGTCGTAGCTGAGGAGTTGCGGGCGCATGTAGGTGAGGTTCGGCAGGTCGGCCTCGGTGAGAGGCGCCCACAAGTCGGAGCCCATGCCGCGAGCCAGTGGTCCCAGGGCCATCATCGACACGTCGGCCGGCGTCTGCCCTGCGCGGGCGGCGGCCTCGAGTTGCACGAGCCAAGCCTCGCCGGTTGGTTCGGCGACCGACTCGACCGCGATGCCGGTGTCGGCGGTGAAGAGCGGGAAGACATGCTCGTCGAAACTGTCCTTGAAGTAACCGCCGTACACGCCGATCTTCAGGGAGCGCGGCTGCGCAGCGGCCAACGAAGCCAGCGCGAACAGCGCGGCGAGACCGACGGTGAGGAGTGAACGTAAACGGATGCTCATCGATACCTCCGGTGGCGGCGGGGCCGCCAAGTGGCAACTAGGTGGGGTCTTGGCTACTCGCGCTTGCGCTTGTCAACGCCGCGGCGAGGCGCGCGGACCCCAGCTCGAGGTTGGCCGGCGCGTAGTGCGCGAACGAGAGGCGCATGCGGTCGTGCTGCATGTCGCTTGTCGAGAAGGCCGCGCCAGGAGCGAATCTTACGCCGTTCGCCACCGCCTGTCGCAGCGTGGCGCCCGCGGTGTCGGCCACGCCGGGCACCCGCAACCAGATGAAGTACCCGCCACGCGCCTCCATGAACTCAGCCGTTGGCAGGTGGTGGCGCAACGCCGCGCTCAGCACGGCCGCGCGCTGCTCGAAGGCGGCGTTCAGCTTCGTTAGGTGCGCGTCGGCTGCTCCGCTGCGCAAGGCTTGCTCGACCAAGGCGCCAACGAGAGGGTTCATGCCGCCGCCGCTCTGCAGCAGCCCTGAGTTCTCGAAGCGCGCGAGGACCTCCGGCGCGGCGACGAGCCAACCGAGCCGCAGCCCGGGTGCGAGGATCTTCGAGAAGGAGTTGAGGGCAACGACGCGACTGGCGCCGTGACCAGCCAGCGAGCCCTGCGGCTGGTTGGAGAAGCTCAGGTAACGGTAGACCTCGTCCGCCAACAGCCAGGCGCCGTGGCGCTCGCTTACCTCGACGATGCGCTTGGCGCGTCCGGGGTCGAGGCTGGCGCCGGTCGGGTTGCCGAAGGCTGGCACGAGGTAGACGGAGGCTCCAGGGTGGCGGCTGAGCGCCTCGTCCAACGCCTCTGGCACCATGCCGCCGGCGTCGCTTGCCACGCCGACTTGCCTCAGGCCGTGGTCGCGAAAGACCAGCTTGGCGAGGTGGTAGGTGGGTTCCTCCACTAGCATCACGTCGCCAGGCTTGGTTACGAGGGTGCACAGCAGGTCGAGGGCTTGAGAGATGCCGCCCGTGACGACCAGCCCGTCCGGCGCCAGGGCGGCGCCATGCGCTTGTCTGCGGTTGGCGTACGCCGCTATCTCCTCGCGCAGGCCGAGCGGGCCGCGCTCGGCGCCGTACTGCAGCGTGGTCGGGTCGTGGCGTTCCATGACTACGGCGCCCGCTTCCGCCATGGCGTCGAACGGCAGCAGGTCGGCCGACGGGTGGCCCTTGCCGAAGTCAATGACAGCGCCCCCAGTTCCGCCCGAAGGCGGTCTGGGGGCGGAGCCGTGCAGCGCTTGTGAGTTCTGGTTCAAGCGTTAGTGCCTGGCGTGGCGCCTGGCGTTGCGCCGAACGACACTTGCGGAACCGCCTTGTCGCCCTCCGGGATCTGCAGGAACACGGCTGGCTTCTTGCCCATCGGACCGGCGAGGAACACGGCTGGCACGGTCTCGATGAGGGTGTTGTACTGCATGACCGCGTCGTTATAGAACTGGCGCGCGTAAGCGATCTTGTTCTCGACGCCGGAGAGTTCCTCTTGCAGCATCTTGAAGTTCTCGTTGGCCTTGAGGTCAGGGTAGGCCTCGGCCACGGCGAACAGCTTGCCAAGGGCGGCGGTCAACACATTGGCGGCGTCAGCGGACTCGTTGACGGAGTGAGCGTTCATGAGGCCTGCGCGGGCGCGCGTGACTTCCTCGAACAC
>Ga0209941_1001910_pt1 | contig 12731 bp, 14 predicted proteins | sample ThiBiot_300_plan_FD_183945 | JGI IMG/M metagenome (GOLD analysis project Ga0209941, IMG submission 183945) | Wastewater bioreactor microbial communities from Cape Town, South Africa - Thiocy_solids_1 (SPAdes) | ecosystem: Engineered > Bioremediation > Thiocyanate > Unclassified | place: South... | reverse complement strand
GCGGCTGCCAGACAGTCGACGAATTAAGGCAACAGTCGATGCTTCAAGGAAAATCTATCGATGCACAAGAGTCCGAAACGACTCGGCTGCCCCATGCGCCGAGACTCCACTTTGCGGGAAAACGACAACCGCAGGCAGCGGGCGGGAGCGCGTCATGATCGTCGCGCTCCTCAATCAGAAGGGTGGCGTCGGCAAGACCACGCTCGCGCTGCATCTCGCCGGTGAATGGGCGCGACGCGGCCAACGCGTCACGGTCATCGACGCGGACCCCCAAGGCTCTTCGCTCGACTGGTCGCAGCAACGCGCACGCGAGTGCTTGCCGCGCCTGTTCGGAGTTGTCGGCCTGGCGCGGGACACGCTCCATCGCGAAGCGCCGGAGCTCGCGCGGGACGCCGATCACATCGTCATCGACGGACCGCCCCGGGTCGCCGGGCTGATGCGGTCCGCCTTGCTCGCCGCCGACCTGGTCCTGATCCCGGTGCAGCCATCGCCGTTCGACGGCTGGGCCTCGGCGGAGATGCTGTCGCTGCTCCGCGAAGCGCGCATCTACCGCCCCCAGCTCGCGGCCCGCTTTGTGCTCAACCGATGCGGCGCGCGCACAATCATCGCCCGCGAGACGGCTGAGACGCTCGCCGACCATGACCCGCCGGTGCTCGTGTCCACGATCGGACAGCGCGTCGCCTTCGCCGACACAGCGCGGTCTGGACAACTCGTTTCAGAAATCGACGAGGACAGCCCGGCGGCGCGCGAGATCGCCGCCCTCTGCGCCGAGATCGCGAGGATCTCATTATGACCGAGCGATCCCAGAAGCGCGCTTTCGCCGCGCGCCCCGCCGACCCCGAGACTTGGGTCAAAGCCTCCGATCCGCAACTGCTTCGCGGCGGCGACGCATCCGCATTCACGGCGCGGCTCACGATCGACGTCACGCCCGACATGCGCGGCCGGATCAAGATCGCCGCGTTCCAGCGCGGCGTCACCGTCGCCGACATGCTCCGCGAACTGCTCGCCCGCGAATTCCCCCCAGCCGAAGGAGGTACGCCATGAATGGGGCTCCTCACTTGCGCCGCCTGCCTGCGGCGATCTCATCCGACGGTCTGACCCGCGTTGAGCTGACATGGATCGAGACGAAGATCGAGTACTGGATTCGGTTCGGCCAGGACGTCCACGAACAGATTCTCGACCGGCGTCGGCGCGTGGTCAGTTTCCCGCCCCATAGTGTCTTCGCCTTTGTCCGTTGGGCGGCCAATGACTTTGGGACGATCATCTCGCGCATCGACATCGTGCGCGCGATCTCGCCAGGCGAACCTTACCAGACTCTGCCTTTCGTGCGTCCCGGCGGCGACATTCTGCTGAAGGTGGACGGCTGGCCGAAGGTCGAGCTCGTCCTGCAGATCGTCGACGCCATCGAGTCGATCGGCATCAATCCAGCCGATGTCTCGCCGCATCATTGGCGGCACGTTCACAATCGTCTCGCTGCCGGCCAGGAGCCGCGCAGCTACACGGCCGAGCAGCATAGGGCCATCCTTCTCCGTCGAAGGGTCGAGTCATGACGCGGTTCGGCTACGTCATGACGACGTACTTCACCGTGATGCTGATCGGCGGTCTGTCGTTCGTTCACATCGCGCCGAAGCTGATCTGGAACGCCTCGGCCAGCACGCCGATCGGGCTCTATTCGATCGATCGGTCGCCGCGTCTTGAGGTGACCGACCTCCTCGCCGTGGACGCCCCCGAGCCGCTCGCGTCGTTCCTGGCCGATCGCGGTTACCTGCCGCGGGGCGTCCCTCTCATGAAGCGCGTCGCTGGCCTTCCGGGGCAACAGGTCTGCCGCATCGGCGCACGCATTACCGTCGACGGCATCGCCATGGGCGAGGCGCTCGACCGCGACCGGCTCGGCCGTCATCTGCCGGTCTGGCAGGGCTGCCGACGGATAGCGGACGGCGAGATCTTCCTCATGAACTGGTCCGTCCGCGACAGCCTCGACGGTCGCTACTTCGGTCCGATTTCCACCGGCTCGATCATCGGCCGCGCGATGCCGGTGTGGACCGACGAAGACGGCAGCGGCCGCTTCGAATGGCGCGCCCCAACACGATGAACGGCGCGCCGAGCCTCTCCCTCACAAACAGCAGAAGGAACCTTCCCATGCCACAGATCGGCCAATTCACGCGCACGAAGTCCGGCTATTCCGGTCACGTACGGACGCTCACGCTCGACATCGCGCTCTCCCTCCTTCCGGCCGAACCTTCCGATGCCGACAACACGCCGGACTTCCGCGTCCATCTCGGCGGCGAGGATGGTCCGGAGATCGGCGCCGGCTGGAAGCGCACCAGCGAGAAAGCTGGCGAGTATGTCTCGCTGCTTCTCGACGATCCCATGCTCGCGCGACCACTGCGCGCCAACCTGTTCCAGTCCGGCGACAACAAATCGGCCTGGGGCCTGCACTGGAACCGTCCGCCGAAGCACGGCGAGCGAGACTGAGGCCATGCGGACGCTTCGCCTATCGCGCTGGTATTCCGTGGAGGCCGGGCGGACGCGCGCCGCCCGGCGTCTCTCCACCCTTTTCCTTTCCGGCCTGCTGTTCGTCGCCGGACCGCCGGGAGCCACGCTGGCGCAGAGCGCGCCAATCGTGCAGGCCAATCCTGCCGATCCGTTTGCCGCCTTCATCGCCGAGGCGTCGCAACGCTTTGCCATTCCAGAGATCTGGATTCGCGCCGTGATGCGTGCCGAGAGCGCAGGCGATGTGCGCGCGATCTCCCGGGCCGGCGCCATGGGACTGATGCAGATCATGCCCGACACCTGGGCCGAGCTGCGCACTCGCCACCGGCTCGGGAGCGATCCTTACGAGCCGCGCGACAACATTCTGGCGGGCGCGGCTTATCTGCGGGAAATGCACGACCGATACGGTTCGCCGGGCTTTCTCGCGGCCTATAACGCCGGCCCCGGTCGCTACAATGAATATCTTGCGAGCGGCCGTGCGTTGCCGGCCGAAACGCGGGCCTATGTCGCGGCCCTCGCACCTCTTGTCGGCCGCGGCGAGATCGCGGGCCCCGTCACCGTTGCGGCCGCCGATCCGCTGGCGTGGACGCGCGCGCCACTGTTCATCGCGCGCATCGAAGGTCCGCCTTCTGCCGATCTTGTGCGGACCGAAGGGCGTCCGGACGGCGCTCCGGCTGCAGCTCCGGAGCGCGAGGTTCCCGCGATCACGCCGCAGTCTGCCGGCCTGTTCGTCGCGCGACCGGACGGTGGAGGGCCGCGATGACGGCGCTTGCACCGGATCGCCGTATGGCGTGCCCCAGCGCATCATGGAGAACGCCGAGGGGGGAGCAAGGCAACACGACCGCACGATGGCAGGATAAAGGGGCGCGATGTGCGCGTCGGTTCGGTCGTGGTTTTTCAAGGGCTTACGCGGCGAAATCGCGAGGTGCGCCTGATCGGCGCAGCCTGCGGCATCGGCGATTTCATAAGCAAATCAGCGCTATCGCGCGATGTGCGGTCTTGCCGCCATGAGCGACGAGAACGATTTCCGCATCCGGCTAGGCCGCATCCGCTCCACCCACGTGCAGCGCGCCAGACCGTTCATCGCCCAGGCGCTCGCCGCCGCCCAGCGCGCAGGCGGATCGGTCTCCCGCAAGGGGACAATCGGGCCGGGCCATCGCTCTTGGTTCGGCAAGGGTCAGCGCGCGTCGGTGCAGGCCAACCGGCTCATCACCTCCCGATCGCGCGGCGCCGTCGTCAAGGCGCGCGTCGTCCGTCACGCCGGACGCGGCGCGCCACTCGCCACCCATCTCAATTATCTACACCGCGAGGGCGTCACCCGGGACGGAGAGAAGGCTAGGCTGTTCGGCCCCGGCGCAGACGATGCCGATCCGAAGGAATTCGCCGAGCGCTGCGAGGATGACCGGCATCATTTCCGGTTCATCGTCTCGCCTGACGATGCCGTGGAGATGTCCGACCTCAAGGGCTTCACTCGAGAGCTGGTCGGCCAGATGGAGAATGACCTCGGCACCAAGCTCGATTGGGTCGCCGTGGATCACTGGAACACGGAACATCCCCACGTCCACCTCATTCTGCGGGGCGTGCGCGAGGATGGCGAGAACCTCGTGATCTCACGCGACTACATCAAGGAAGGCATGCGCGATCGCGCGCGCGATCTGATCACCCAGGAGCTCGGGCCGCGCACCGATCAAGACATCCGCCGCACGCTCGAACGGCAGATCGACGCCCAACGCTGGACCAGCCTCGACCGGCAGCTCGCGCGCGACAGTTACCGCACCGGCGTCGTCGACCTTGCGCCGCATCCCGGCGGCAAGCCCGACGAATTCCATGCCGTCAAGGTGGGCCGTCTGCGCAAGCTGGAATCGCTCGGTCTCGCCGACCAGATCGGCCCCGGCCAGTGGGCCATGTCCGAGACCGCTGAGGCGACGCTGCGCGAGCTGGGCGAACGCGGCGACATCATCAAGCGCATCCATCGCAGTCTGACCGAACGGGGCATCGAACGTGGCGCAGCGAACTATGTGCTGGCCGGCGAGAGTCTGGACGATCCCGTCGTCGGCCGGCTGGTCACCCGTGGCCTCGACGACGAACTGAAGGGCACGGCCTATGCCGTGGTCGACGGCACCGACGGACGCACCCATCACATCAAGCTTCCCGATCTCGACGCCGCCGGCGACGGCGCGCCGGGCTCTATCGTCGAGCTGCGGAAATTCGACGACGCCCAAGGGCGACGGCGCGTGGCACTGGCGGTCCGCTCTGACCTCTCGATCGAACGGCAAATCACCGCGACCGGCGCGACCTGGCTCGACCGGCAGGCCATCGCCCGCGAACCAGTGGCGCTCGGCGGCGGCGGCTTCGGGGCGGAGGTGCGTGAGGCGCTGGACCGCCGCGCCGAACACCTCATCGGCCAGGGCCTCGCCGAGCGCCAGAGCCGCGGCGTCAGCTTCAGCCGCAACCTGATCGAGACGCTCCGCCGGCGCGAGCTGGACGCGCTCGCGAAGAAGCTAGCGGCGGAGAGTGGGCGTCCGCTGACCCGCGCCTCAGCCGGCGAATATGTCGCCGGCACCTATCGCCAGCGTTTCGCGCTCGCCTCCGGGCGGTTCGCGATGATCGACGACGGGCTCGGCTTCCAGCTCGTACCCTGGTCGCCGTCCCTCGAAAAGCAGCTCGGTCGCCACGTCTCCGGTCTCGCGCGAAGCGACAGCGGCATTGACTGGAGCTTCGGCCGCAAGCGCGGGCTCGGCCTGTGATCACCCCTCCTCATCACGAAAGGACCCCGCAATGTCCGCCACCAAGATTCTCTGGGGCCAGATCCTAATCGTCTTCCTGATCGTGCTCACCACGACCTGGACCGCGACGCAGTGGACGGCGTGGCAGCTCGGCTTCCAGCCGCAGCTTGGCCGCCCATGGTTCGAGCTGTTCGGCTGGCCGATCTACTATCCGCCAGCCTTCTTCTGGTGGTGGTACTTCTACGATGCCTATGCGCCGCGGATCTTCGTGGAGGGTGCCTACATTGCCGCGTCCGGCGGCTTCATCGCGATCGCGGTCGCGATCGGCATGTCGGTGTGGCGAGCACGCGAAGCCAAGAATGTCGAGACCTATGGATCGGCGCGATGGGCGCGGCCGGATGAAGTGAAGGCGGCCGGGCTGCTTGGACCAGACGGAGTGGTGCTAGGTAAGTTCGATCACGCCTATCTGCGCCACGACGGCCCCGAGCATGTGCTCTGCTTCGCGCCGACGCGCTCCGGCAAGGGCGTCGGCCTCGTCGTGCCATCACTGCTGACCTGGCCGGGATCCGCGATCGTCCATGACATCAAGGGCGAGAACTGGCAGCTCACCGCCGGCTTCCGCGCGCGGCATGGCCGGGTGCTGCTCTTCGATCCCACCAACGCAAATTCGGCCGCCTACAACCCGCTCCTCGAGGTCCGTCGCGGCGAATGGGAGGTCCGCGACGTCCAGAACATCGCCGACATCCTAGTCGATCCCGAAGGGAGCCTTGAGAAGCGGAACCATTGGGAGAAGACCAGCCACGCGCTCCTCGTCGGCGCCATCCTGCACGTGCTCTACGCCGAGGCTGACAAGACGCTCGCCGGCGTCGCCGCCTTCCTGTCCGACCCGAAACGCCCGATCGAGTCGACGCTCGCCGCCATGATGAAGACCACGCATCTCGGCGTAGCCGGACCGCATCCCGTCATCGCCTCCGCTGCCCGCGAGCTGCTGAACAAATCGGACAACGAGCGCTCGGGCGTTCTCTCGACCGCCATGTCATTTCTCGGCCTCTATCGCGATCCAGTCGTCGCCGCGGTCACGCGGCGCTGCGATTGGCGCATCACGGACATCGTCGGCGGAGCGCGGCCGTCGACGCTCTATCTCGTGGTGCCGCCCTCCGACATTGCGCGCACCAAGCCGCTGATCCGGCTGATCCTCAATCAGGTCGGCCGGCGCTTGACCGAGGATCTGCACGCCAAGGGCCGCCGCCACCGGCTGCTCCTCATGCTGGACGAGTTCCCGGCGCTCGGGCGCCTCGACTTCTTCGAGTCCGCTCTAGCGTTCATGGCCGGCTATGGTCTGAAGAGCTTCCTGATCGCGCAGTCGCTGAACCAGATCGAGAAGGCATATGGCCCGAACAACTCGATCCTCGACAACTGCCACGTGCGTGTCAGCTTCGCCACCAACGACGAGCGGACAGCCAAACGCGTTTCGGATGCGCTCGGCACGGCGACTGAGATGCGGGCGATGCGGAACTATGCCGGGCACCGGCTCAGTCCTTGGCTCGGCCACCTGATGGTGTCGCGCTCGGAGACTGCGCGGCCGCTGCTGACGCCTGGCGAGGTGATGCAGCTCCCGCCCGCCGACGAGATCGTGATGGTGGCGGGCACGCCCCCGATCCGGGCGAAGAAGGCCCGCTACTTCGAGGATCGCCGCTTTCAGGAGCGCGTCCTGCCGCCGCCCGTGCACGCGAAGCCAATCGCGGCGAAGGCCGACGATTGGAGTTGCCTGCCGTTGCCGCAGCGGCCGCAGGCGGAGCCAGCCGCCGAACAGCACGATACGGGTGATGATGAGGACCCAACCGGCTCGGAGCGCCGTCACCAGCCCGAGTTGAGCAAAGTGGCGACCGTCGAGAAGAAGGCGCCGATCGACAACGAGTTCGCGGCCGACTTTGGCGACGACGAGGCGGACGACAGCGCCCGCATGAGCCGGATGAACCAAGTCATGCAGGACATCGCGCGGCAGGTCTCCCTCGACCCCAATGACGGCATGGACCTCTAGGGGCGCCGATGACGAAACCAGCGAAGAAGCAGCGGCTATCAGTCTATCTCGATCCGGACGTGATGAACGCGCTGGCCGACTATGCCGCGCGCCGCGATCAATCGCGGTCCCTCATCGCCGAAGCGGCCATCGCGTCCTTCCTGTCGCCCGATGCGGCCGAACGGCAGGAAGCGGCGACGACCAAGCGACTCGACCAGCTCGACCGGCGCATGACCCGGATGGAACGCGACCTCGGCATCTCCGTCGAGATGCTCGCCGTGTTCGTTCGCTTCTGGCTGACCACCAACCCGCCATTGCCGGAACCGGCGCAGGCCGCCGCGCGCGCGCAGGCGGGCGAGCGGTACGACGCCTTCGTCGCTGCGCTCGGCCGCCGACTCGCGAAGGGACCGAGATTGCGCCAGGAAATTTCGGAAGACGTCTTAGGACCGGCGAGCGCAGAATAATCATCGCGCGCGGTATCTCAAGTATTCCTCAGTTCCGCCGTTTCCCTGTCTTTGTACGCTAGAGCACTACGACCACATTCCGGTTGTTGCCACGCCCCAATTTCTGCCTCTTCTACTTATCCCCGATCCAGGGCCGCGCGTCTGCGGTCCCGCACAGGACGGGGACGACATGGCGGTTTCTCACCAGCAATCCGAGGCGATACTTCGAGGCGCGCGCATGTTGCGCACCGCCCTCGGTCCCGCCATTGCCGGATTCCTGGAAGACCCGTCGATCGTCGAGGTGATGCTCAATCCCGACGGGCGGCTCTGGATCGACCGGCTGTCCGAGGGGCTTTCCGACACGGGAGAGCGCCTGTCCGCCACCGACGGCGAGCGTATCGTGCGCCTGGTCGCGCACCATGTCGGTGCCGAGGTTCATTCGGGAAGTCCGCGCGTCTCGGCCGAGCTGCCCGAGACGGGGGAGAGGTTCGAGGGGCTGTTGCCGCCCGTCGTCGCGGCTCCGGCATTCGCGATCCGCAAGCCAGCCGTCGCTGTCTTCACGCTGCAGGACTATATCGCCGCCGAGATCATGTCGGCCGAACAGGCGGCGATCCTGCGTCAGGCCGTGATAGAGCGGCGCAACATCTTGGTCGCCGGCGGCACCTCGACCGGCAAGACCACGCTCACAAACGCGCTGCTCGCCGAGGTTTCGAAGACCTCCGATCGCGTCGTCCTGATCGAGGATACGCGCGAGCTGCAATGCGCTGCGCCGAACCTCGTCGCGATGCGCACCAAGGACGGCGTCGCCTCGCTATCCGATCTCGTCCGCTCCTCGCTTCGCCTGCGTCCCGATCGTATCCCGATCGGCGAGGTGCGCGGGTCCGAGGCGCTCGATCTTCTCAAAGCATGGGGCACCGGCCACCCGGGTGGCATCGGCACGATTCACGCAGGCACCGCGCTCGGCGCGCTGCGCCGCCTCGAACAGCTCATCCAGGAAGCCGTCGTCACCGTCCCACGGGCGCTGATCGCCGAGACCATCGATCTCGTCGCGGTGCTTAGCGGCCGCGGCGCCAACCGCCGCCTCGCCGAACTCGCCCGCGTCGAAGGTCTCAAGCCGGACGGGGACTACCGCGTCACCCCCGCAACCCAGCCCCTCTCAGGAGATCTCCCATGATACGTCATTGCCTGCGCATCCGCCGCCAGATCTCGACAGCGGCGGCCGTCACGTTCGTCAGCATGATGATGGCGCCTGCCGCCCACGCCTCCGGTTCGTCCATGCCGTGGGAGGCACCGCTCCAGTCGATCCTTGAGTCGATCGAAGGTCCCGTCGCCAAGATCATCGCCGTGATGATCATCATCATCACCGGCCTGACACTGGCTTTCGGCGACACGTCGGGCGGCGCCCGAAAGTTGATCCAGATCGTGTTCGGCCTCTCGATCGCCTTCGCTGCATCGAGCTTCTTCCTGTCGTTCTTCTCCTTTGGCGGCGGAGCGCTCGTCTGATGACGAGCTTGACCGACAACGCCGGCGAAGTGCCGGGCTTCAGCGTCCCGGTCCACCGGGCGCTGACGGAGCACATCCTGCTCGGCGGCGCCCCACGTTCGATCGCCATTCTCAACGGCACGCTGGCCGCCGCCCTCGGCCTCGGCCTGCGACTCTGGCTGGTGGGGCTCGGGCTCTGGGCAATCGGGCACTTCGCCGCCGTGTGGGCGGCCAAGCGCGATCCGCAATTTGTGGACGTGGTTCGCCGTCACCTGCGCATCCCCGGCCATCTGAGTAGCTGAGGTGGCGCCATGATGAACCTCGCCGAATATCGCCGGACCTCGATGCGCCTCGCAGACTTCCTGCCATGGGTGGCGTTCGCGGGCGAAGGCGTCGTCCTCAACAAGGATGGCAGCTTCCAGCGCACTGCGCGCTTTCGCGGGCCGGATCTCGACTCCGCCGTACCGGCAGAACTGGTCGCCGTTGCCGGCCGGCTCAACAACCCGCCGAGCCGCTTTCCGGAGGCCGCGTCCGCCCTGGTGGACGCCGAGCGCAAGGCCGATTTCGAGGAAGAAGCATCGCACTTCGAGTCGAGCTATTTCCTGACCTTCGTCTATCTGCCGCCGGCCGAGGACGCGGCCCGCGCCGAGAGCTGGCTGTATGAAGGCAGGGCCGACAAAGGCGTCGACGCGAGGGAGGCCCTGCGCGCATTCGTCGATCGCACCGACCGCGTGCTCCAGCTCATTGAGAGCTTCATGCCCGAATGCGGCTGGCTCGATGATGGTGAGACGCTGACCTATCTCCACTCCACTGTCTCGACGAAACGCCATCGCGTCCGCGTTCCCGAGACGCCGATGTATCTCGATGCGTTGCTTGCGGACCAACCGCTGACCGGCGGTCTGGAGCCTCGGCTCGGCGACGCCCACCTGCGCATCCTGACGATCGTCGGCTTCCCGACCGCGACGACGCCCGGGCTTCTCGATGATCTGAACCGTCTCGCCTTTCCCTACCGCTGGTCAACGCGCGCCGTTCTCCTCGACAAGACCGACGCGACCAAGCTGCTGACCAAGATCCGTCGGCAATGGTTCTCCAAGCGCAAGTCGATCGCCGCGATCCTCAAGGAGGTGATGACCAACGAAGCGTCCGTCCTCGTCGACACGGATGCAGCGAACAAGGCGGCCGATGCCGATCTCGCGCTGCAGGAGCTCGGCGCCGACTACGCCGGCCAGGCGTACGTCACCGCGACAGTCGCCGTCTGGGACGCCGATCCGCGCATCGCGGCTGAGAAGCTGCGCCTGGTTGAGAAGATCGTTCAGGGTCGCGATTTCACCGCGATGGTCGAGACGATCAATGCCGTCGATGCCTGGCTCGGCTCGCTGCCCGGTCATGTCTACGCAAACGTCCGGCAGCCTCCGATCTCGACGCTCAATCTCGCCCATATGATCCCGCTGTCGGCGGTGTGGGCGGGGCCGGAACGGGATGAACACTTTGGTGCGCCCCCCTTGCTGTTCGGCAAGACCGAAGGGTCCACCCCGTTCCGGTTTTCCCTTCATGTCGGCGACGTCGGCCACACGCTCGTCGTCGGGCCGACGGGCGCCGGCAAGTCCGTGCTGCTGGCGCTCATGGCGCTCCAGTTCCGGCGCTATTCGGGGTCCCAGGTCTTCGCCTTCGACTTCGGCGGATCGATCCGCGCGGCGGCGCTCGCCATGGGTGGCGACTGGCATGATCTCGGCGGCGGTTTGACCGAGGGCGCGGCCGACAGCGTGTCGCTGCAACCGCTCTCCGGCATCCACCACGTGCCGGAGCGCGCCTGGGCGGCCGATTGGGTCGTCGCCATCCTGATGCGCGAGGGCGTGACGATCTCGCCCGAGGTGAAGGAGCATATCTGGACGGCGCTGACCTCGCTTGCGAGCGCGCCCGTCGCCGAACGCACCATCACGGGGCTCGCCGTCCTCCTCCAGTCGAACGACCTCAAGCAGGCGCTGCGGCCATATTGCGTCGGTGGCGCCTACGGCCGGCTGCTCGACGCCGAGAGCGAGCATCTCGGCGCAGCCTCGGTGCAGGCCTTCGAGACGGAGGGCCTGATCGGCACGGGCGCGGCACCGGCCGTGCTGGCCTACCTGTTCCACCGCATCGAGGACCGTCTCGACGGCCGCCCCACGCTGCTGATCGTCGATGAGGGTTGGCTTGCCCTCGACGACGAAGGTTTCGCCGGCCAGCTCCGCGAGTGGCTGAAGACGTTGCGCAAGAAGAACGCCTCGGTCGTCTTCGCCACCCAATCGCTGTCCGACATCGACGGTTCGGCCATCGCGCCGGCCATCATCGAGAGCTGTCCGACCCGGCTGCTGCTGCCGAACGAGCGCGCGATCGAACCGCAGATAACGGCGATCTATCGGCGCTTCGGACTCAACGACCGCCAGATCGAGATCCTCGCCCGCGCGATGCCCAAGCGCGACTATTACTGCCAGTCGCGCCGCGGCAACCGGCTGTTCGACCTCGGCCTCTCTGACGTCGCGCTCGCGCTCTGTGCCGCGTCATCGAAGACCGACCAGGCCGCGATCGAGCGTGTCATCGCCGAACACGGCCGCGAAGGATTCCTGCCGGCCTGGTTGCGGCTGCGCGGCGTCGCCTGGGCATCCGACCTCATCCCCGACCTCACTAACCTGGAGAGCAAGCCATGATCTTCTGTCGTTCTCGCGCGGCGCTGTTCACCGCGTCCATTCTTTCCGTCCCGGTGGCTCTGTCGCCTGTCATGGTCCAGCCCGCAGCCGCGCAGTGGATCGTCTACGACCCGACCAACTATGTGCAGAACGTTCTCTCCGCCGCTCGCGCGCTCGAGCAGATCAACAATCAGATCACATCGCTTCAGAACGAAGCGACGATGCTGATCAATCAGGCGCGCAATCTGGCGAGCCTGCCTTACTCCTCGCTCCAGCGGCTGCAGCAGTCCGTCCAGCGCACGCAACAACTCCTCGGTCAGGCGCAGCGCATCGCCTACGATGTCCAGCAGATCGATCAGGCGTTCACGACGACCTACGGCAACGCGTCGCTCTCCGCCTCCGACCAACAGCTCGTGGCGCAGGCGCGCGAGCGATGGCAGAACACGGTCGGCGGTCTGCAGGACGCCATGCGGGTGCAGGCCGGCGTCGTCGGCAACATCGACACCAACCGCGCGGAGATGTCGGCGCTCGTCGGCCAGAGCCAAGGCGCGACCGGCGCCCTGCAGGCTGCACAGGCCGGCAACCAGCTCCTCGCGCTCCAGGCCCAGCAGCTCGCCGACCTCACCGCTGTCGTGGCCGCCAACGGTCGCGCGCAGGCGCTGTCGGAAGCCGAACGCGCGGCAGCCGCCGAGCAAGGCCGCGAGCACCGCCGGCGCTTCCTGACGCCGGGTGTGGGCTACCAGCCCGGCAACGCCCGAATGTTCCCGAACGGCAACTGAGGGCGGCGTCATGGACGGAAAGATGCTGGCCCGTCTCGGCGCGGTGGTGTTCGTCGCGGTCGCGATCACCGCGACCGCGATCGAGCTGACCCGGAAGGAGGAAGAGCCGGCGACGCCGTTGGCGGCCC
>Ga0209941_1001909_pt1 | contig 12734 bp, 10 predicted proteins | sample ThiBiot_300_plan_FD_183945 | JGI IMG/M metagenome (GOLD analysis project Ga0209941, IMG submission 183945) | Wastewater bioreactor microbial communities from Cape Town, South Africa - Thiocy_solids_1 (SPAdes) | ecosystem: Engineered > Bioremediation > Thiocyanate > Unclassified | place: South... | reverse complement strand
CGCTAGTCTCGATACCGAAACGCCAGGCTCAAGGCAGGCCGCCACAAGACGCTCCTTCGATGTCGTCTCGTAGCGCCGGCGACCGTTCCGACCGACAAGCCTGACCCGCAGTTTCTGATCATCGTCGCTCATCACAAGGTGTCCACCTATTTTGGTGGACACCTCATGCATCAGAGCACTCAAAAGCAAAAGGTGCCGGGAAATTCGCGCTTACGAACAAACGGCCCTAGCCTTCGGCGCACACCTTGTCCTGACGACGGTGCTTCGAGGCCCCGAACTTGTTATGATTACTTTGCTCATCGCCCTTTACATCTTTGGACGTGTGACCTCCTCAAGGGATCATGCTCAAGGCGCAGCGCAGCGTTCTTTTGGCATGGCGCTCACAGCCGCCCCTACCGTTGCCTCCTGCCTGCTTGCAGCAGGGTTGATGATTACGGGCTGGTGAAGCCCGTCGGTTTGCCCCATCGGACGAAATGGTGACGTAGGGTGTTGATTGAGATGAACAGGCAACTTCACCACACTGTCCCCGGCGCGATCGGCATGCGGGTCATCCGAGCAATTAGAGCGGGCCAGCGCAATCCCGATGTGTGACTCCCTTTTCAATAGAGCATTTGAACGGCCTAACACACGTGACCGGCGAGAGCTTGGTGGCTATTTTTGCATGCATTTTGTCACATCTTTCCGTCATTGGCGCACCGCTGCCGAGCGTCCCGTGTACCAGAAGCCAGCGAGCATGACGATCAACACGAACGATTGTACGAGCGCGCCTTGCCAGGTTGGGTAGATGCCGAGCATCTCCACGCGGGGAAGCCCCCGTAATGGTTGGATATCCAACAGCCCCGCTTCCTGGAGCGCCGCGATGCCTTTGCCGGCGAGAATGACAGCCAGGATCGCAATGAGCATCGAACTCAGCGAGAAGAAGCGCGCGATCGGCAACCTGCGGCTATACCTCAGCAATGCCCAGGCAATCCCTGCGAGCGTGACGGCGCCTGCTGCCGCACCCGCGAGAATGGCGAGACCACTGCCCTGACTCCACATCGCCGCATAAAAGAGAACGGTCTCGAACACCTCGCGATAGACCACCACGAAAGCCAGCAGGAAGAGAAACCATGCTGATTTCCGTGACAAGGCGTGGGACAGCTTCTCGTGCACATATCTTTGCCAGGCATCGGCCTGGGCCTTGCCGTGCATCCACAGCCCTACGGACACCAGAACGACGGCGGCGATGAGAGAGCCAAACCCTTCCGTCAGCTCTCTGCTCGCACCGCTAATAGAGATCAGATAGGTGGCCGCGCCCCATGTCATGCCACCAGCCGCCAGGGCCGCGATCCACCCTCCGTGAACGTAGGGCAAGACATCGGCACGCTCTGCCTTGCGCAGGAAGGCAATCATTGCGACGACGACCAGAAGTGCCTCGAGACCTTCGCGCAACAGGATCGTGAACGCGCCCGCAAAACTGGAGCCGATGCTCGCCTCTTGCGGTGACAAGGCACGTTCGGCTGCGTCGAACAAGGCGCTCAGTCGTTCGGCCCTTTCGCGCACGGTTTCGGCGGATTCGTTCTTGCTTATCGCAGCGCGCAACTCGCCCATAGCTGCTTCGATGCGCACCATAAGCGCGGAATCCCGTGCCTTCAGTACCGGCTCGACCGGTTCGAAGCCATCGAGATATGCTGAAAGCGCGAGTTCAATCGCCTTTGGCCGATTGCCGGCCACATAGGCGGAGACACTTTCAGCTAGTCGGTGCCTCGCGAGAGACATGGTTCCGCCCACACCCGACATCGTCGCCTCGGGATGCTGGCGCAAGAACGCGGTTAGAGCGGGCGCCTTCTCATCGCCGATTGCTTGCGCCAGAACCGCCGGGGTCAATTGTGTTAGCGCCTGCAGGTTTGGTATCAGTTGCCGAACGCCCGGGTCGCTGTGCCAAAGCTGCTCGCCGCCGCGCGCATCGGAATAGGCAAAGCGGCCGACAAAGAAGGCGAGAGCCCAGCGATCGTCTGAAGACAGATGTGCGAAACTGGGCATGGCTGTGCCATCCAGCCCTTGGTCAATGACCTGATAAAGACCAAAGATGCTGCGTTGGCGAGCGCGGCCTTCATTGTTGAACGCAGTGGGAGGAGGCGTCAGGCCCTTGGCGTCTTGTCCATCGCCCGCCCCCGTCGCTCCATGGCAACCGACGCACTGTTGCTGATAAAGCGCGGCGCCATGGGCGAGGTCCGGCGCCTTGGAGGGCGCCAGCGGTATCGGATACGCGGCGAGCAAATCACTTGCGAGAGCCTTCGCCAAACCCGCGACCTCAGACGCCGGCGCCTTACGCCCGATGGCGGCTTGGAGGGTTTCAGCGTGTTTAACGAGCGAAGGTTGGCCAGGGGTCGGCGGCAAAGCAATGATATAAGTGCGTATCCGCTCGCCGAATTCCACCATCTCAGCGTATTCGGACGCGCTGACCACACGGCCATCCGCGACGGCGCCACCATAATCAACTGAGATATAGTCGAGAAGGCGCCATGCCGTCTGGGCGGGGGCGGTATCGGCTCGGACAGAAGCCGGCGCGGAAAAGCAGCAGGCCACGAACAGAACGAAGGTTGCCAAGCTCACTGGAAGGCGCATCAATGTAACATTCCTATTTGCGAATAGTCATCCATACATCTTTGTGGGGTGCCGCAAAAGTGTGAGCGCGCAGTAATACCTCCGCTTCGGCCGTAAAGCTCACCTGCCAAGCGCGGAGACAGCGACTATGGTCAAGCCAGCGATACTAGCCGACCGGCTTCAGACCGTAGCGACCTACACACGCGATGAAGATCTTGACCACGCCGTAAGCCACAACGAACTAGGCGACAAAGCCGACTGCGATGTTGAGTTCGGCGGTTGGCGTCATGAGGGCGCGAAAGGATGGGTGGGCACGGTTTCTTTCGTATGTGTGTATACTTAAGCGGCGTCACGATCTCGGCGAACAAAGCTGTCCAGTATCAGCAAGGCGGCCCCACTAACTACGCCGACATCTGCCATGTTGAATGCTGGCCAATGCCATTCTGCCAGATGGAAATCGAGAAAATCGGTCACGGCTCCGTGACGAATGCGGTCAGCGGTATTGCCAAACGCTCCTCCGATGATGAGCGCCAAGCCGGTCACAACAAGGCGGCCGCGCGTCCGCAACAGCCAAACAATCAGCGCCGCTGCAATGGTTCCCGAGAAGAGCGCGAGCGTCCAAGGTGGCAAGTCATAACCACCCAATATCCCAAAGCTAACACCCCTGTTCCAGCCGAGCACCAAATTAAAGAACGGCGCGATGCGGAGCGTCTCAGGCGGCTTCATGACATATTCGAGGATCCACCACTTCGTTGCTTGATCCAAAAGAAACCAGGCCAGCGCTAGACCCAGTCCAAAGTACTGCAGCCCGTGCACCGACGGTTCAAGTGCATGCTTGGGAGCAATCGGTTCGGTTCTCATCCGATGGTCCCAAGTGCTGGAAAGGTCTCGAGCATGAAGATCGCAAACATTGTGAGATGCCCAGTGATCATGGCTACCCCCATCACAACCATGATGCCGCCCGCTACGAGTTGCAAAGCGCGACCGGCGCGGCGGAAGGCGCGCAGCCTGCCCACAAACCCGCCCATGAAAAGGGCCGCTAGAATAAAGGGCACTCCGAGCCCAAGCGAATACGCGGCGAGGAGAGCAACCCCACTCAGACTGGCCGAGGACGTCGAGACGGCCAGTACCGCACCGAGCACGGGGCCAATGCAGGGCGTCCAGCCAAAGGCAAAAGCTATTCCGAGAAGATAGGCTGCAATCGGTCCGCTTCCAGGTGGATCTCCATGCCAACGCAATTCACGCTGAAGCCATGGCAAGCGAAGAAGCCCTGCAGTAAACAATCCGAAGGCAATGACCAGCATACCGCTGGCAAGGTTGACCTCCCACCGGTAGGCATTCAAGAGCATGCTCAACGCATTTGCGCCCAGGCCAAGCAGCACAAATACCGTCGAGAAGCCGAGCACGAAGCACAGGCTTAGTCCGAGGGTTCGCAATCGCGCCTGACCAGCGGTGGGATCGTTGGCCGACTGACCAGCGACATAAGACACGTAGCCTGGGACGAGCGGTAGGACGCAGGGCGAGAGAAACGACACGGCCCCAGCCGCGAAGGCGGTGGCAAAGCCTATATTGGAAACCAAAGCCAAATGAGTATCCCTGGTTAGACGTCCTTGCGAAGGCGAACATCGACGAAGCCCGCTTCAGCACCGGTACATTGACGTCAAGGATTTTGCTGTTGTCCGCGCGTGAGCAGCCGCAGCCCGTTCAGGACGACGAGCAGGGATGCACCAACGTCGGCGGCGATAGCGCCCCAGAGCGATGCGAAGCCCGCAATTGTCAAGCCCGTGAACAACAGCTTCACCGCAAGCGAGAAACCGATGTTTTGCCGAATGATGGCAAGCGTCGCCTTCGAGTGCCGGATTAACCAAGGCAGTTTCGAGAGATCGTCCGACATCAAAGCGACGTCTGCGGTCTCGATCGCCGCATCGGAGCCAATCGCGCCCATCGCAATACCAAGATCCGCTCGTGCCATTGCCGGCGCGTCATTGACGCCATCGCCAATCATCGCGACAGCGCTGCCCGACTTGTGGAAGCGACCAACCAACTGCTCGATGGCGGCGACCTTATCTTCGGGAAGAAGCTCGGCCTGGACCTCGTCCACACCGGTCTCAAGGGCAATTACTTCTGCGGTCGCACGATTGTCGCCGGTGAGCATGACGACGCGCTCAACTCCCGCTGCGTGGAGTTCTCCGACGATGCGCTTGGCTTCGTGGCGAACGGCATCAGCGATTGCTATCAAGCCCCAAATGGAATTTTCGTCGCCTACAGCGACGACGGTGCGTCCAGCGCCCGCAATCCGATCCGCCGAAAGAAGGACGTCCGGCGTTGCGGCGGTCGTTGCACGCTCCTCCAGGTACTTTCGCGATCCGAGCCAGGCGTCACGAGTACCGATCCGGCCGGTCACCCCTTTGCCGCGAACTGCCTGTACGCTCACCGCCGGGGCAACGTTTATGCCGCGCTCCCGTGCCTTGTCGAGGATCGCCCGAGCAAGCGGATGTTCGCTTCGCGCCTCCAGCGCGGCCGCGAACTCCAGCAACTGAGCTTCTGTGCGGTTACCTAGCGGGACAAGCTCGACCACCTTGGGCCGGCCCTCGGTCAAGGTGCCGGTCTTGTCCATGGCAATGGCCTTGAGCTTGGCGGGCGTCTCGAGATGAATGCCGCCTTTAACAAGCACCCCTTGTTTGGCCGCGCCCGCGAGCGCCGCCACGATGGTCACCGGGGTGGAGATGACGAGCGCGCAAGGGCAGGCAATTACAAGCAACACAAGCGCACGGTAGAACCAAGGTTCCCACGCCCCGCCGAAAGCGAGAGGCGGGACCAAGAAGACCACCAGCGCAAGAATCATCACCGCCGGCGTATAGACCCGCGCGAATTGTTCGACCCATTGCTCACTCGGCGCGCGCCGACTTTGAGCCGACCCGACCATGCGAATGATGCGGGCGAGCGTCGTGTCTTGCGCAGCTTTGGTAGTTTGAATTTCAAGGGCGCCCTCGCCATTGATGGTGCCGGCAAAGACATCGTTTCCTGGCTCCACAGGCACGGGGACACTTTCCCCGGTGATCGGGGCTTGGTTGACCTCGCTCTCACCGGCAATGACCCGTCCGTCGAGAGGAATTTTGTCGCCGGGACGCACCACGATGTGCGCACCGACTGCAACCTCCCCTGCCGGCACTTCCGTCTCGCTGCCGTCGTGGTGACGAACACGAGCAACCGTCGGGGCCAGCTCCATAAGTGCCGCAACCGCCCGCCGCGCCCGCCCCAAACTCCATGCCTCGAGCGCCAAAGCCAATGCGAAAAAGAACGAAACCGTCGCAGCCTCAAACCACTCGCCGATGCCGATAGCGCCGGCCACTGCCACGACCATCAGCAGGTTCATGTCAGGCCGCAGGCGTCGAGCAGATAGGACGGCCTTCGGAGCCACGTAGCGAACGGCAAAAATGATCGCGAGAACATAGGCGGTGATCGCCGGCAAAGGTGTGCCACCGGTCGTCTCGGCTGCCCCGACGGCAGCGGCGAGGCCACCCCCGAGAACGGCATGCAGCGCCAGACCCGCTGCGGCAAGCAGGCCGCTGGCGCTGGTCAAAAGGGTTTGCGTGCGACGGCGGCGCCCTTCGGCGACTGTAGCATCTGAAGTCGCGCCTTCCTGCCATAGCTCGGCCGTCATACCCGTTCGAAGGACGGCCTTTTCGATGAGCTCGATCGGCAGCGCGTCCGCGCAACCTAAAACGGACATGCGTCCATTCACCAAGTCGAACGCGAGCTTGTCCTCGCCCCCGACGACCGGACCTACCTCACGCTTAAGGGCTGCGACCTCGTCGCCGCAGTCCATTCCATGGACCTTGAACACCGCCTGCCCCGGCGAAATGAGAACGGTCGCGGTGAGGGCCTGATCGTCAATAAGATCGCCTGAGCAGGTATTGCAGACCGCCTCAGCGGAGAAAGGAGCAGTCGCCTGCTCACTTGCGGTAGACTTTTCGGCGACCAACTCGGCCGACATTCCAGTCGTGGCGACAGCATTCAAGATTGCGAGCGCTGATGACTGCGACTGGGCCGCGACCCACATCGTGCCGGTCTTCGTATCGAAGGTTAGCTTGTCGTTTCCGCCAACCAGCGGACCAACGGCCGTCTTGAGTTGCCTGACCTCGTTCTGGCAGTCGAGACCTCGCACGCGGAATGTGAGGGGAGCTTCCTTGACGACTTCGCTGGTGGACGTCCCGCCGCGAAGCCTGGCCCGCACGCCGGTGGCTGAGACAACTTTCACGATTTCATCGACCGTGACGAAGTCCTGCGAGCTGACCCGCATCGTGCCCTGCTTGGTATCGAAGCTGAGCTTGTCATCGCCGCCAACAAGAGGGCCGACAGCAGCTTCGAGCTGGCGCACCTCGTTTTGGCAATCCAACCCATCGATTTCGAAGAGAAGCTCGGTTTGAGGGCCGATGTGCGAGACCACCCGCATTCCCGTGCGAGCCACGGCCGCAATGATTGCCTCATCCGCCGGGCTATTCTGGGTAAGAGTAACCTCCATCAGGCCGGCCTTTGTGTCGAAGGCCAGCATTTGGTCCCCACCGGCGATGGGACCTACAGCCGCCTTCAACTGACGGACCTCGTTCTGGCAGTCGAGACCTTCGACCTTGAACCGGCGGCGTCCAGTTGCTGACCCTGTGGCATCGTCGATCGCTCTTCGCGCGAGGTCAGCATCCGTCATCGTCGTCCTCCATATCCGATCGACGCTCGCCGACGTGGGCCACCATGTCGTTGATCACGCAACGGACGTGGTCGTCCGTTACGCCGTAAAAGACCTGCTTGCCTCGCTTCTGCGAGCGCACGAAACGAGCGGCGCGAAGTAGCCGCAGGTGATGGCTTACAAGGGACGCCGAAAGTCCGACATGCTCAGCGATGTCGCCAACGCAGAGCGGACTGTCCAGGCAAACGACTGCGATGCGAAGGCGATTGGCGTCGCCGAGAAGGCGGAAAATCTCCGCCAGCTCAACCGCACGTTCTTCCTCGATCTGGACGGGCATCCTCACGTATCCGTTAAACATTTCAACAGGCGTTTGAATATACTCCCCGAAGGACAATTTCAAGGGGTTCACTTGTCACGGGCCAAAGATAAAATTCGTGGTGGTTGAGGGCTCTCAATTGCTTAAATCGTCGACGGGTCTCCACTAATTGGCGGCCAAGTCCGGGTTTGAAGTGGACGCTCGAAGTGAGCTCCTCCTCGGCCAATGCGGGATGGGGAATCGCACAACAAAGAATCAGATGGTGGCTGGGCTTGCTGGTGTTATTGCCGGGGTGGTCTGGAATCGTGCGCGAAACGAATGTCTCTGCATCGGAGAGAAATTCCGCCGCCCTGGAACTCCTGCGATGATAGTCCCTCCCCCCTCTTTCGACTGCCAGTGTATTCTTGTTTTCAGTACTCGCATCATCCGTTTCGCAGGCTGATGAGCATCGGATCCACCGAGCTTCAGTATTAGAACGTGGAATCTTTCAAGCCCAGAGCAGCGGCCCGCCGATTAGCCATAGTAGTTTTGACCTCGCACGAAAATTCGGGATGTCTCTCTTGTTCGGAGCACGACCAGCATTCCTGCACGGAAATCACTGAGGTTTGGATTACGCTCGATGGAATCCCGGCCGAGGCCAAAGTCGAAATCAAACTTGTAACTCATTTTCCAGAAGCAGGATTACTGGATCCCATCACGCGTGTTCGGCATCACGAGAGCGAATATACTATTCTAGGCATGGTTGATGCTCCCGCCTACCGCGAATTCAGGTTTGCCCGATCATCAGAGATTGTACCTGGTGAGTGGGTGCTTGAGTTTTGGCACGGCGGCCGAAAGATCGGAATGCAGAAGTTTTGCGTGCTGGATACCAAGACCGCTCCCCGCGAAGCTGACAGTTTACAAGATCCGAGCTATGCATTCTTGATTGGACGAGCTTTCCCCAAACGCCTCCTGACGGACTTCCAATGCAAGGCGAGCGTATTCGTTTTCTTTGTTCGGCCGCTCCAGCGAAACTCGAACCTACTGTTTTGATCCAAAATGGATAGTACGAATAACGTCACGAATACGCTGGCTCATGTACCCATGACATGTCCGAACCGAATGGCAGGCAACAAAGCCCTTTGACATTCTCGGCCCGCCCACATTTACCAAACCCCATTCCTACGTCTCGGCTGCCATGCGAATGCCTTCCAAGACTGCAGCCCTGTCGTGGAGGCTACTTGAAAGTGTAAGTCCTAGGAGCCCGAGAACGCCGACAATAATTAGCTACCATGCGAACAGCGGAAAACCATGCTGACTACCCCGACGTCGTAGAAAGGGGGTAAGCCAGTGATGCCCAGCGGCAGGCGTGTATGTCAGGTCAGGCGGCATGATGATCTCCCTTGATTCTGGACGAGCATGCATCCTGTAGCGGCTACAGCATCAAGAGCACGTCGCAACGGGTCGCGGGGTGCGTGCTGCACGAAAACTCGATTCAAATGTCAGATGACCCGCAACGGCGACACAGTGGAGCGCGAGCTTGAAGCTTACTATCGAGGGAAGCTCGCTACCCACGATCGTCACTGATCCAGGGCGTGTCAAAAATTTTCATCCGGTCGATTCGTGTTTGCAGCGGTCTATTGGCCCCGTTCGAACGGGCAAAAATCGCATAGAGCGTTATGATGATGCTGAAGACAATGAGCATAACGATCGCCCACTCGAGACGAAGGGAGCGGCGGGTATCGATCATGTCGGTCAATGCCTTTGCGGCTTCGCCAATGACAGCCAGTTTGCGATCGAGGCTCTCGACCCGCTCTTTCAGCTCACACTCATCCGCCAGTCGCATATAAAGCCGCTCGAGCTCGGGCTTATCCACGACGGCCACGCGTCCCGACACCGCTGCTGAACCAGCAGCGCATTGCCGATCAGCTTCAGCATGGCCTTGCGATCATGCGGCGTGCGCCCGCGTTCGGCAAGTTCCCGGACGAACGGCTCGATGATATCGAATACAGCCGCAACCCGTCATTCGTCATGCGCGAGCACGGTGCTTTTGGCCAATGCATCGGCCACGATCAACAAGTTGTCGTTTGAAAATGCGCTGATGCAAATGGGGCCATCGGGTCGAACACCATCCCCCGCATCGTCGCACAATTCGACTTCAGTGGCTTCTTCCTCATAACGTGTAAATTCGCTGACGATGCGCGGGTTTCAAGTCAACAAGGAACGCTGCTTCTTAATCAGATCTCATGCCGATCAGGACTATGACCCCGTAGCGGAATAGAACGGCGAGACCATCGGACTGTATGCGAAATGCAACGGGTGTCGTAGAATTCATCTCAGTCACTTCGAGACCAGCGGCATTTAGCCGATCGCCAAGCAATAGCGCGCGCCTTCAGCCGATCTCCGATCCGAGGTGGCGGCGAGGTTGCGACCTTCATGGACGACGGGCGCGTCGATCGAAACGGTGCTGGAGTTGTGGGCGTCGTCGCTGCGGGACGTGAAGCGACGGCTGCGGCCGTTGTTTGCGCAGGCGCGTACGGCGGCGAGCGCGGGCGCATTCATTAACGGACTGCTGAGCGAAGAACGGCGCAAGACGGGCTGGATGCGGGCGGAAGCGGCGGGCGATCCCGGCCCGTGGCGCCAGCAGGAGCTTCTGGGCCGAGACCGCTGGGACGCAGACGAACTGCGCGATCTGGTGCGCGATTATGTGGTCGAGCATCTCGGTGATGAAGGCGCGGTGCTGGTTATCGACGAGACCGGCTTTCTCAAGCAGGGCAAGGCGTCCTGCGGAGTGGCGCGACAATACACCGGTTCGGCCGGAAAGATCACGAATTGTCAGATCGGGGTGTTCGCGGCCTATGTGTCGCGTCACGGTCATGCCTTCATGGACCGCGCGCTCTATCTGCCGAAGAGCTGGATGGACGACCCGCGTCGCCTGAAAGCCGCGCATGCGCCAGGCGATGTCGGCTTTTCCACGAAGCCGCAACTTGCCGCGAAGATGATCGCGCGCGCCATTGCGGCGCGCGTCCCATTCGCCTGGGTTGCGGGTGACAGCGTCTACGGCGTCGGCGACATCGAGCGGGATTTGCGCCAGGCTGGCAAAGGCTATGTGCTCGGCGTCGCCGCCAATCACTGGTTCGGGTCCTGGAGCCGGAAGCGGTTGATCGGCGGCTCGGCGGAAGAGATCGCCAGAACGCTGAAGCCGACCGACTGGCGCCGCCTGTCGGCTGGCGACGGAAGCAAGGGGCCGGGGCTGCATGACTGGGCCTACCTCGAACTCGCCGATCTCGACGCCGGTGAGTTCAATGAGGAGCGCAGCGGCCTGTGGACGCGCGGTCTGTTGATCCGACGCCATATCGTCGATGGCGAACTCGCCTACTTCACCACCTGGTATCCGCTGGAACGTGCATCAAGCAGTTGGTCGCCGTCGAAGGACATCGCTGGGCGATCGAAGACAGCTTTGAGGCTGCCAAGAACGAGTTCGGCCTCGATCACAATGAAACGCGATCCTGGCATGGCTGGCATCGTCACGTGTCGCTTGTCATGTTGACCTTCGCCATGATGGCCGCCATTCGCCGAAAAGCTAACGCGCCGTCCCAAAAAACACTTCGCGCGCCACCCGAACGCGCAAGTCCTCATTCGTTGGTCGGTCCAGGAAATCCGCAGAATAGCGCAGCGGCTCGCGCGAAAACGAATTCGACCTGGCCATGTCATCGCATGGTCGCTGTGGCGACGCGCTCACCAGGCCGTCGCTCAAAAAGCCCACATCAAACAAAAACTACGACTGTAATGCTAGGTCTTGTCAGAAAATAGACAGGGCCGGCAGAAGGGAGAGCTCGCTTTGTTTTATGACCGGCTTCACCGCTGCGGCTTTCGTCCCACATTGACCATGGATCTCGGCTTGCCCGCCTCAGAATAGTTCGTGCACGCATAAACCCGTCGGCCGACCTCGGCGAATCGTCCGCGAGCTGGAGCAGCGCCCTTATTCATTGATCACTCAGGCTGTAGTGGATGGAGCGGCCACGTTGTTCGGTTGACACCAGCACGCAGTCGCCTAGGCACCGCAGGTGATCGAGGTGTTGGATTGCGAAAGCCCTGTGACCTCAACAATGCGCCCAACGGCAAGAGGCCCCTGTCTCAGGGCTTCGAGGATGGCCAGCCTGGACTTCGTCGGACAATCCCCGAAACAGCCTTGCTGGGAGGCCGTAGGCCTCGGTGCGGCACATCAGCAGCATTGTCCTGACCTCCCAATCGTTCTATCATCATGCCAGGATATAATGAACATTGAGGCGGAGACGTTACGACAGCCGGGCCTACGTAGAAGACGACGTCTGCCAAGAGCATTCCCGCCGATAAGGGGGCGCGCCAAGGGACGAGCCGTCCATGAGCAGCGTATCAGGCATGACCATTGTCACCGCGCTGATCAGGCCCCACATGAAGGATCATGTCGTCCGGGTATTGCACGGTCTGCCCGAGTTTCCTGGCTTCTTTTTCCGCGAGGCGCGCGGTCAGGGCGGTAGAAGGGGCGCAAGCGACCCCTACATGGCCAGTGAATCCGATCTCACGTACCGTCATTTCCTGCAGCTGCAGATAGCCAGCCGCCCCGAGCAGGCCAGCCGCAACGCGATCGCTGTGGCCGCATGGACCGGACGCAAAGGCGACGGGGTCGTTTTTACGACCGATGCACCATCCTTTGACCGTGCGCGGGAGAAGGCGCCGGACATTGGGGCCACACCATGATCGACGCGCTCCTCGCCTTTTCGGTACGCCAGCGCTGGCTGATCATAATCGCCTCCTTCGCAATCGCCGCGCTTGGTGCATGGAATTTCACGCGACTGCCGATCGACGCGGTTCCGGACATCACGAATATCCAGGTCCAGATCAATTCCGCGGCCGCGGGATATTCGCCGCTCGAAGTCGAGCAGCGCATCACCTTTCCCGTCGAAACCGCAATGGGCGGACTTCCGCGTCTTGACTACACACGCTCGCTGTCACGCTACGGCCTGAGCCAGGTGACTGTTGTGTTCAAGGACGGGACCGACATCTATTGGGCCCGCCAGCTCGTCAATGAGCGCATCCAGCAGGTGAAAGACCACCTACCAGCTGGCATTCAAACCGCGATGGGACCGATTTCGACCGGCCTCGGCGAGATCTACATGTTTACGGTCG